>Ga0315296_10003537_pt1 | contig 13021 bp, 18 predicted proteins | sample YL17G14_18_MG_FD_203921 | JGI IMG/M metagenome (GOLD analysis project Ga0315296, IMG submission 203921) | Sediment microbial communities from Yellowstone Lake, YNP, Wyoming, USA - YL17G14_18 | ecosystem: Environmental > Aquatic > Freshwater > Lake > Sediment | place: USA: Wyoming | collected... | reverse complement strand
GATACTGTAGTCCCTCAAACATGCGATTCTCAAGAAAATCTATGAACGGATCAAACCCGCGGGCAACGGTTGGAGTAAGCGTCTTAACGTCGAGGCCCTTCACGTTACTGACATAATCACCCGTGAGTTGCTCAATTTTACCTGCCTCCGTCTGAACGGCCTCATCGGTCGCGTCGGGGAGGACGTAGATGTTCCGCGGTGACCCGTACCGATGTAGTGTTTTACTCATGTCAAGTTCCAGTTGCGCCTTAATCACGAATGCGGGTGGTACTTCTTCGGTTCGAAGCACAATCCCCGACGCCGCCGTATAGGTAATCGTTCGTTTCGCCGCAAGAGGCCGAAGCAGGGAAACACCAAACGGCTCATTTGAGTCTCGACTATTCCTAATGTAAATGACATCGCCCGGATCAATATCGCGGGTTCCTTCAAGTGATTGTTGCCAACGTTCTGGTTGCGCCGTATCTGGATCACGATATACCGCGGCAATCGACTCCGGCGGCACAAATTCGATACCGTCCAGATGTTTCGGTGTTATCATCTTTGTCATGCAGAAACCAGCCCACGCTAATTCACGTGCCGCCTCAATAGCCCACTCATCCAATCCGACGGTATCCGCAAACTCGTCAATGGCGGCCTTCGCATTCATCCCCTGTGATCCCTGCACCTTCTCAGCAACCGTATAGAATCCCATACCACAGACCTGTTCAGCAACTGAATCAATAGCCGCCTTCGCCATCGAATCTGTGAGATAGTAATTCTTGAGAATCTTCAACGAAATTGCGGGACGAATACCCGACGAGGTCTCGGACTCCCTAGTAATTAGGGCGCCTAGTTTTTCTTGAACCGAAATCTCACATGACGCCGGATCTACGGTGCGCCGACCCCACCACTGCTGTAATACCTGACGAGCACCCATTATTCTTCAACCCAACGTAATTTCGAAGAATCGCGAAGTGTCCTCGTACGACGGATCGGGTTTAGGAGGCCACGCGCCGGGACCACCATTCGCTTCATATGCGGCCTTCATGTCGATGGCTATATTCTTCCAACGTCCCCAAAACGGAAGTAGTCGAAGCCACCACGGAATTTTTATCTCAACACCCATCGTCGGAGGGCCCATGAATCCGGGTAGTCCTTCGTAGACCTCTGCCTCAAGTGATTGAGGATTCCTGTCTGGGTTCCCGTTGAACCAAACGAGCCCTTTCATATTTCTTCCCAACGTGTGATCTGACCGTCAGATTCCATATCGAAACTGAAACTGCACTCTTGATCGTTTATGATGATAAGGGCAATCATTATTCATTGACTCCCTGTTAGTGACAAATTAATCGGCTCCTGCTGGCACGATTTGATGATAGACGAGAATGTTGAATATTGTTGAAATCATACCCATGAATAGATCCTTCACTGAGTCCCAGTACAGGTTCCGATAGACGGTTGGATTACCGCACTCACCAATCTCCCAATAAATCATAATGACACAGACGATAACGAAGACCAGAACTGCCTCATAGAATAATCCCCGCCGTCCCTTCCACCGAAACAGATCATAGAAACTAATGGATAATAGAGGAATGGCGAAAAACCCGGCTGACCACCAATGGGTGAGCCAATCTACTTCACCCTTGACTTCTACCCCGGCCATGTTTGGAACTTGTATGGTGTAGAGATTCAGATAGTGAGCGAAAGCCGCAATTCCCGTCGCAATGAGTAGCCATATGAGGGCGTAGAGAATCCAAATCGCGTTCATCCATAGATAGAGATACCGGACTTTCCGATAGGTCCACCATTCAAAGACTCCCCGAGCGACGTAGATTCCTACGAAGATGATGAAAACCCACGGAACATATAGTAGGAAAAATGCCGAACCAAATGAGCCCCGACCAAGAATGCTGATTTTTCCAAGCCAAAACTCTCCACCATATTTGTTCGCGGCCTCCCAGAATACTGCCCAGTAATCACGATATAGTGTCGTCTTGTCAACGATTGAGTTCCAGATGGAGATCAGGTAGAAGAGGAGGACGCCAAGAATAATCGTTATTGTATATCCCGCCGTCGCCCTATAATTCATCGGCTACCACGCCCTCCCACAGTCGGTGCAGTATCGGTCCCCATCATTCGAATGAATAACCCGAGAACTACCACATTTACGATTCGGGCAATCCACCATCAGAAGAACCTCCCACACGCCGCACATAGATATGAATGCCCTGAGACAGAATGAGTAAGACCGACGATGTTGGGACTACGACAATAAGGACAAAACCGTATATTCTTCGCCGTGGTTCCGCCGAATCGTCTCCACACAATTTTCAGCAGATTCTCAACGATCACGACGAGTCCCGTAGAAAGCACAAGTGCGGATGCAAGATCGAATGATGTCTTCACCATAAACATGATAAGCCCAATAACGCCGCCGATGATCATTGTTCCCGCAAATTTCTGACCGTCGAATTTCTCAGCATTCAAAGGTTTCTGCTTCAGGTATCCCGTTACCCCATAAAATACCGCGGCCATGATTGGAGTTAGGAGTTGAAGAAGTTCTTGTGGAGTCATTTACCATTTCGCCTTCTTCGGTTTGCTGACAGTTACGGAGATGTTAACACCAATCTTCTTGAACATCTTCGTCTTTGTCATCGACATCTTCTTGCCGAGCGCCTTGTTGATCATGGTGCGAATCTTGTCGAGACCTAGCGCGCAGACGAAGAATGATTCCATGCACCAAAGTTTCGCCCAGAACATCGCCCAGAAATCAGTTTTCTTCATTGCGGCCTCTTGGCATTTGAGATCCTGTGAATAACAGTCAGTTGGTTCCGGCTCTGGCGCATCGGGGATGCATTGTTCCGTCAAGTCGTCCCAATGTTCCCCATCTGGACAAATATGAGATTCAGCATCAACGGCTCGATACATTTCGCATCCACCAAGAGAATCACGAAAAACGAGAATTGAATCCAAGGGGCAACTACCGTCTCCGCGGTTACCCCATAGTTTCGACCATGAATTACGGAAAAAGAACCGCCCTTGCAGTTCATCGTAACCAACGAAACAGATCGAGTGACCACCCGCCACTTCATCGTTGGATTTCGGTAATGGACAATCACCATTCCACGGAGTCATCCATGATTGAACCCAAGGAATCCCACCATCAATTCCACCGAGTTGATAAATAGTATCAAGGATGTTTCCAATCGGGTCCTTCGCCGGACTACCATCCTCGTCAATCATGCAATCCGCGAAATTCTGAATCCGCCAATTCTTCGCATCTACGAGTGCCTGATCACTTGGAGGCCAATCATCCTTATCGGGGCCATTCGCGATGAATTTCCAAAACTTCGACAGGCAAGCACCGAATTGTTTGAGGCCATTCATCACGTCAACCATGTATGCGCCTTCTTGTCCGAGAAGTCCGCCGAGGAACCGCGCCGCGTTATAGATGAACCGCTCCGAAAATTGTCCGACCCAAGTATCCGCAATCTTCTCCATGATTCCCTTGAATCGGCCACCACCAAATCCCGTACACGCCCCCTCACTTTCCTGATTCGCCCCTTCGCCATCAGTGAAGTCGATACCGTTCACGTTTCGCCAATCCCACGTCATCGGCCTAACAATTCTAGGATCAAGAAATCTGCGGATCGACGGAACCTTACCCATCTCTCGTCGTACCCGCCGGTTCCAAAACCGTGGCCGTCTCCTCCCAAACGAAACCGTCTGATAGGAACGAACACCACCGGGATGAGTGTGGCCCGCAACGACGTGTTCACCACATCTCAAACAGTAATGAGTGGACGGTTGTGTATTCTTGGGAAACAGACGATGGGCTCCACGCCGCAGATGGAAGACGATTTTCAACTCACGCACCGTTCACATATACCTGACAAGGAACACTCGTCATTGCCGCTTGTGTAATGGTCACGACATTCGTGGCTATTGTGTTAGTAACCGTCACGCCGGTCTCCTTCCGACAGACATACGCAGATGTAATTGTGGTAATGGTACTGAACGGAACAGTATCGTTGGTGCTCACGATAGCGTCGGCCAAGATTCCTTTCCGCGTAATGATGCCCTCTTCCCGCAAAATCGTCGGTATAACAACTCCCATTTTTCTCTACCTCCTCAAAATTCTCCGACCGCATAACCGCGGCGAGTCACCAAGTATTTCCGCGGGTGACCCCGGTATTCCGGAGTACCGTTCTCGACTATCCACCTTTGAGGAGAAATAGTACGGAGAACCAGTGATCACCCGTATCAGAGAACTAGAGACTCGCCGCAACCGCGATCAGGCAACAGATGTAGTAAAGCCGACTAATAAACCATCCCCCAACGGCCAACTTTGGAGCATTTGGAGACCCGTAGTGGTAATCCGTCTCCACCACGGCCACGGTTACGGTCAACGATAGCGGATTAGTCGGCTAATCACGTTACCGTCTCCACGAGGTTTTAATACCGGAACCACATTCCTGTCAAAATGAGTTGGTCCCCTCCGATGGATGACGAGATAGAAGCGGCATTGGAGATGATTGGCGCCGCCCCGACTTTCACGAGAAAAGAGAAATCCGTCGGGGGCCTCCTAAAGATCGTTGGAATTATTCTCTTCGTACTCGGCCTCTGGTATACCTTTAAGGCGATGTCCCCATGAGGATAAACTACTACGGTATGTTGATCGGTTTCCTCGGGATCGTTCTCGCCCTCCCCCTCACCATTCTCTTCAATGCGTGGTATCTACTATTGTTAGGGCCTTTAGGGATTCTAGGTTTCAGCGTACATTATTCTGATGAGCGAAGCTTGGAAGATGACCCGCCAAATCGTCATCTCCTCAGTGATTACAATCTGAAACCAAAAACGAAAACGATTCCACCAGAATTTTTAGAAACTTATATTTCTAGAACGGGAAAACGTCCCCAAGAAGTGTAACCGTCTCCTCCTGTTTTCAATTCTGAAAACTCCCAAGGGGAGGAGCCGTGATCGTCTCCACCAATAATTCGTAACCGCCGTCGTCTCCTCCAGAAACGAAAACAATCTGTTTTCAATATTTGAAAACATCCTGAACGAATGCGACGGGTTACATTATCTATGTAATAATAATAATAGCAGGAGTTATTGACGTAGGGGTATAGGCAGGGGTAACGACGAAGCGGCTCGCTCGCTTGGTCTGTTTAGGGACTCACCGCGCTCGCTCGCCGACGACGAACGTAGGATAGGTGTAAATTATTGGCGCACTAGCACACTAAACACGCGGGCCGTTCGCAGAGCTGGACCTGCGAACCCCCGGTGACTTAGACTCGATTAACGAAACGACCTCTTACGTGTATCAACTCTAGCCTTGTTATGTCACCCCAACCCTTATCTCTATGTCCCTTACTCATGGTGCAGACGGGGAAACGGATGTGGCACACGGATTAGTGAACGACCGAATAGACGCGGCAAAAGAATTAGTGGATGATCTCGCATTAGAAAAATCGGGACATCTAAACGGGCAATGTTCAAATCCTACCTGTTGGTTGCCCGCTTACCTCACCTTAAACGGACAACGGTTCTGTAACAAACATCTACGTGAACACTATGAGAACTGGATGGAGACGAACCAATGAACATCGACCGGGCAGTTGCGGAATACGGGGCCATCACCGCATACGTCAACCACGAAATAGCGGCCCTTGAATTACTACACGGAGAGAGCATCATACGGGACACTGGGGCATTGAATAGTGATGTCTATGACTTCGCAGATGGACACGCGGTTAAAGTCTTAGCGGGTTTCGGATATATCGAGATTCAACCATTGAGAAAAACGGTGGAGACGAATCAATGATCTGGTTCTACTATGTGAAGTTGAGCACCGATGCGGGGCCTCAAATCCTTGCCGGGCCAATAAGCAACCGGAGAGCGCAAGACTACTATCGGATATTAGGAAGACTTGGTTTTCATCCGTGGATCGCGCATAAACCCATTATTGCCGCGAGCCAGATTGAGATTGATCAGTATCACTTCCTCATGTCACAGAAGCGAGAGGAGATGGACCAATGAGCCCCTTGATCATTTGGTTCCTGAATGCCTTGTCCTACCTATTCCCACACGAGTTATGGTCAACGGTCGTATGGCCAATACTTCAATTCCTATTGGGATGGATATGAGAATGAAACCACATTATACAAACAAGGACTTCATAATCGTGGAGACGAGTGATGGCAACGAATACGGATACTGTCGCGTATGCACCGCCGATATGCAGCGGTTCGCAAGTGATGGACTTCTACGACATTACCACAGTCATAAACGCTGGCGAGTAATCAAAAACGGTGCTGAGTATGCGATAACGAAAACTGGAGACGGTTCCTATCCACCGCCCGCGAATTGCCCCGGCCCCATATGTCCCGCATATAGGCCCGGTTGTCTAGTCGGAATATGCAAACTAGAAATCGTCAAAGCCGGAGACTGGTAACCCCTTTCACCCCCTGACGAGCCCGGAACCACCGAGCGAAACTCCGAAAGGAGTCGGGGAAACGGAATGAATGGAACCCAAACCAATCTGAATGGAAACCGAATCAATAATCCGCCTTCGTCACTCAGAAAATCGACGAAGAACGGAACCCGATTTTGGCGACAAGGCGATGTCGTCATATCGGAACGACGGACCGCCTTCCAACCACTAAATCACGCCGTTAATCCGGCAAAAGAAATGACCATCAAATCCGAAACGGGGCACCCCCATATCATACACGCCACAGTCCTACAGCAATTAGTAGAACCTATTGAACGAAACGGCCCCGGAATAATCACATCAACCGAACCCATAACCGTCACCCACCCACAACATGCAACCCTAACACTACCTGAAGGAATCTATACGGTAAACCTCGCCGGCCTACCAAGACACACGAGGATGTTCGACTAACCATGACTTTTACGAAAGAGCCCCTCTTCGTTTTCTGTGACGGCAACGATGGCGACCACCCGGCCCATTGGGCCGAATGGGGATATTTAGACGACATCCCCATTTACGAGTGTGATGAGGAATGGCCCTAACTTACGAACGAGCAACCGAACTAATGAAAACCGCCCGAAACCCCACCGACGGAAAACCATTAGAAAATAATACCCGACTCTATCAATCCCCCGGCGGATCATTCTGTGTAGTCCTCCACTCAACCCAAATCATAATCATCAATAAAGACGGAACCTATAACCTCAACTCTGGGGGATGGGAGACCGTAACAACGAAAGACCGAATCAACCATTACGGACCCGCCCGCCTCTATTCAGACCACGGCCAATGGCGATTAGAAGGTGGATATCAATTTCGTAATGATATGCTCGTCAATAGTCAAGGTATTCCCCTAGACCCCGAAATCATAGCGGAAAAAACCGACCATCATAAACGTCTCGCCGCCGCAAGGCGAGGAGCCGAAACCCGACGAAAACGGTATCTAACCCCCATCACCACTCTCGAACAACTCGCCCATGACGGAATACTAATCATGTGGACCGGAGACGAAACCCTCAACAATCAACCCTGCCCCAAACATCTGAAAGAGCCCGTATTCAAAGGAGATATTTGCTCAAAAGAAAAACCCTCACCGTGGGATAAATGGTACGATAGGGTTTTTGTGCCATTCCAAAACAGCCCAGAATACCTAGCACGAGAAAAACTCATAAACGAGTACGACCAAAACCGAGGCGCCTACTATCAACTACTAACATGGACACGCGGCCACTTCGAAATCGGAAACAGCCAACACGAAACCACGGAAATACGAGTCACCGGAATAATCCAACGACCCGACAATCCCGACGTACACATATACAAACTCGTCGCCATTGATGTAGACAGTGGAAAACCGGAAACCGTTTACATTTGTGGAAGAGACGAAATCGGACAAGTCTGGGCCTATCAAGTCCCCGTACTACCATACGCCTACGCATTATTAGACACCATACAACGAGCAATACTAGGAATGAGAACCGAAGACGTATTGGTAGCACAAACATGACCCCATGTACTAAACGAATCCCCGCGCCCACCCCTAGAGACATAAAAAATACGAGGCCCTGCCACGGAACCATAACCCGAAACGTCTATACCCCCGACCACTGGTATGTAGAAGCCTGTAACGAATGCCTATATTGGGGAGCCGGATTTGAAACACCATGACCTTAAGTAATTACCTTATCCCACAAATGCGCGCTGCGTACAAACGATGCCAATTCATCAATTTCTATCAGTGCCGAAACTGTGACGCCTGCCGATATTGGACCACCACCCTACGATTTCCAGACCGCCTCCTCTACTACACATTACGATTATTAGGAACGATGTGATTAGAAATGTGGGTCAAGACTATATGTGATTTGAAATATGCCCTCATGCGATTCTCTTGGTACCGGCATAATCTCGGCATTACAGAATGGTTGGTCGTGTTCTTCGGATGACGCGATTCATCGTAACAAAACGTCGAACCGTAACACTCAAAAGCGGTAAACAAAAAACGTACGCCTATTCACATCGAGTACAACGAGACTACATTCCTAAACGAAAACGAAAAACGGGAACCGAACGACGAGAACACCGAATCAACGGTAAACGGTGACTCCGCTAGACCGCCAATAGTTTTTTTTGGGCGGCGCTCAAGGAGGGGAAACGGAATGTCTATATCAGAAATATATGATATTATCAATAAGTGTGAAAAAGTAGAGCTGCCTGAGAGCCTATCGCGGGATCACCGACGGCGCCTCAATGAATATTTAGTCGCCATTCTCCTACAATCAGGAATACCGACTGTTAAGCTCGCGCGAACCGGCGAATACCAATGGTTAAACATAGATGGATTTAGTTCGTTGAATCCATTTACGAAAATTAGCCATATTAAATATCGGCGCAAGTATAATCGCCAATATCATATAAATCCAATACGTCAGCGTTTGTATCGCCTGCGCCAACGGGCGCTCCATCCACAAGAACCCCGTCAATCCAAACCGTACATATCGCCCGGCGAACGATACTTCTGTAAGCTATTACGAAAAGCCGAACCGACGGAACGAGATATTTTACTCCAATATGCTGAAGGAAAACTACCACTTAACGAAATGATTCAAAAACTTGAAAATCTGAAGAAGTGGGTAATGACCGAAACGATTGAAGAACGAGTCCGGTTGAAACGGCGATTACATCATTGGCCGAAATAACATTGCGATGCAATTACTGAAAAATCGGTACGTAGGTGGTCCAATAAATTGGAGCTCGCGTCCTTTCCATCGTCTCCACGACCGGTATTCTACTACACTACATTGAATATATACGTTAAAACAGGTTCAAATTGCAGGGATTTCATTGTTTAGACTGCAACTTTTTCAATCTCCAATAAACCGTTCGTTCTGGAAGACTAAGAATCTTGGCTATTCCACAACCCGAATGGCCCTGATTATGTAACTGAACAATTCGGATATCCTCCCGCTCCCGGCGTTCGGTTTTGTCTGGTCGGCGGTGGCGAATCGCCCGTTTATTATGAATGCTCGACTTTTCGGCCTCATACATCTCATTATGGTCATCATATGCCTCAGCCCAGACGAATCTCGTAAATACATCTTTCTCAATATTGAAGTCGGATGGAAGTTTCCGCTTGAAATCCCATTTCAAATTTGGTTTACATTCCGTATGATACTCCCAACCAAGAGGAACACCCTTCTTGGCCTGAGTTCTCGGTTTCGATAGGTGTCGTTTATGGAGGACTGGCGAAATCCACGGTTCTCCGTTTAAGGCCCGAATTACCGGATCATCAAATTCTTTTACTTTATTCATCGGCAGACCATGATGAGCCTCTTCGGGTTTGGGGCCATCTCGGGTCTCCGTCATCTTCACAGACCATTTTCCATCGGTGGTCCGACTTAACGCGATGTAAACGGATGACCGTAATATCCAAAGCCCATCTGCCCGATATCCCTCTTTCAAATCACCACCCGCTACTGCAACGGTTTTAACAGCGGCGTCAACCCGTTCGGAATCATATGGAAGAATCGTACTATCCGTATGTCCAGTAATTGCGTGGGTGAGGTCAAACGCGAATCCCAATAGGCCCCGGGCGCGACCCAGAATTAATGCCGCCCATTCAGGAGCGAAATATGAGGACGCCTTCTTGAATTTTGGCCCATAACGTTTTCGTGGATGATAACCATCTAAGAATATGGAAAGGGTTTCTTCATCATCCTCATCGATGGCCTGCATGAATTTTCCGACCAATGCATTCCCTAGAAGTTTTGCCAGATAATATTCCAGATCATCCTCTTTATCGAGGCCCACTTGTTCACAGCGGAACGCGGCCTCATCCTTCATCTGTCGGAATTTCAATAGAAACTCACGAACGGGATGATTGATTTCATTCGGGGTTGGCGCAAAAACCCAGCCCTCAATTCGATCAAACTGTAACCCGAATCGGTCTATTGCTAATCGTAATTCAAAAACTGTCATATCCGCACTTTCTCCCGACTTAACAGCGGTTAAACGGGTTCCCATATCCGGCTTGATCGAGATTGATGGATATTCTATCTCCGCCGGGAAGTGCCAGTCATATATTGTTACATATCCCTCACATGGAAGAATCGTTGCAACATCAGTCGAATTGGCCCAAGTCGTATTACAATTCGGGAGTGGTTGATCAATTCCGCAACGGGAATAATGACCGCTAAAATCCAACATGATTATGGGTTCTTTATAGAATCCGCAACCAAACGCTTCCCGCCTTCCACCCCAATAAGCGAGCACTGCGGCTATACGAATCTCGATGGCGGATTTATGAAGTATCGCTTTCATATTAGATCCCCAACCCCAGACTCCGCCCTTACGTTTTCGTTCGACATGTTTCTTCTCCAACACATATTTCGCGGCGTGATATTTCATCATTCGACGTAAGATGCGAATTGCGATTGCAGGCGAAGTCGGGGCTTTTCGTATATTCAGAATTTCAATGCCCAATTTCAGGAAGAAGGCCCGGAATCGCGTAATCGCAATAATGAGAATTTTAGAATCATTCAGGGCATACTCCCAGAATTGGCCGGGAAACTTTCGTTTAAACTCATCCATATGTTTAATCCATTCGGCGCCATCTTCTCGTTTCCCCGGGGTAATCTTCTCCATATTAACGAACCGAGCGACCGCCTTCAACCCCTTCTGGAAGAAGGCCAATGAATCAATTAGAGTCAGTGTATCCGTGGTGAAATGGATTCTATCATCTCCGATAATGAGAATATTTTCGGGTTTAACTGCCTTGGCCCAATCTCGAATATGTCGTAATTCGGCGGGGGCATAATGGGTGATGAGATAGATATGTTCCCTTGATGATAATTTCAGCCATTTCCGAATATACGACTCGATCTCGGATAATTTCAGCGGTCTTTCAATATCCCACTTTTCCGTCAGAACTTCTCCATCTCGAATAGCCGCAAACGTAACACCGAGTAGATGGCGTTCCTCCGAGGAGATTCCAGCGTGGCCGGTTTGATGGAAGACCCGCATCTCCAATCCTACGTCTTCCATATCGAACGCGACGATACACGGATTCTCGGAGATTGATTTCATATCGTGCAATATCGGGGCCATGACCCGATTAGTCCAACCGATTATCAATTCACTATCAGACCGACGCATTTATGGTAACTCCAATTCGAAATTATTGACGAGATCAACGAAGTACATCTTATGATTCCGTACACCCGCGAATACGGGTCGTAATCCCGACATCCGCGCAATCGTAATCAGTTTCGCTAAATCATGTTGTTCGGGTTTCGTATCATGGGTTTTGCTCCATTTACACTGGATTAACCACGTTTCCTGTCCACGGCTTGCATGTAGATCATAAGGCCCGAATGATCCGAAACTCCTCGTAACTACCCAACCCGTCGCTTTCAATTTCTCCTTAACGCGATATTCATATCCGCGGCCCTTTCGGTAACTGATGTTTCCTTGTACGGCGGATTGGTAGGCGGATGTTTGCCACATCCGCGTTCGGCTACTCCACGGATTTTCGTTTCCCTCTTCCGTCATTAGTAGATGTACGTCTCCGTTTTTGGATCTAAACAATTCGCGCAGTAAAATCGATAGGCAACTCGCAATTGCCCCGTCATCACGTCCGGCGCAACTAGACAGAAAATTATGGCGTCATCCATGAGAACTAATCGCTCACAGATATCGCATTTCATGTAGAGCCCCGCGACCGGATGAATCACGATTTTATCAGGCATTAATGATGATCCCCGCCGTTTTCTTCGGTTCCTCACCAACGAATGTCCCGAATATACCAAGTGCCCCCGCCCATAATTGATCATCATGGGTTCCCGAGGGATGACTGAATAGCAGTTTATCGCCGGAAATATGATATTCCTCGCAGTTCATTTGATCCATGAGCCGTTTGTCGAATGGTACGAGGAGGCGTTTCTGCTCCATGCGGAGACGGAAGAACGTCATAACATCCTTCTTCTTCACATCGGATAATACGACCCCCTTAGCAGGTTTGTAGAGTTCAGTAACGTCTTCTCCAAGGGCTTCACCAACACCCGTTTGATCATAGACGAGACTGACAACCTCAAACGCAACCACGACGAGTTTCAAATACGAAAGGACTTGCTTGTAATGGACCTTCGATTCTTCCGGGTCGCAGATTGGAAATTCTTTGATATGGATGGTTCGTAACTTCTCTTGACCATCCGCCCACTTCTCTACACGCCACACGTAAATTACGGAGTGGTCCTGCTTCTTCGCAAAGTCTACACCAACATGATGCATGTACTTATGGCCTGTTTCGACTAATCCCGCGACGACGGCCTGCTCCGGTACGAGTCGATAATCTTCAGTGACATCCCGAATCAGGTCTTGCGGTAACCATGAACTGCTATCATCAACGAACTCCGCGCCGTACTCCTGCTTGAATTTAGTGTTACCCAACTCGATTTTTTGTTCTTCCAGAAACTCCTTCGTAATTCTGGGACAGGCAGTAGCGGCGTATTTCTTCCGCCAATATTTCGGATTCATAAAAGA
>Ga0315296_10003536_pt1 | contig 13021 bp, 11 predicted proteins | sample YL17G14_18_MG_FD_203921 | JGI IMG/M metagenome (GOLD analysis project Ga0315296, IMG submission 203921) | Sediment microbial communities from Yellowstone Lake, YNP, Wyoming, USA - YL17G14_18 | ecosystem: Environmental > Aquatic > Freshwater > Lake > Sediment | place: USA: Wyoming | collected... | reverse complement strand
CACATCCACAATCGCTGTGGTGTCTTTCACATTCACTATCTTGGATGGTACTGCGATACACATGGTTTATTATAGCAATTTTATAGTACGTTTTATCTAACTATTCTTTTTCAGCTCATCAAATACCAATTTGATGACCCTTGGAATTTTAGCCTTAATTTCAGGCGATAATTCCATCCCCATTTTCAGTGATTTGGGTTCAACGCCGATTACTGTTGTATGTGGTGTTTTCCCGATAAGGCCTGATAAATCTATGACCTCTAAAATTCCAATCTGGTGGACTGATGTCTTGAAACCTGACGGACAGTTACGGACATCACTGATGTCGAAACGATAGATGGAACCTGGTTTAGCACCACCTCTTACTGCATCAACGACAATGAGCCGATCAGCTTCTGTGATAACATTTAAAAGACGAAAGCCATCAGTGCCACCTTCAACAACCGAAACGTTAGGAGGAAATTCCATCTCCATGAGCTCGTTGGCAACATGAACGCCGACTCCTTCATCGGAGAGGAGAACATTGCCTACGCCGAGGATAACAATTTTTTGGGGGGAGCTTTTGGCTCCCCCCTTGGTATCACAATCAGAAGACTTAGTCGCTTTTCTCACTCGATGATGAACTTCCTGATCTCGTTAGTTTGTGGATCGATGATGTGGATTGCGCACGCGAGGCATGGATCAAAGGAGCGGATTACTCTCACCACATTAATCGGGTTCTTTGGATCAGGTATTGGAGCGCCGATAAGGGCTTCTTCGTACTGTCCGCGGACACCATTTTCACAACGAGGTGAGGCGTTCCAGGTCGAGGGAACAACACATTGATAATTCTCGATCTTTTTGTTCTTGATCTTGATCCAGTGCCCTAATGCACCGCGAGGTGGCTCATGGAATCCAGCACCCTCGCCTTTGTCCGGAGGATTCCAATGCTCAGTATCGTGAATCTTAAATCCAGGCTTGGTCATTTCAGTAAGCAACTGATCCAACCAAGTATAGCATGCATCCACCATGAGCTTGGTCTCGATAGCACGGGCAGCATGACGGGCAACTGCGCCAGGTTTTGCACCTTTTGCTACCAGATCAAGGACTGTCGGATTTTTCGCGACGAGCATCCTTGCTAATGGTCCAACCTCCATGGGTTTCCCATCGTAGCGAGGAGCCTTGACAAATGTGTATGCTTCCTTTTTGTCAAGTTTAAATACCTGCTCACCATTATAAGGATGCACCGGCTTGTTGTCCTTGTACCAACCATATTTAACTGATTCGGTAATCTTGTTGGTATCAACAGGATCAACTTTTATCGCGGCTGGATTCAAGCCGACAATTATACCTGCTGGAAAAACAAGTTTTTTGCCTTCTGGATCTAACTGGAAATCTCCATAAGAGAGATAGTTGTAATGACCACCACCAACACCGAGTTTGGCTAATGGCCATAATGGACCAGTTCCGAAAGCAACGACATCAGGTATGTAGACTTCCTCAATAAACTTTTTCTGCTTATCAAGCATAGTGCGGAAACGGGCTACCTGATTGATATCAGGATATGAGGTAACACCACCGACAACAATATTCTGGTAGTGAGGTGTACGACCGCCCCATATAGCACCCATATTTCTTGCCTGTAGGTGCATTTTCAGAGCATCAAGATAATGTTTGACTGCGGAGATGACAATGTCTGGATCCTTCACACAAAATTCATCAGGTTCATATCTTGGGGTGAGAGGGTAGGTATCATTAGCTTTGACTAAACCGACTATCTTGTCTTTCACTGCCAGCAGGTCCTTATCCTTACCCTTGTAATTTGCAATCGCCATAATATCAATATAATCAAGAGCACTCAACTGGTAGAAATGCAGTGGATGGTCGTAGATAAACTGTGCACCCATTACCAAATTTCTAATGAGATTTCCTCCCCAGGGAACCTTAGCTCCGAATGCCGCATCTAATGCACGGGCAGAGGCTAATTGATGAACACTGTAACAGACTCCGCAGAAACGGCTTGTTACATAGGAGGCATCCCGTGGGTCTTTCCCTATGAGCATTGCCTCAAATCCACGAGCCATGGTGCCGCTACTCCAGGCATTTTTCACTTTACCATTTTCAATCTCTACTTCAATCTTCAGGTGTCCTTCTATCCTGGTAATTGGATCTATAGTAATTTTCTTACCCATGTATTCTCACCTCCTTTTAACTTTCTTTCTTGGGGATTAAACCAGCTTCTCTCATAGCCAATATCCTCTTCGAGATCTCACTCTCGGCTGAATAAAGAGGAGACATTTGAGCATAAAAACCTGGCTCAGCACATCCCTGACATGGGGCACCGCAATCAATGCAGAAATTGATTCCGGCATTCCATCTACGGATAGCACAATCTGCGTATGTCATTGGCCCTTTGCAACCCTTCTGAACCAAACACCATTCTTTCTGCTTTGGATCATTCCAATCCGTAAGGAACTTGCCAGCATCGAATTGGCCACGGCGCCTGCAATTATCATGAATCGATTCTCCGAAGTACATCACAGGGCGTCCAATCTTGTCCAGCGCAGGTGCTTTTCCTGTGGTAAGGAAATACAAAATTGTTCCTGCCAGATGGTCATGATGGACTGGACAGGTAGGAAGGTTGATAATTGCCTTACCAGGGAGAACCTTGCCAAGCCCTACGCCTTTGGTCGGAGTAGCTGCTGGAATACCACCATAAGTAGCACAAGCACCTACTGCAATGATGGCTGCTGCTTTAGCGCCAGCTTCTTCTACCATTTTCTTGAAGGGCTTGCCAGCAACCATGCAGAAACGATCATCAGCAGTCGGGATAGCGCCTTCCACGATTAAAACAAAGCCGCCTTCTTTTACAGCGTCATGGAATGCCTTTTCTGCGAGATCACCTGAAGCTGCCATAACAGCGTCATGATGCCTGAGTGAGATGGTATCAAGAATAATACTCCCAACGGGAGGATAGCTCTGGGTAAAAGAGATTGTACATCCTGTGCAGCTCTGCCCTTCTATCCAGACAACAGGTGGTTTCTTCGACGCAGCTTCAACTACTTGGATAAGTTTTGTTGTGAATTCGAATTCTGAAATACCAAGTACCGCTGCTGTTGCAGCGCAGTATTTCAGGAAATCCCTTCTTCTGATCCCGCGAAACTCTAATGCATCAAGAAATTTTTTACTAAAAGAACTCTCTTCCTTCATAAAGTCACCTCCTTCTGGTGTTTGCACTGCACACTGATTGTGCAGGCTTTTTATGGTTTATAAATCATCACCTCCTTCTATATGCGGATTTGCACTCAAAAGTTTATGATACTGATTATTGACACAATGGATAAGATAATATAGAATTACTCTCGAAAAGATGGGTACGACTAATAAGATCATCGGTTTAACCTTTATTTTTTGGACAATGTTAACCTGTAAACTATCCTTCTCGATGGAATTGCCCAGAATAACCAATCCTGATTATTTAAAACCCAATGTGATGAATTTGTCAAGTATTTTTCAATAAAAAGATTATGAAGATTAAAATAGGTAAGAGAATCAGAGGGTTTCGTAGATTTTTAGACATGTCACAGAAAGAATTCGGCCAAAAATTGGGTTTGTCATATCAGCATATTAGCCGTTATGAGCAGGGGAAAATCACACCATCTGGTGAAGTATTAGCAAAAATATGTGAATCATATAATATTAATTTAAACGGCTTCTCATTGGTAAGGGTTTTGTAGAAAATGAATCCTTACCTGATAAACTTGCTAATGTCGCTATGTTTACATCGATTGGTGCAGGACATCCGACAAAAGAATTGGAACGCTCTGAGCATCCAGACTTTCTGCCAAGAGAATTTTTCAAACCTTCAATAAAACCCATTAACGTCTCTGGTCATAGTATGGAACCAACTATTTTCAATGGTGCATATGTTGGAGTAGATACTGATGAAAAACAGATAATAAGCGGTGAGATATACGCTTTGCGTCTACAGCATGAAGGTATTGTAATAAAAAGATTATTTATGGAAGTTGACAGGGTTACTCTCAGGTCTGATAATCCATCTTATCCTCTGTCCTCAATCCCGATTGAAAAGCTCCCTGAAGACTTTATTGCAGGAAGGGTAAAGTGGGTTATTCAGAAGCTCTATTAAAGTAAATTTTAAAAGACTACCATCCCCATACAACGGTTTTATCTTTGCCCTCCATTTTCCCCTTATACAGTGCTTTGTCTGAATTCCTTATAAGCTCTCCCCTGTCCTTTCCATCAGAGGGAAAGGCTGCCACGCCTATAGTAATTGTTATATTCTCCTTTGGAAATAGCTTCCAGGTGAGAGGTAACTGTTCCTTAATTGACTCCCTTATCCTTTCAGCAACTAAAAAGGCCTCTTCTTTCTCTGTCTGGGGCATGATAACAGCAAACTCCTCACCTCCGAATCTCGCCAAGACATCAATAACACGCACGCTGTTTTTTGCTATGTTAGCGATATTCTTCAGAACCTCGTCACCTGCAAGATGTCCTTCAGTATCATTAAACAGCTTGAAATCGTCAATATCTATCATTGCAAGTGAAAAAGACAGATTGTGACGTTCTGAACGCTGAAGCTCCTCAAAAATTCTATCTTCAAAATACCGTCTATTAAAGAGGCTTGTTAAGGCGTCTGTAACAGACAGTTTTCTCAACTGGCCTGCGAGACTATAATACATAGACCTTTCGAGTGCAATAGATGCATATGATAAAAAGGATTGGAGTATGGACATATCCTCTTCAGAAAAAACCTCTCCTGTTATCTTATCAGAGATGTTGAAAACACCAATTATTTTCTCTCCTATCTTTAACGGAATGCTTATAAAGGAACTCGTTTTATAATTTGGCCTTCTCTTGAAAAGGATTTTTTCGTTGTTTTCTATGTCTTCCACAATGAGTGGCACGCCTTCCTTGAATACCATCCCTGCAATTCCCTCACCAGGCTTAATCCTTATCTCCTTAAGAAGCAATTTATTGATCCCCCTCGCAGCTTTTATGGTGAGATACGATGCACCATTTTCGATGAGCATTAAAGAGCTTCTCTCTGCACCTATAAGGTGTACAGACAAATCCACTATAGCATCATAAAGCATCTCAGGTTCTTTAACGGGATTGAGGTGTGTTGTAGCCATATCCAGCACATCGATATTCTTTACGCGTCTATCATAAATACCCTGCAGTTCGATAAGCCTGAAGACGAAACCTATAATTCTGCATAGTTCCGAGATAATATCCGCATCCTCCTGATGGATACGGGAGTTAAAGATGCACAGGAGCCCGTGAACCTTATCTTTTAATACTATAGGAAACGTATAAATGGATATGATTTTATCACCTAAGCCTAATTTTAATAGTTCCATCGTGTCTTCAGAATATAAGGGTTTATACCTGTCAACCGCCTCGGACATAATGCCAGTATTCTTTAATAACAGTGATTGCAGATGCTCTTTCAATCTGCCCCCTGCCTTCCGTGCTCTGAATACTTCATTATCCCTGATCATGACAGAGATACTATCCACATTAAATAGGAAAAGCAAGACATCTACCAGAAGGTCATAAATCTCATCAGCATTTTTATCTAACTCTATGTTGGATACAAGACTGAGGATGGTCTTTGTCAATCTGTACTTTTTCTCATTCAGGCTGCTCTCATAACCACTCTTGAGAAAAAGATTAAACAGGGATTGTATGTATCTTGAAGTCTCGTGGATAGCTCCATAATCACTGACAAAAATCTCCTCTGACCAGGATTTTAATTGAGGCAACGGGAGACCATAAGAGTCCCCATCTTTCATATAAAATTCCTCAAACTCTTTTAGAGAAAAAAATATACCGCCTCCAGTAATCACAAAGGTTACATTATTCACACAAACAGGTATGAAAAAATAGTGTTGTGCTGCAGGACCTTTTAAGATAGAAACATCTCTTCTCTGTACCGCCTTCTCAATGTTTTTTCTTAAAAAGATATTATATTCATCTCTCCCCTTCTGAGACGCCTTGATAGCTGATAGGAATTTATCTTCACTTACTGGGGGCAGGATGATATTCCCATTTTCTCCATAGACAGAAAGAGAAAGTCCTGTAAGATGTGACAGGCTGGCCTGGATAGAAGAAATGGTATTAATATCAATAATCTCTAAGGACATTTTACAACTCAAGTATTATTCTGTAGCTTCTTGCAAAGCTGTTGAAAAAGATCACCTATGCTCATCTTCAATATTGGGTGGTTTATATTCGATGCAATTTCACATAACGGTCTTAAAACAAAATCTCGTTCGTGCATCAATGGATGTGGAATTATTAAATTATTTCTATTTAAGACAATATTATCGAAGAGGAGAATGTCGAGGTCAATCTTACGCGGTCCCCATCGTAAAGACTCTTCCCTGCCAATCTCTCTTTCGATACTTTTTAATACCTTGAAAAGTTCCATTGGCTTAAGCTCTGTCTCAATTTCTATTGCCATATTTAAGAATAGAGGTTGATCTTTTACACCCCACGGTTTGGTCTCATACATTGAAGACATCTTCTTGACGGTAATCCCCCTTTTTTCAAGAAATTCTATTGCATGAAGACAGTTTTTCTCTCTATTACCGAGGTTAGAACCTATACCAATGTATACAATAGACATTTTAAATCAAAAATGCAATAGGGAAACATAAATTGCTTAAAAGTTTACAATACAACTTTCGCAGTTGTAATTTAGTCGTCATTCCGTGCTTGACTACGATATTTTCGATTTAAATAATCTTTCGTATCCTCTCAACTGCCTCTTTAATCCTCCCCATAGATGCGGTGAGTGCAAACCTCACATATCCTTCTCCTGCCTCTCCAAAACCATTCCCGGGTGTCGCGAGTACTCCTGCCCTGTTCAGAATGTGTTTGACAAAACTCATCGAATCAAAATTAGATGGCACCTTTGCCCAGATGTAAAACGTTGCTTTTGGTTTCATGAGATGCATACCGAGTTTTTTAAGACCATGATAAAGTGCATCTCTTCTCTCTTGATAAGTCTTTCTTATTGTTGAGAGGATATCATCACCTGTATCAAGTGCGACAATGGCTGCCTCCTGGATAGCCTGAAAAACACCTGAATCAAGATTTGTCTTTATCTTTCCAAGACCGGCAATCACTTCGCTATTGCCAACAGCAAACCCTATTCTCCACCCTGTCATATTATATGTTTTAGAGAGCGAATGGAATTCGATGCCCACATTCTTTGCACCAGGTATCTGCATAAAGCTTACCGGTCTCTTATTATCATAAAATATCTCCGAGTACGACGCATCATGACACACGATGATATTGTTTCTCAACGCAATCTTTATCAGCTCTTCATAAAACCTTTTAGATGCAACAACTGACGTAGGATTATTGGGATAATTGATAAAGATCATCTTTGCATTTACTAATACTTTGCGTGGTATTACGGTGAAATCAGGTAAAAAATTATTCTCCTCTTTCAGTGGCATTAAATAACTCTCGCCCCCGGCAAACAAAGTGCCTACAGAATACATAGGGTATCCAGGAGACGGCACAAGTACTCTATCACCTGGATTGACAAATGCCAATGGGATGTGGCCTATTCCTTCCTTCGAACCAATTAATGAGAGTACTTCTGTATCCGGGTCAAGTTTTACATGAAATCTCTTTTTATACCATCTCGCAACAGCCTCTCTATATAAACGCATACCTTCGTATGATGGGTAACGGTGGTGGGCAGGGTTTTCAACAGCCTTTTTCATTGCATTCACTACATGGGATGGCGTAGGGATGTCAGGGTCACCAATGCTTAAATCTATCACATCAGTTCCGTTTTCTACTGCCTCCTGTTTCATTTTGTCTATGGATGCAAACAGATAAGGCGGAAGATACTTCAAGCGTGAAGCGAGTTCAACAGAAATAGTTGTTCTCAAGACTACTCCCCCCCGATATTTTCACATTATTATACACTACCATTTATGACCTATTAAAGAGAAATTATACCGAAATGAATAAATGTGGGTTATATTAAAAAAATAAGGGCACTGAGAACTCAGTGCCCTTATACTATCGAACTGAAATTACTTCTTCTCTACCGGCTTTGCAGGTTCTGCTGCCTTTTTCTCTTCTTTCTTCATCTCTTTCTTCTCAACCTTCTCTGCTGCTTTAACAATAATGCTCTTCGCTATCTTTTTGCCGTCTTTCTCTTCAAACTTGACACCAGCCTTATCGCCGACCTTCAGATCTGCAAATGCCTTCTTCTCTTTGCCAATCATTATAACGGTCTTGTCGTCAACTGCGAAAACAGCCTCTGTAACCTTATCCTTCACCTTCTTGGTAACGGTGATGGTCTTGTCTTTGTCATTGACTGCCTTGATCTCGCCAGTAAACTTCTTCTCAGCAGCTGCTACTGTCTTTTTCTCTTCTACTTTCTTCTCCTCTACCTTCTTCTCTACAGGCGCTACTACTTTCTTCTCCTCTGCTGCAATGGCGAGTGAGGCAATGGCAAATACAAAAAGCATCGCCACAATAATTGCTATGGCTTTCTTCATTCAAAATCACCTCCTTTCATAGACTATCAAAGATTATCAAACATAATTCTATTAACAATATTCATGCCAGCGAAATAAAGTGAAAATAAATGATGAAAATGCGGGCTGCAGTCCGAATCCGTAAGTGATGGAGAAGCTATAGAGAAGAATTCATTCCTTTTTTAAGGAGTATTTTCCTCTTTTGGGGAAGAACTCTCAAGGCCGAATTTTTCCCATCTGTACCAGAAGGTTTTATAGCTCATGCCAAGAAGTTTGGCCGCTTTTGCTGCAACATGATTTGCCTTCGTCATTGCCTTTCTCAAAAGTTCTTTCTCCATCTCTTCAAAATTCATTCCCTCATCTGGCAAATCAAAATCAAGAACACTCCCCCTATGAGAAAACCTTAATTCGCTATTGATATCCTTAAGATGTATGGTATGAGCCTCACACATAAGGACAGCGCGTTCTACGACAGATTCAAGTTGTCTTATGTTTCCCGGCCAGTGATACTCGATGAGTGCCTTCATTGCATTTTCTTCAATTCCCTTTATTCTCTTTCCAAACTCGTGGTTATATTTGTTAATGAAAAAGGTTACAAGTTCAGGGATGTCTTCTTTTCTCTCGCGTAATGGTGGAAGCTTTATGGTGATAACCTTCAGCCTGTAATACAGGTCCTCCCTGAAGTTCTTCTTTACGAGTTCTTTTTCGAGGTCTTTATTTGTTGCTGAGATTATTCGAACATCAATTTTTATATTCTCTCTCCCCCCAATCCTTCTTATTTCTTTATCCTGAAGCACTCTGAGGATTTTCGACTGTGTCAAGAGTGGGAGATCTCCAATCTCATCAAGGAATATTGTCCCCCCATTTGTGGATTCAAAAAGCCCTATATTCCTTGATGTCGCACCGGTGAAAGCACCCGGCTCATGCCCGAAAAGTTCACTTTCTATCAAGTTTTCCGGGATTGCAGCACAGTTTACTGCGGTAAATGGTTTTGCCCGCCTTGGATTGTTATAGTGCATCGCCCTTGCGATAAGCTCCTTGCCTGTACCGCTTTCACCAAGAATGAGAACAGTTGCAGGACTCGAATAGACCTTCTTCATTATCTCGATTGCTTCCTGCATCTTCTTTGAACTTCCGACAATACCTTCTATACTGAACTTATCGTAGAGTGCTCTCTGAAGTTGAAGGTTTTCTTTAAGGAGGGAAGTCCGCTCAACAGCCCTCTTGACAGTCAAGAGCAATGTATCTTTATCAAGAGGCTTAGTGAGATAATCAAATGCGCCTTTCTTTATTGCTTCTACCGCAGATGATATTGTCCCGTGTGCAGTCATAATGACCATTGTTGGCTCAAAAGGTTCTTTAGTAATCGATTCAATAAATTCTATACCGTCTATGCCTTCCATCTTGAGGTCGGTGAGAACGACATCAGGATTAAATTTCTTCACAATCTTCAGTCCTTCTTCACCTGACGCAGCGGTATAGGTCTCGTATCCTTCATCATCAAGTATTGTTTTCACTATATCCCTCTGAAGAGGTTCGTCGTCAACGACAAGTACAACAGCCATTTTCACACTCCTATGCTTACTGTATAGGAAAAGATATGGTTACTGTGCTCCCCTTGCCTTCTCTACTCTGAAAATCAACCTTGCCCTTATGTTCCTCAATAACCCTTTTTGTCAAAGCAAGTCCCAGGCCAAGACCTGAAATTTTAGTCGAGAAAAATGGATTAAATACCTTTGACAGGGTTTCCTTAGAGATGCCAATACCTGTATCCTCAAAAATAATTGAAACCCTGTTATCAGAAGTCTGCGTACGCAATGTAAGTTTCCCTCCTTCGGGCATCGCCTGAAACGCATTGAGGACAACATTAAAAATACAGGTCTTCACGAGTTCAGGGTCTAAATAAAGCATGGGAAGCACTCCATATTGTTTAAATATCTCAATATTGTCTTTTTCTGCCTTTGCCCATACTAACGACATAACCTCCTCGATAATGTTCCCGACATCCACCTCCTGAAGATTGAGCTTTAATGGTTTTCCATAGTCGAGAAAATCTCCCACAAGGTTATTAAGCCTCTGTATTTCCTGTTTTATACTCGCCATGAGTGATTCAAACTTTTCCTTCTTAGCATTCTCTGATGGTGCATATTTTTCCTTTAAATGGTCTATACTCAAGCTTATAAAATTAAGTGGATTCCTGATTTCATGAGCAATACTTCTTGAAAGCTGACCCACTGCAGACAGGTGTTCGGCCTCTCTCAGTTTCTCTTCAAGTGCACGCTCATCCCTGATCTTTTGAACCATAAAATTAAAGCTTTGTGTCAGTTCACCTATTTCGTCCTTTCTGTCTGTAGTGAGGTTTGGTGACAAATCACCTGCTGCAACCCTCCGTGCAGCATCAACAACATTATGGATTGGCTTTGTGTACATCCATGAAAGAAACATTGCGATAATTATTCCAAGGCCAAAGACAAAAAGAGTTGCAACTACCCTTTTTATAGCACTTATTCTCAGGACGTTTGAAAAATCATCTATATTAATTTGCAGATGAATATATCCATATTGCGTATTACCGGCAATTACAGGCAGAATTACGTTATAAACCTTCCCCTCCTTTGAAACCGGCTCTCCAAGTTCTGCCTTTATGATGCGCTGCTTCTTTTTCACACTGATTGGTTCTCCAACTTTTGTCGGGTTTGTGCTGGCAATGATTTTATCTTTCGTACTGATAATTGAAATCTCCTTCACGCCTTTTGCATTCAATTTTTGAAGATAATTGTAAAGCCTCATTTCATCCGTAGGCCCGGTACCTGTGACCTCTTCAACTCCAACCTGTATCGCCTTCGAAAGGTCAGCTGTTTGGTTTTCAAGTTCTTTAAGTAATTCTTTCTCTGTCTGCCCGTAAAAAAAGAGGAGTATCGAGACGAGGATGAGAGAAAGGAAAAGCATCATCCCGATGAGTTTTTTATTTAAGGAGAGACTGAGAAAATAATTTCTAAGCATTTATTCCATCCACGCTCTCTATAAGTTTAAAATAAATAAAGGGTAATATTCAAAAATTCTTTATTATAAGGACATCATTTTCTTCAATCGCCTTCAAAACGTTGTTTCTTTCTGCTAAAATTCTATATGCTCCTCCAGCAACTGGTAAATGGCCTTACCCTCGGCAGCGTATACGCTCTTATCGCACTCGGTTATACCATGGTCTACGGCATCCTGAACTTATCAATTTTGCCCACGGTGAGATCTATATGCTCGGTGCTTATCTCGGCATCATCCTCCTGGGCTTCTTTACTGCAATTGGTCTGACATCCTACAGCCTCTCTCTTTCCTTGATACTCACATTTTTCCTATCGATAATCTTTTGCGCTTCATACGGGTTCACAATGGAAAAGATTGCCTATAAGCCTCTGAGAAAGGCTCCCCGGTTAAGTCCACTTATAAGTGCAATTGGTGTATCCATATTTCTGCAGAATTATGTAATGCTCACACAAGGTGCTACCGATAAAGTATTCCCGCATCTTTTTGAAACCTCTACCATTACATTTATGTCAGTGAGCATGACCTACCTCCAGTTCTTTATCATACTCACCTCTGCGATAGTGATGGTATTCCTCCGTTTATTTGTGAGAAAGACGAAAATAGGAAAAGCAATGCGAGCTGTTGAACAGGACAAGATAATGGCTTCTCTTGTGGGCATAAACATAGCTACGGTTATCTCGGTCACATTCATCATAGGTTCAGGTCTCGCTGCGATCGCAGGACTTATGGTTGCTATGTATTACGGTCTCGTCAACTATTTCATAGGGTATATCGCAGGGATAAAGGCTTTTACTGCAGCGGTTCTCGGTGGAATAGGCAGCATACGTGGTGCGATGCTTGGAGGCCTCCTGCTCGGGCTTGTCGCATTTTATGCAATAGGTGCCTATAGTTACGCTATTATGAATACAAAATTTGGACTTGATTTCTGGTCAGCATTACCTTTTGCTATAGGACTTACTACGGTCTCCGGGTTCTTTCTGGCAATACCTGCATTGCGGCTAAGGGGTGACTATCTTGCAATTGTTACTCTTGGGTTTGGTGAAATCGTTCGTCTCATCCTTAACAATTGGGATAGTGTCACCATGGGTCCAAATGGAATTTCTGGAATTGCCCCTCGTGTAATTATGTCTGTATCTCTCGGGAAACTTTCCTATTATTACTACTTTGTCCTGTCATTGGTGATTCTGACTGTTTTTGTCACAAGGAGGGTCTATTCCTCAAGGATAGGAAGGGCATGGGTAGCAATAAGAGAAGATGAGATTGCCTCTTCTGCCATGGGCATAAACACCACGATGTACAAACTCTATTCATTTGCCTTTGGTGCTTTCTGGGCTGGACTTGCAGTCAACTATTCGACAGCTACCCCCTTTCTGAAGAGAGTTTTATTTGAAAGCATTGCGAATATCACTCTGACGAGTTTATGTGCAGTTGCAAGGATCGCCTTTTTGGGGGGAAGACCTTCT
>Ga0315296_10003535_pt1 | contig 13022 bp, 11 predicted proteins | sample YL17G14_18_MG_FD_203921 | JGI IMG/M metagenome (GOLD analysis project Ga0315296, IMG submission 203921) | Sediment microbial communities from Yellowstone Lake, YNP, Wyoming, USA - YL17G14_18 | ecosystem: Environmental > Aquatic > Freshwater > Lake > Sediment | place: USA: Wyoming | collected... | reverse complement strand
GGCTTCGTTCTTCCCAGGCACTTATTTGTATACGCCATATTCCCTGGTGAAGTCGACCATAGCCCTGACATTTTCAGGTTTTGCCTCGTCAGGTATACCTATATCGCCATTTAGTATATAGCCGCCGCCCTTACCGACCACATCTATAAGACGTTTGCAATAATCCCTGACATCCTGCGGGCTGCCGATACACATTACTGCGGAAGGCATAAGCCCCATGATGCATACCTTGCCGTCCAGAACCTCCTTGGCCCGGTGCATATCAGTACGCTCAAACCAGTATATTGCCTTTCCCTTCGGTATGTCGGCGATAGTCTCCAAACGTGAAGTGCAATCCCCTTCCCACAGCACAATAGGTACAATGTTCTGGTCAATCAGCGCCAGTATCAACTTTTTCAAAGTGGGCCAGTAGAAGGTATCGAACTGCTTGGGGGACATGAACCCATCAATCCCCTTATGCAGGGGTATAAAGCACCTGGGTATGCCTAACATCTGTGCCGTCCCTATGGCAGTATTGATTATGGCTGGTGTTATCTTATCCATGGCTTCAAGGATTTTATCAGGACGTTGGTACATATCAAGCATGACGCCTCTGGTGCCTCTGAATAAGTCCCCTATGTAGTCAAAAGGAGCCCAACCAAAGGAGCTGAACATGGGTGGAAAGCCGAGCCCGGCCATTTCTTTGTCGAACGCTGCGCCTCTGGAAATCATCTTGAAGCTCTCTTGACCGGCCCTGGCCAGTGTTTCTAGAGCCTGGGTAACTTGCGGATTGGCGAATGCCATTGGCAAAGCAACATCCATCGTCAAATAGAAAAGTCCAGGTATATAAGGCAGTGTTTTCAACGGCTCCAGTGTTCCCAATACCCTTGGTATATGCGTTCTTAATATATAGTCGGTAGGGTCAGCGATGAAGGCATCATATTCATCCGCTGTCATGTACTCTGCCTCGACATACTGGTAGGTGCTGTTAACAGAGACTCCATGACCAGGCCACTTAAACCGCCTATCGCCGAGCATTTCCAGCAGAGGTCCCATAGAGACGATGGGGAAGGGCGTCATATACACATCAGGGTCAAAGTCCACAATTGCTTTTCGGCTTGCTTCTGCCAGCTTATCATAATCATACATGGCCTCCTGACAGGTGAGGCCACCATATCTGGCTCCGAAGAAGGTGCAAAATAGTGCTATGGGAACCCTGTCCGGCACCTTCAACTGGATGGCATCATTGAATCTCTTTTCTCTTTCCTGGTAAAGCTCCTCAGGTGTTTTCGCCATTTCTATTTACCTCCTATCCACTGTTTAGCCAGAGACACCCCCGCCACAGCGTCTTTACCATAGGCATCAGCGCCAGTATACTTCCTGATGTCATCATTAATCTGCCCGCCGCCAATCATAATCTTTACCTTATCCCGCAATCCGGCAGTTTTTATCGCCTCAACCGTTTCCTTCATGGAGTCAAAGGCTAATGTCAAGAACCCGCTTAAGCCGACAATAGGGGCACCACTCTCCTTTATCTTTTCGACAAACTTCTGTGCCGGGACATCCACGCCCAGGTCGTAAACCTCGAAGCCATTGACATCGAGCATAAAGACGACGATGTCCTTGCCGATATCGTGTATATCCCCTGCCACAGTGCCGAAAACAACCTTACCCAGACGCTTAACCTCCGCTGCCTTGCTCAGCTTCGGCTTAACCGTCTCAGTTATTCTCTTCAGTATTTCACCGGAGTACACCAGGTCAGGTATGAAATACTCGCTGTTGGCGAAGCGCTTGCCCACGATTTCCATGGCGCGCCTGGCATCGTCCAGAATTTTGAGTGGCTCTTCACCAGCACCCATCCTGTCTTCAACAATCTTAAGAGCCTCTTTTTCCTTCAAATCAGCTAACGCACTAACTAGGTCTTTAGCCATGTTTCTTTAACCTCCTTAACCCATATTGAGCTTTCTAGCCTGCCAGCGTTATAATATATTTACCTCGTCTGGCACCTCCCTAAGTTTCCCCCAATCTTCTCGACATGAAATAGTGTGAATAGACTAATTGCCAACGATACAGATACTGCATACACTTTGGGGTGGCTGGCCGCCCAGGTTGTGGGTGAGTCCCAACCTGGGGTTCTTTATCTGTCTCGGCCCGGCCTTGCCTTGAAGCTGTTTGTACATCTCATATACCATCCGCAGCCCTGAGGCACCGATAGGGTGGCCAAAGCACTTTAGCCCGCCATCAGGTTGGCAGGGAATCTTCCCATCAAGCTCAAGAACCCAGCATCAATATCATCCTTTGCCTTCCCTCTGGGAGATATCATCAGGTCCTCATAAGTAACAAGCTCAGTTATGGAGAAACAGTCATGAACCTCCATCATACTCATTTCTTCACGAGGGTTCTTAATCCCAGCCTCCTGGTACGCTTTAGTCGCAGCGCGATAAGTCGTCTCAACGTGAGTATAATCATAATCTTTATACAACATGTCTTCTCCCGAGTCTACAGCAATTTGCATAGCTTCGATGTAGACTGTCTTCGTCAAAATTGGCTACCGCCTTCTCTCCAGGTAGACTTGTGCTGCTTAGCCAGCCTAGAGCGTTTGAAATGACTTTACGGTTCAATCGATACCTAGGTAGATATGCTCCACAAGCGGATATGCCTACCATCCTTTTACTACCATGCTTTTACTCCCATATCATTTCCTTCCCCCTTGACCTTGAATTCTTTACGTCTTGACTCTTCTTACCGAGGGATCAATCCCCAGCAGCCTAGCCAGATTACCGCCGAATATATTCCTGCGGTCATCGTCGGTAATCGCCGGGTACCCGTAATCTTTTTGCATGTCCTCCGGGATCTGAAACTCGCGGAAGCCCAGTACCGAGAATTTTATCTGGAAACCAAACCCCGGGTAATCCGTCCCCCAGATAATTCTGTCCGGCCCTACCCACCGCATAGCTTCACCCAGTATAGTGGCAAACTTCCGCGGGGCACTAAGCGCCCACGGAATCAAAAGGGTTAGGCTAACATGAACGTTTGGATGTGCCATAGCCACCATATTTAGGTCGTCACAGTAAGGATAGCCCATGTGAAAGGCGATAATTTTCAATTCTGGAAAGTCCCTGGCTACGTCATCCAGTTGAATCGGCAGGCTGTGCTTGCTTTTCCCCGGAGGCACCCAGCAGAAACCGGTGTGAATATCAAGGACAATTCCCAGTTCCTCGGCTTTTGCATAAAAGGGCCAAAGGTCGGGGTCGTTTATATACGTGTCCTCGGGCGGGTAAACCTTGAAAATCTTGGCATCTTTTTCCTTGACCCAGTACTCCAGTTCCCAGATGGCACCATGTACTCCTCTGTGCTTGATAGGAGAGAGATTGGGCTGGTACATAAAGCGGTCAGGATGTTTTTCCACCGCTTTTGCCATCTCGCCATTCGAGCACCAGCGGCTCGTAAAGCCGGTGGTGTCCATCATCGATTCCGGAAGCAGGCAGGCAATGTCCACACCGTATTTATCCATGTACTTCAGCAAGTACTCCGGATCTTTCTGCTTAACCTTCTCATCGGGCTCAAGTCCCTCCAGGACGTATGATGGCATTCCATAGCCCAGCGCCCTGTCGATATGTTTAATCGCTCGCCACCACATCTGAACCCCCGGAAAGTGATTGATGTGCTCCATGTCTCCGATAAGGTGGGCTTCAGGGTCGATCTTGAAATAATCGTCTTTTTTAAACGTTTTATCCACCATAACCACCTCGATTTTGTTGGTTTATTAGCCGTATGTTTTAGCTGGTCACGTGTTTCCTGAACACGTGACCAAAGCGTTAACCATTAATAAGGGCCGGGGCCCCTGAAAGGAATAACACTCTTTTCCGGCAACGGGACTTCTTTCTTCCACCACGGCTTGTCCAAAACGGGAAGTCCAGCCAGACCCCGTGGGAATATGGGCTCGTCTTTCCGGCGAGGGCCTATTTTGTACTCGTCCATGGCCCACTCCCTGCCCAGGTTGGGATTATAGGGACACGCAGGGGTTATTAGAGCCAGACAACGCATTACACATATATAATCACGCTTGCAGCGTACGATATCCTGAGGGCGATTTTCAGCTACTTTGTTGGGCCACTCGGGGTCACAGAAAAGCTGCCTGCCCAGGCCGATAATATCGGCCTTACCCTCGGCCAACACGCTTTCAGCCAGTACAGGGTCATGGATCGAAGCACAGATGACCGGAATTTTCAGCGCCCGCTTAAAATCCGCAGCTGCGTCCGGCCAGTGCTTGACTCGCTCCTCATCGGGTGAGAGATGTCCCTCCTCCGGATAGCCGCCACCATCGGACAAGTTAATATAGTCAATGCCCCGCACCTCCAAATCCTGGGCGACTTCAATCATCTCCGCCCGGGTTAGTCCGCCCTCCCAGTGTTCCTCGGCACTGATGCGGCACCCAACAGCCACACCATCGCCTGCAGCATAACGTACCTGTTCGGCGACCTCCAGAAGGAACCGCTTTCGGTTATTCCACGTCCCTCCGTACATATCGGTTCTTTTATTCGTAATGGGAGAAAGGAACTCGTGCTCCAGATAGCCGTGTGGGCCGTGTATCTCAATCGCATCAAAACCGGCAGAAACCGCCAGCTGGATGCTACGGGCAAACTCCTTCTCCTCGCTACGTATTTCATCGATGGACATCTCCCGGGTCATCTGCCCAAACATAAATAGACGGGAACGCTCGTTCTTCCGCCTCTGGGCCACCAGAGGGGGGGGTACCTTGTCAAGATATATTTCATAAGGCAATCCGGCGGTGGGTGCCGGGACAAGTTCGTTATGGTCGTCGGTGTGTCCCATCCTGCCGAAGCCTATACTCATCTGCGCCGCTATCTGAGCGCCAAAGTGGTGAACCCTTTCCGTGAGCTGATAAAGGCCCTGCAAATGGCCCGGCCTGAAGCAGTACAGGTTGCGTCCCCAGACGCCCTTGGATGCCATCTTGGTGCCCAATATGGCACCGGTGATAATTAGCCCGGCGCCCCCTGTGGCCCGTGCGGCGTAATAGGCCAGCAGTTGCTCCGTCGCCTCGCCGTTTGCGCCCGACATGGTCTCATTCATGGGCGATAGGGCAATACGATTTTTAAGTTCCACAGGACCTATCTTGATCGGTGAAAGTAGGTGTTTAAACGGATGTTTTTTTGTACTGTCAGTCATTTAATTTATATTCCCCCCTTATTAATAGAATGAGTACAATTAGATTTCTGCCAATGCCAATCCTATTATTTTGCTGCCTTTTTCATCTTTTCTTCTCCTCTCACTTTCTAGCATTTTCGTAGTTTCTTATTTCGAATTATGCACCTATGTTTCTCTATATGATTCATTCTTTTACCACATACTCCTATAAAATGTCAAGTCTAACTTGGACTGCATCCCTATAACTTAAAGTGCACAGCTTCAAGATTAACTAGAAATTTTCACCGTCGCTTAAAAATTCTTGAGATAAGAGTACTTGACACATATCAGTAAATATGGTATTAAGTAGCCAAATAAGGAACATATATGCAAGATTTGAAACAAGAAACTATGAAATCACTTACGAAGGCATTAGATATTCTAGCTTTGTTTTTAGATAACCAAGGTGAGATGGCTCTATCTGAAATTGCCAAATTGTCAGGGCTAAATAAAACTACTGTTAGCCGGATTGTCTCGACATTAGTAAAGCATGGCTATTTAAAACAGAAGGAAAAAAGAGGTAAATATTCACTCGGGACAATATATCTGAGTTTTAGTGGGGTTGTAAAAAGCAAACTGCGACTCAGAAGCATAGCCATTCCTTATTTAACTAGATTAAGCCAGCAGGTACATGAGTCAACCATTATCGCTTACGGGAATGGAAGTGAAGAAGTATTCACTGAAACATTTCACGACACATCCCAACCGAACAGTGTATTGAAAATAGTTCCAGCGGAAGGAACCGGAATGCCTCTGCATAGCACCGCCACGGGGAAAATATTACTGGCCTATATGTCTGATGAAGAATTGGAGGAATATTTTAACAACAAGCATCTCAGGCGCTATACGCCTAACACAATTACGAATATAAACGATATGAAAAATCATCTGATGATTGTCAGACAGGAAGGTATCGCTCTCGATGATGAGGAATTCTCTCTTGGTGTAAGGGGCGTGGCGGCAGGACTAAGAGATAGTGAAGGCAAGATAGTTGGCTCTTTCGGCGTGGTAGCCCCTTCAGTCCGCCTAACACGTGCCGGAATGCGAGAACTGGCCCCCGATGTCAAAAGTTGCGCCGTGGAAATCTCTAGAGAGCTAGGATTCAGAGGTTAACATCCGTGGAATGACCTGAAACTGTACTGGAGCGTGCCCAAAGAGACAACAAACATAAAGAAGACGACGAATACCAAGACAGAAAACATAAACCACTAATAAATGAGGAGAGACCAAAAAGGAGGTTTTGAAATGTAGTAGGAATACAATACCTAGGGGGAAGGCAACAAATCATTTTAAAAGGAGGATGCAATGAAAAACAAGAGAATCATTACGGTCGGTAGTTTATGTCTTATACTAATGCTTGTGGCATTATCTGCTGTCATGGCCTGCGCGCCTTCACCACCGCCAGAAGCAAAGACGCTAAAGATAGGCGCCATTTATTCATTAACTGGCCTTGGTTCCGAAATAGAAACCATCTGTAGGAACGGGAGTGAGCTATGTAAAGATTGGATTAACGAGAAGGGCGGGATAACCATCAACGGGGAGAAGTATCTTATTCAACTAATTGTTGAGGACCAAAAAGGTGTTGTCGATGGGGCGGTGGGAGCAGCCATCAAGCTGGTGGAACAGGACCAGGTGAAGTTTATTGTTGGTCAGGTTGTGCCAGACGTGGTCATAGCGGCAGCTTCAGTCACCGAGCCGGCGAAGGTGCTGCGTTCTCTAGCTTGGGGAGGCGGCATACCAGGCACAATGAATCCGGATACACCTTATACTTTCAGACCCATTGTGTGCGGTGCTGAGGTGATCCCAGTTAATTACGATTATCTGGTCGAGACCTACCCGAATGTAAAAACGGTCGCTCTTACGAATCCAGATGAGCCTGGCGGGCAGTTTTTCATGATGTTATCACAGAAGGAGGCTGAGAAACGTGGCCTCAAGGTGGTGGCTGCCGAGTTCCACAATCCCCAAGAACAACAGGATTTCTATCCGGTATTGACCAAGCTACTAGCCGCCAAGCCGGATGCCGTGGATGCTGGCACAGCGTTTCCAATACCTGGCTCACTTAAACTCAAACAGGCGCGTGAGCTAGGTTTCACGGGTCCAGTTTTCAGTCCGAGCCCGGTGGAACTCTACGCAGTTCTGGATATAGCCGGCAAGGATTTTGCCTATGATTATTTTAACGGCTCTATGGACATCGAGAGTCCTAACGTGCCCCCTATGATAAAAGAGGAGAAACAGCGCTGGGAAGCCAAGTACGGAACAAGATATATGTTTGAATCTTTCCAGGGTTGGGATGCCTTGTGGTGTCTGACACAGGCTATTGAGAAAGCACAGAGCCTTGACCCAACCGTGGTGAAGACAGCCTGGGAGAACATGCCCAGCATCGAAACAAGCTATGGAACCGGGCACATGGGAGGTTTGCAGACCTATGGGGTTAACCACCTGGTAGTCAGGCAGTGCCCTATCAGCGCGCTGGTGAATGGGCAAGTGAAACTCATTAAGTGGTATACGCCAAACATTCCGTAAATAAATAGTAGCTGATGTAGTTGACCAGATAGGTGCCGCCCGTGTAAACCAAGGCATGGAAGAGGTACCATCTGTCAAGAGTGTAAAGGCTTGTTCAAACCCGGAAGCTGAGTGAAAACTTGACAGGAAAATTAAAGACAGAAGGGAGAGGAAGCTTTCGCCTTAGGTGTATTGCTTCCTCTCCCTTGTGAAGGCTTGTTTTTGGCTATCCACTAAGAACAACGCTGTAGCGAGGAGCAAAGTTGACTTTAGCCTTGTTGGCGCAAAGCATATTGAATGGTTTAGCGGCGGGATGGGTTTACGTACTACTAGCCGTGGGGCTGACATTGGTTTTTGGTATTATGAACATCGTCCAGTTTGCCCACGGCGAGATATATATGCTCGGTGCCTACTGTAGCTACTTCTTGATTAAGTTATATGGCTTCAGTTTCTGGGAAGCTTTACCCTTGTCTGCGCTTCTTGTTGGGTTACTCGGTATAGTTTTAGAGAGGTTTTTCTTCCGCCCTTTTCGTGGCCGCTTCGAGCCCAGCATCATCGTAGCTGTCGGCCTTATGGTACTCCTGCAAACTACAGCCGTAGTAGGTTTTGGCACCAGTACCAAATCGATGCCGGGCATTATTCCCGGAGTCTTGAGCGTCAGCGGTATTACGCTCTCCTGGGACAGGCTGCTAGCCATACTTGTTGGCATCGTATTGGTCACAGCACTTTTCCTTCTGATTCAAAAGACCAAGATAGGCCAGGCAATGGTTGCGGTTTCCCAAGACACAGATGCCGCTAGCTTACAAGGCATAGACGTTAACCGCATCTCCGCTGTTGCCATGGTTGTAGGTTGCGCCTTGGCAGCAATAGCTGGCTCGCTAATGGGAAGCATATTTAGTACCAGCCCGTTTATGGGGACTTCCGCCATCACGAAAGGAATTGCAGTGATAATCTTGGGAGGCCTGGGAAGTATCCCTGGCGCTGTTGCCGGAGGTCTTATCTTGGGTTTGATAGATGGCGTGGTTCCCCCCTTGTTAAGTTCGACCATGGCCAGCATAGTCGGCTTTGGCGTCATTATCATCGTGCTACTACTCAGACCGCGGGGGCTTTTTGGACATGAGTAAAGGAGCAAGATTAGTCAAGCCTGCCAGCTACACCGCGCTGATACTGCTCTTATTCTCAATCCCACTATTTGTCAAGGGGGCATACCCCCTTCATGTGCTAATTATGGTTGGGATTAACATCATCCTCACCAGTAGTCTTCGTACAATAGCCACCACAGGGCAGATCTCTCTAGCCCATGCCGGTTTCATGGCGATTGGTGCCTACGCGTCGGCTTTGCTAATGATGAAGTTAGGCCTTCCCTTTTGGGCTACATTTCTGATAGGGGGCATAGCAGCAGCACTCATAGCGTTGTTAGTTGGTTACCCATTTGTTCGTGTGAGGCGAGTGTACTTCGCCATGCTCACGCTGTTCATGGGTACGGTTATCCGGCTTACAATCATGGAGTGGAGAGATTTGACAGGTGGTACCTCTGGCCTGCTGGGTATCCCTCCCCCAAATCTGATAGTCATTCCAGGATTATTGAATATAGCTTTTGATTCCAAGGTACCTTACTATTACTTTATTCTGGTCTTAGTGCTGATTAGCCTACTGTTTCTTTACAGGATTGACTCTTCTCGTGTTGGAAGAACTCTGCTGGCTATTCAACAAGGTGATTTTGTAGCCGAGAGTGTAGGCATAAATGTCACCAACTTCAAGGTTTTTGCCTGGTGCGTGGGTTGCTTTTTTGCTGGCATAGCTGGCAGCTTCTACGCCCACTATATTAGGGTTTTAACCCCAGACAGCTTCGGTGTTATGCAAGCGATTTATATAGTCGTGTACATGGTAGTAGGAGGACGGAGAAGGTTTTCCGGAGCTATCCTTGGAGCTTCTATTTTTACACTTATTCCCGAAGTGTTCCGGGGATTGAAAGAGTATCAACCATTTGTTTTTGTCGGGCTATTGTTTATAGTAATCTTCTTCTTGCCTGAAGGTCTTGTAAGTTTACCTGAGAAAGTAAGAGCACGAATTAGAAAACGTCGGGGGATAAGCCTTGGCCAATCTTGAAATAAGAGGATTAACAAAGCATTTTGGAGGCTTGGCTGCAGTTAACAACCTCGACATGAATGTCAACCAGGGAGAGATAGTTGGACTAATTGGTCCCAACGGTGCTGGAAAGACGACGGTCTTCAACTTGATAACCGGCTCTATACGGCCGACAAAGGGTCAAATAATGTTTGAGCAGTCTGACATAACTGGTCAACCAACGCACTCTATAGCCGATAAGGGGATAGTCCGGACTTTTCAGTTAACCGCTTTCCTGCAAGATATGACAGTTCTACAGAATGTATTAGTATCATGTCATTTGCATCCGAAGGCTGGTGTTTGGGAGGCTATATTCAATACTCCAGGCTACAAAAAAAAGGAGCAACGCGCTTTTGGCCAGGTGATGGGCATCCTGCACTTCTTAGGCCTACACCCTGTTAAAGATGAACTTGCCCAAAATTTGCCCCACGGACATCAAAGGTTACTCGGGATCGCCATGGCGCTAAGTGCTAATCCAAAACTACTTTTGCTTGATGAGCCTTTAGCCGGAATGAATGCCGCAGAAGTCAGAGAGTCATTAACGTTCATTAATAAGATACGGTCAGCCGGGATTACTGTCTTGCTGGTGGAACATAATATGAGAGCAGTGATGGAATTATGCGATAGGATAGTGGTAATAAATTTCGGGTGCAAGATTGCCGAAGGTCTGCCTGACGAAATCAAGAGAAACAAAGATGTAATTGAAGCCTACCTTGGAGCAGGTGAACATGTTACTTGTTAAAGACGTAAGGGTACACTACGGCAAAGCTGAAGCAATAAAGGGCGTCACCATAGAGGTGGCAGAGGGAGCTGTGGTGGGCAATATTGGTGCTAACGGGGCTGGCAAAAGCACTATTCTGAAAGCTGTGTCCGGTTTAATGCCAATAACCTCGGGGGAAATATGGTTTATGGGTAGGAGGATAGACAAGATGGCGCCCCATAATATCGTGAGGCTCGGCATCGTCCATATTCCCGAAGGTCGCCGGCTTTTTCCTTACATGAGCGTTCTAGCCAACCTTCAAATAGGTGCTTATTTGATGAAGGATAGGAGTAATGTTAGGAAGGACCTGGACCAAATCTTTGAACGCTTTCCTAGGCTATGGGAGAGGCGCCATCAACAAGCGTCAACCCTGAGCGGCGGCGAGCAACAGATGCTAGCCATTGGGCGAGGCTTAATGGCTAGACCACGTCTCCTGCTCATGGACGAGCCTTCGCTAGGATTAGCTCCTCTAGTGGTGAAGGAGCTTGCCACCATAATTAGCGATATCAATAAAAGTGGGATTAGCGTTCTTTTGGTTGAGCAAAATGCTGGTTTGGTTACTCAGGTTGCTGAGAGGGGATACGTGCTTGAGGTTGGCAAAATTGTTTTAGAGGGCAGCATGAAGGAAATAATGAACAATGAGATTGTGCAAAGAGCATTCCTAGGCTAAAGCAAGAATAAAGTAGCTTAACAAGATGATTAGAGTTTAGAAGCTTGAGTTCAATATCCTAAATTAGACACCTATTCGCATAATAACATTTGGCCTCAATTGCTGCTCATCCTGACTATTCGTTGGCTCGAAAGGAAGGTTCCAAGGACAAATCCTTGTGGAACTGCCGAAAAAGCATTACCAGAGTTCAAAAAGATTAAGTATAATGCAAGCTAAGGGTGCTGTCCGGTAGAAAATCCCGATGAAATGTCAGCCAGCTCTTTGACACGCTGCCCAACTTTTGGAAAAACTGAACTATTACTAAAACCGGGAAGTCCACAAGAGAGTTGATAATAGAATCATTTAATGGAAAGTCGAGGGACGACTTATTGAATAGAGAGGAATTTACAACGCTGAGCGAGGCATGGAGGTGCTATTATGGAAATAGTAAGTACGTTGGAGAAAATCGTAGGACCTGACAGAGTCTCAACCTCTGAAGCTGTCCGTCAGAGCTATAAATATAACTGTTTTCTCGGCAAAGAATGGGAAATGAAGCCCGATATAGTGATATTGGCGGAAACAACGGAACAGGTTTCGGAAATAATAAAGGTTGCAAACAAATATCATGTACCGGTAACACCCAAAGGAGCTATGGGTGGAGGAGGCCTGGGCGGTACCCTTAGAGGGGGTATCCTCCTTGATTTGTCCCTGATGGAAAAGATAATATCCATCGATACTGAATCTCTGAAGGCAGTAGTAGAACCAGGTTGCAGCTTCTATAAGCTATCACAAGAGTTATTTAAGAAGGGATTAATGCTACCTACAGCAGCGTATTGTAATGGACCGAACGTAGCGGCATCGGCAATAACTCCTGCCAATGGTTTCGGCAAAACCAGGTATGGTCCAAATATAGACCTGGTAGAAGGATTTGAAGTCGTCCTTCCATCCGGTGAAATAACCAGAGTAGGTGCAATGGCTTATGCCGATACTGACTTCGGCCCGTTCTACAGGTATATAACCGGCCCAGACCTGGTTGGATTATTCACCAAGTCTAATGGCGCCTTCGGCATTGTAACAAAAGTTGCCTATCAATGTCTGCGTTTGCCAAAGCACTGGTCTTTCCATTCTTACTACTGGCCTCCTGAAGGGCTGGAATATGTCACCAAAACTTTGATGCAAGCAACAAATATCGAGGTATTCGATATCCATTTCAATGACAAATGGAGATGGCAATGGGAAGGGCCGTTCGATATCCCCGAAAGTGGCTATTTTGATGTAACCTTAATCATTAATGCGGACAGTGAACAGGAGTTAAAAGGTAAAGAAGCGACCGTCCACGATATTTGCCGGACTAATCAAGGTACTTATTTACCGGGTCTGGCTAATCATTTATATCTCTACTGGCCAACCGTTTTCTTTGCGGCACATCCCCGTGTTCTCCCTCCAGTTCCTCCTAATATATTTTCACAAACTTTGGGGGGACGCGGTTATATGTATATCCTGGACGAACTTATGTTTCCCACATCGTGGTTAACGGAGGTCTACACCAAAACACTTGAACTTTGCCAAAAAACTAAGCTATCCCAGTTACCCAAGCATCCTGTTTTTGACGGCTACCCTATGAAGCGCCAGGTAATTTCTTCCCAGTACTGGGTATACATTAATGATGGTAAGCCGGAATGGATAGAGCGATACCATCAGTGCCGGGATGAATTCAGGGAATGGTTCGGGAAAAGAGGCGGAGTATTTCAGACCAAATTCCCGCCGTTGGTACCTGAATATAGCTGGACAAATCAA
>Ga0315296_10003533_pt1 | contig 13022 bp, 24 predicted proteins | sample YL17G14_18_MG_FD_203921 | JGI IMG/M metagenome (GOLD analysis project Ga0315296, IMG submission 203921) | Sediment microbial communities from Yellowstone Lake, YNP, Wyoming, USA - YL17G14_18 | ecosystem: Environmental > Aquatic > Freshwater > Lake > Sediment | place: USA: Wyoming | collected... | reverse complement strand
ACACTGCTTTCCCTTTTACGCAGGTCGACGTGGCGGTAATTCTCGAATACTACCTGCGGCATCCGGAGTGGTATAAGCACTTCGTCGACCGCCTACGGGGTTATGGGTTCTCTAAAGAGGAGGAGGACATCCTCCTCGAGCTGAAGCACCCAATCTTTCCCTCTGAGGTTGTCGGTCCAGCCTGGCTGAGGGATAAGGCAAAATACGAGAAATACTGGGATGATGTACGCCATCTCGGAATTACTGAGGACCGCCTTGAGCTCCTCAAAGAGCTAGCACACCGCATCCCCGGAGTCCAGGACATCATCCGCTATGTGGTCAAAGAGGCCTACGCCCCGGAGATTTACAAGGCCTTCGGCCAGGACCAGGAGTACCCCTCAGTAGCTGAGGCCGATGCCCTGAAATCCGGCGTCCGGCCGGATATGCTCCTTAAAGAGTGGATTGCCCACTGGGACCTCCCCAGTGTCGGTAATGGCTTCGAGATGCTGCACCGTGGTGAGATTACGCAGGAGCAGTTAAGCCTACTCCTCAAGGCCAGAGACATCATGCCGTTCTGGAGAGACAAGCTAACCGCTATATCCTGGGCAGTACCCGGCCGAATTGAGGTACGGATGATGGCCCAGCTCGGCCTAGTCGACAAGGCCTTCATCATGGATATCCTCAAGAAAGACGGCCTGGCCGAGGAGTACCGCTCTATCGTGGCCGACATGAACCTGGTCCGGGGTATCCGGACCGATATTCAGACACGCTATACTAAAAAGTGGCTTGACTCAGCCGGCGTGAAGGCGGAGCTAGCCAAGTCCGGGCTATCCCCCCAGGTAGCCGAGCGGCTGTACCAGTGGATTGTAACCAACGCCAAGCCCGAGCGGACGGCCGCCGAGAAGGACCTAACAGTAGCCCAAATCTGTAAAGCGGTCAAGCGAGGTGATATACCCTGGGCCGATGGTATAGAGAAGCTCATAGCGCAGGGCTATGACGAGGAGGAGGCCGACCTCATAATGACACAGTCAGTTGAGGTTATAGAGGCGGAACCGACTACTGAGCTCAATGTCCGAGTCGATACCATCCGCCGGCAGCGCCGTCAGCGCCTTATGAGCCGGGACCAGGAGATAGCCTCTCTCCTGAACTTAGGGCTTGACACCGGGTTAGCTGAGGGCTACGCTGATAACGATGATATGCGGTTAGTCAAAGAGGTAGCCGCTAAGCCTCCCGAGGTTATACCGGAGTACCTAACTGATGATGGTAAGGTTAAGGTTGAAACAATCAGGCTTAGCCGCCGCCAGCGGCGTATCTCCAGGACGGAGGAAATTACCTCGCTCATGGCCTTAGAAATGTCAAGCGAGCTGGCTATTGCCTACGCTGACAATGACGACCTGAGACTGGTCAAAGAGACTACGGGAGGTGCGTAGTGAACAAGGCACAGATTGAGAGGCTGACACAGCTCACCCTGGCGGCCCAGGGCAAGCCGACCAAGCGGCCTCTTGAGGAGATACTGAGGTCTGAGAGAGCCGCCGCGGATAAGTATATCCCCCGGCAGCCGGTTACCAGGACAAGCGAGGGAACGGCCAGTGAAGTACCTTAAACTGGCCGGCTTAGCCCTCCGGCTCCTAGCCGCCTGGGTTTACCAAAACCTCAGCCGGCGGCACCCCAGGCATGACTGACGGCTCACTTAACATAAACGGATTCACCTGGTGAAAATCTAGGCCATCAAACGCCCGCGGGTGGTGGAAAGCATCGGGTCGAGGCCACTCACTACCAATGTCACCCTTTTACTGGCGTCCTAATGGCGTGAACTGGCAGGGGCTACCCGGCTTTCAAGGACTTCCTGCCAGGGCTTAATCGGGTGTCTCTCCGGCCTCTCGTTACTCGGCTTCTTCCATGCCTTTAGCGCGGCCTCGGCCTCTTTAATCAGTTCCAAAATCTCTGTCATAGCCCCTCCATTATAGTGCATAATGATTAGAAGTGCGAACTTCCCGTATCTACCACCATTGACACTCTTGACACCAAAGGCATAGTGTGGTAGTATAGATATTAAAGGAGGTGCCGCAATGGTTAAGGCAGAATTAGGGTTCATCAATCTGTACGCCTACAAGCTAACCGATGGTAAAGGAGACCTGGCTTTGCTCACCAAAGAGGAGCGCGAGCATCTGAGAGCTCTCATGCAAAAGTTTGAACTGGAGCTTAAGCTTGAGAAGATGGCCGACGACCTCAACCAGGGCAAGCTACTTTAGCAAGGCGCATGGTTCGCAAAATCTTGACTGATGCTGAAATCGGCCGGCGCTGTGTCAACTGCTCTCAGGGGAAATGGGTACACGGCGTCCATGAATGCAAGAGGAGAGTCTGTAAGTACCGCACCAGCCGGACGAGTATCTACTTTAAGGATAAGTAAGAAGGAGGTAACCATGGGGATTAAGATTGACATGGAGATAATGCTCAACGGGGCTGATAACCAGACCAATTTCACCACTCAGCTCTTACGCCTTATATTCAAGGCTGACCGATCTAACACAGAGAAGCTGAGGCTCGGCTTCCCCCTAGAGGTGATGGCGGTTGAGCACTACCAAAGGACAGGAGAGATTATAGACCCTGAGGAGGTGAAGCCATGAAGTGCCCACTACACTATAAAATTGTGGGCTATAATGGAACGGCACAGATATTAGACTACTTTACTTGTCTCAAAGGGGAATGCGCCTGGTGGGATGATGGGGCCCCGGGATGCTCTGTACTGTCGATAGCCCAAGAGTTAGCCACCATACGGCAGAAAGGAGAGCTAGAAAATGAAGCTAAAACTCGGTAAGCTGGTAATCCTGTGGGGTGTCCCGTGCGAGCGCCAGGAGTGCGACTACTACACCCACTACCTCAGATACGGGCCACCAGCCATGTCCCACGCCGCCTACCACAAGGCCGTCCAGGAGTGCCTTTTCTGGCAGAAGCGGTATTTGGAGGCTCTTGATGACCCGGGGAGCCCTGTATCAGCTCTTGAGCGAATAGTCACCAGGTTAGAGCAGGAGGTGAGAGCATGACCATAGCCGAAGCGATGGCTGACCTATCAATTCAACTAGAAGTGAAAAGACGGCTTGGGAAAGACCACGAAGCCGATGCCTTAAAGCTAGGCATTAAAGCCCTGGAGTACATCAAGTATCTGGACAGTTGCCCTGGGTTAAACACCCGTCTTTTACTACCAGGGGAGACAGAGGAATAGGAAAGGAGGCTAGACACTAATGACAAAGCACTCAATCAAGATAGACGAGCCGACCTACCAGCGTCTACGGACCTTCCAGACTAAGTTCGAGACCTTCAACCAGGCCGTCAGCCGTCTCCTGGACATACACGACGGCCTGATGGAGATGAAAAATCTAATTGAGGTTAATCCGGAGTACCAGGCCTGGAAGGAAAGAGAAGGAAAGGAGGGAAAAGAGACATGACACTGGAAAAACGAGCTCAAGCTAAGCCGCCGGCGGCCGCCATGACCCGGGAGCAGGCCATGTACCTGCTCAAGACTATCTACCCCAAAGCGCCGGTGCCCGAGGTAATCAAGGCGGCTATCATCTGCGCTCAGTACCACCTTAACCCGCTCATGAGGCAGGTCTACCTTATCCCGTTCAATGAGGGGAAGGCTAACGAGACCTGGACAACCGTGCTGGGTATCAAGGCTACGCGCCAAATCGCTGGCCGGGACAGGAAGTACACCTACAAGGACGGGCCGCGGGTCATGACGGAGACCGAGCAGGTAACGATACTGGGCTCGGCTGAGCCGCAGCGCATCTGGGCTATTACGGTGCTCCAGGACTCAGAGGGTAACCAGTTCCCGGGCTATGGCTTCTGGCCCCGGGGCATGACGCCGTATGGCCAGGATAAAGGTAACACCGATACTAACATGGCCTTTATCCGCTCCGAGCGTAACGCCCTCGACAAGATGTCGCCGGGAGCGCTGCCGAATATCGAGGTGGCTGAGGAGACCTACGCCCCGGTAAATGTCGCTAAGGCCCTGGCCGAGGGGGAAAAAGAGGTTATCCAGCAGGGGGAGATAGACATCGATGAGCTTTTCGGTCCGGCACCGGAAAAGGAGGCGAGGTAAAAAATGGAGGATAGAACAAAAGTCTGCTGGTACTGCCACAAAGCGACAATGAAGCCAGCCCCGGAGTTCGGCGCGAGGTGGTACAAGTGCTCGAAAGACGGAGCAACGTACAACATACCCCCGGAACTTGTGTCCTACGGGCCAGAGCGGGAGACGTTCCCTACCTCTATAAAAGGTAAGCCGGCCACACGTACAGGTGGCAAACCTAGCGGCCGGGTAGCACAACAGGTGGCAAAAGCCCGTAAGTCGCGACTGGTGAGCTAACTGAGATGGATATACTAATCGCAATAGTGAGTCTTATCCTGGTTTTCGTGCTCTTTGCGGGATGCCTGTACCTGTTCATCCGCTTTATCAAGTTTGCGTGGCGCAGGTAAGCCGCGAGTGTGCTATAATAATGAAAGTAGAACATTTGTTTGTCTTGACAAACCCCTGGGCACGGTGTATTCTGTTCAATGGTTGCAACCTTCAGAAAACACGCCGGCAACAAGCCGGGGCGAGAGCCTCAAAAACCCATCGCTCAGTGCTCAGGGGATTTTTATGCCTTTTAGGAGGTATATTCGTGGCTGAAACGACTGCGAAGCGGCTATGTCCTCTCTGCGGTGTAGAGATACCCAACGATATGTCAAAATCGCAACACCTTAGCCTGTTTTGCCCGAGGTTTAGCCGTCGTTCGCCCGCGCCTGCGGGAGACTCTCAGAACTATACCCCAATACTTAAATGCTCAGTCTGTGGACAACCTCAACGGTCTAAGGGTTGGCTTGATTGGCATATCCGGAAGTTTCACCCGCAGGCGCGGGCGAGGAGTAGTTAGAACGGATGTGCTAATATGAGCAGACAGAAGCGGGTGACCGCGAACTGTGTCCACTGGTGGGAGATTGACTGCTACAACCGCGGTGTCTGTAAAAAGTGCGGGGCCTCGAGGGACTTCGCAGCTATGCTTCGGAAGCAAAGGCCGGTGTCTCCATACCCTAATCCTCGCAACACACGGGAATAGAAAATATGTTCTAAAGGAGGAAGTTTAAGTGAAACTCAGAAGGGTAGACCCAAAGACAATCAAAGTCCCGGAGGAGCGGGTGACCGCCCGGATGGACGAGGAAAAGAGCGCTCAGTTTGACGCCTCAGTCAAGGCGATAGGCATTGATGAGCCCATCCGGTGTTTCGAGGTAGACGGGGAGCTTTACCTGAGCGATGGCCTGCACCGCGTGGTCGCCGCCATCCAGAACAAGATAGATCGTGTCGACGTCCTGGTAAAGCCCGGGACGATGAGGGACGTCCTTTTCCACAACCTGCGGTCCGGCCACCTCCGCGGGAAACACCCGGTATCTGAAATGAGGAAACAGATTGAAAAGGCCTACTCAGAGTTCAATATCGGCATCGACGACATCGTAAAAGAGTCCGGGCTGACTCGAGATTACGTCGAGAACCTGCTCCTCATTAGTGAGCTGACGCCCATGTGCCTGGAGGCCCTGGACGAGGAGAGAATAGGCATAGGTGTCGCGTCCGAGCTGGTAAAAATCAAGGACCCTGTAGGTCAGGAGGTAGCCCTCTCCTACATCTTATCTAATCACTGGAAGGGCCCGCAGGTCCGGGATTACGTCCGCCAGGTGCTAGACATTACTAAACAGAGAGAGGCGCCGCCTCTTCCCCCACCGTCTCAACCTCCTCCCGGGGTGAAGTGCGGCTTCTGCGGTGAGGAGCACACCCCTATGGAGCTGGCCTCTATACTGTGCTGCCACGGCTGCCAGGGTATCATGTACGAGGCAATCGCCATCGCCCGGCGGGAGGCACAACAGATGGCCCAACCCTCACCCCCTTAATCCCCCTCCCCTTAAAAAGGGAAAGAGAGGCGAAGCCTCTCTTATTAGTGGTAGTATGACAACGGCTGGGGAGCCTTAAAATCATACAGACAGGCAGGCAGGCAGGCAAACAAGGTTTCATGTCTCCCGGCTCCCGGGGCCCCCGGCGCCAGCATCGTTGAAAACTTTTGTCAACCTGGCGTTGACAACTTTTCCTTACCGACCGGCGAACGGAATGAACTGAACCGACCACCTTCTTTGGAAGCCTTCGCCGTTTTGAGTAATGATAATCTCGTAGTTCCTATACGCCTTGTCTTTGAGGTAGGGCTCGAACTGGGCAGCCAATTTCTCGGCCATTGTGGAGTACCTAGCGTCTACAGCACGGCCGTCTAGCCGGTCTACGTTGAACACCAGGACATTCCTGATACCGGGCCGGCCGGTGTTGGGGTCGGTTATGGTCCGCTTCTCAATGAGGTGGTCGGAGAAGTGCAACCGGGCGGGCTTCCCGTCCTCCAGGATTACGTAGTTCTGTAGTACCATATTAGCCTCCGTTCATATACTAGCAGTAGATCTAGCACTTAGTAGCACTATTCCAGCCCCAGCGCCGTCCGGTTACGGAGCTTCTCCTCCCGGGCTATGCGATACTCCCGCGTCCCGTACTCCGTCACCCGGGTGACTACCTCGTTAATCCAGTCGGGGTGATACACCTGTAGCCGTATGTCGTGGTCCCGGCACATAATCTCCAGGTTCGGGTTAGTCCAGGGCACAACGAGCTCCATGAGGATAGGGCGGTCCTTATACTGCTTGAGCTCGGGGGTGAAAGGGACGAGGGACTTATAGAACGGCAGCTTGGCAGCGCCGTCGACGATATGCCAGACCTTAGCCTCGATGATGATTAGCCACTTGGTATGTATAACTACGGCGTCTACCTCGGGGCGGTTGGGGCGCTGCATACGGAGTCCCTTCTCGTAGCCCTCCGTCTTGAGGAGCTCCTCGCTGACCAGGCCGAGGGGCTGCTTGGCAATGTGGGGGAAGTTACCATAACGTTCTTTGAGGTACTCGGCCACCAGCCGCGTCTCTACCTGCTGTGTCTTACGGACCATCGCTCACCTCCTTACCAGGAGCTATTGACATAATATAATGGTAGTGCTACTATTGTCAATGACGGCGAGGGTTAACAGAGGAAAACAGCCGCCGGCACGTTAACATAGTTCTAATCGGTCGACACTAATTAAGGGGCCGGGTACAAGCGGGGGAGCCGTGTACCCGGCCCCTTCTCGTTTGTACCTGGCCACATTAAGAGGAGGAAACATGACCATCAAAGTCAAGTCGGCGGCAGAGGTCGCCGACAAGTGGGCGTCACAGACGCCCGGGAGACAGGCTTACTACGAGGCCGGGGCTAAGGCTGCCGGCTCAGACTGGGAGGCCAATACTATCGCGGCCCAGGGGAACTTCGTGGCCAGCGTCCAGGCCGGTAACATCGGTAAGATGTTCGCCGGTGGTGTTAAGGCAGCCGGGGCCGCCAAGTACGTGCGGAAGGTGACCGATGTCGGTGCCGGGCGCTTCTCCCAGGGAGTCACCGCAGGGAAGGTTGACTACCAGAGTGGCATCGACCCGATGCTGGCCACCATCGCCGGCGTAACTCTACCGGCCAGGGCGCCGAGGGGCTCGGAGTCCAACCTGGCCAGGGTGAGAGCCGTGGCCGTGGCTCTGCATACCAAGAGACTAGCGCTCCGTGCGGCTGGGGCGTAGGGAGGAGGGTAAAAGATGAGACCGAGAGATGGTGTTTTAGTATACAAGGAGACACAGTCCTCCGATGCCTCAACCAAGACCATTGACCTCGACCTGGTCGACCCGGTCACCGCTCTATACTTTGAGTTCGAGGCAGTCAACGGCACTACAGTGAACGAGGATAACTTCATCTCCGATGTAGTGACCAAAATCGAGATAGTCGACGGTTCGGAGGTACTCGCTTCCCTCAACCAGTTTGAGTTAGAGGCGCTGCACTTCTACAAGCTGGGCAAACAGCCTACATTATACCCCTCTGAGTGGGCTAGTGGTACTCAGCGGCATGGCGCTTTCCTACTTTTCGGTCGCCGGCTCTACGACCCGGAGTATGCCATCGACTTCTCCAGGTTCCGGAACCCGCAGCTCAAGATAACCTGGAACTTGGCGGCGGTCACCGCAGTAAGCGCTACGGAGGCTTTCGCCACCGGCACCATGAAGCTGACGGCAATCGCCAAGATTATGGAAGGCATGAGCGCTCCCGGCAAGTACCTCATGGACAAAGAGCTGCTGTCCTTCACCTCATCCTCAACTAGTGGCGCTGAGGAGCGAAAGGAGCTGCCGACTGACCTGGTCTACCGGATGCTGATGACCCGGCACTATGTCGAGCCCTGCGAAATCGACTATATTACCAGCGACCTGAAACTGACGGCGGACTCGGACAAGTTTATCGCCTTCAACCGCAAGGTGAAGCAGCTAGATGCTGAGGCTCTAGCGAGGTTTGGGGAGTGCGTAATTCTCCATCCTACAAAGCGGGCTACGGGGGCGGTTATCCGAGGGCTGACCACAAAAGAGACGCATTACCGCTTCTGGCCGTCAACCTCGACGCAGTTCACCGACTTCGTGCATACGCTGGAGTTCTCCGGTGCGGTAACCCTGGAGACTCAGACTCCGGCAGGAGGGAGCGCTGGCACCAGGCGACTTTGGAGTGAGGAAAGAGGCCACGCTTTACATGGTACCTTACCCCTTCCCTTCGGTGACATGAATGACCCGTCAACCTGGCTTGACCCGGCCACCTTTAAGAAGCTGGAGCTGGTGTTCACTTCAGGTGGAACGGCGGGCACCTGCCAGATTGTAGCCGAGCAGGTCAGACCGAACTGAATGACCTGGTTAGCCTAAAATTGAATAGGAGGTGCGGACATGGCGGAAAAAATGCCTATCCGTATCCGTGAAGTAACTGTCGCCTCGGGGGGCTCCTACGACTATGTGAAGTCGGAGATAGTCCCCCCTGGCGAGATTTGGTGTCTCCAGGGTATTGCCTACGAGAACGAGACCGGTCTAAGGGGTGCCTTCCGGCGCTACATCGAGGGCCACGGCTACGACCACCATCTCGTTGAGAGCCACGTGGCCGATACTGGCGAGCTGGTCTACACTGACGCCGTTCTTTACCTTATTCCTGGAGAGAGGCTTGTCGTCAGACAGGCTGGCTGCTCGGCCAGCGATGTTCTAGCTCTCTACGCTCACGGCTACAAGATACATTCCAAGTTCATTGAGGAGTAAGAGGGGTGAGGTATGAGTAAAGAAGGCGAAAGAATACGGCGGATTATCTACCGGGCCAACGCTACCGGTGCCGCGGCCATCGCCCTAGCCGTCAACCCTGGCTATCGCTTCAAGCTCCTGGCCATGTACCTCCATCTCAGCGCAGCTCCGACCACCTCCCAGAGTTTGACTATTACCCTGGACTCCGGTATTGCCGCAGCCTACGACGCGGTTATCTACTCCCGCGACCTGACCGTGGGCAGCCTGACCGACCTTTATGTGGAGTTCGGGGATAACTTCATCTTTGAGGCTACCGACCACCTCGATGTGGCCTGGACAAACACCGATACCAAGACCTACGGCATAGTGGTAGTCTGCGAGAGGGTGTAGCCATGAAGGTAAGGGCTAACGGGCTATCACTGCCCGACCTGGACACCCTGGCTGCCCTGGAGACCGGGCGTTACTGGACACCAGCCAAGAGACCGGGTGAGGCTCTATACCGGCCGGCCATCAATAACGGCTACTGGGCCGAGGACATACTCACTAATGGCCTGGTGCTCTACGTTCCTCTCTGGCTCTACTCAGGCTCTAAGTTCCCCTCAGTTGACGCCTACAAGCGCACCTGCTCGGTTACTGGTGCTACCTGGGGAATACAGGGCAGGACTTTTGATGGGGTAACTGACAAAATTGCAGTAGTAAATATCTACCAAACCCGGATAACCTTGATGGCTTGGGTAAAAAGCACTGATATAACTCAGACATACCGTGGAATTGCTGTCCAGCCCTATTCTACTGAGTCAAAAGATCCCTGGCATGAGTATGGGTTGGCTGTTGAAGCTGCTCAGACTCCATCGATGCACATTGCCACAGGAGGAGTTCGTAGTTCAGCATCAGGCAGTAACGCATTAACTACTTGGACGCATCTGGCTGGTGTTTACGATGGTGCATCTATCACTCTGTATGTAAATGGCGTGGCGGGAACACCTGTACTTAAGACTGGAGACATTAACAACTATGGTCGGGTATTTACCATAGGGAGGTTCCTGACTGAGACATCCTTTAAGGGGTTAATTGGCGAAGTAATGCTTTATAAACGTGCCTTAACCACGGCTGAAATCACCCATATATATAACGCTACCAGGTGGAGGTATGCCTAGAGGCGAGTTAGATGTTCTACGACTTTGCCTTCACCATAACGAAGGGTAAAACGAAAGCCGCACCGGAGGAGCTTGAGCTGAAGCTGACTCACGGCGTAATTCACACTGTTAGGCTTGACTTCCCACCAGGGCCGAGGGGTGAGGTCAACATCGCCCTCTTTCACGAAGAGCACCAGCTCTACCCGACCAACCCCGGTGGAGCTTTCAACAGCGACAACACCTATATTAACTACGATGACTTCTTTGAGCTGGCCACGGCACCGTATTCTCTAAAGGCCCGCGGCTGGGCTCCGACAGCTAACTACGACCACACCATCCATATTGAGGTCGGGGTGATGGAGAGCAAGCTGGCCATGGCCATGATAAAATTAGCTACGGGCATGGAGAAGTTCTTGAAGATGGTGGGGATTAAGGTGTAACATGGGTAATGACTTACCAGATTTCCAGTCTCAGGTAATAGGTGCAGGATTGGAAGCGACATCTTTCGTGTCAGGACTGGCTGCAGATAAACCAGCATCACCGGCAGCTGGTGATATATGGTTTGGCAGAGATACTAAAGAACTATTCCTCTGTGCAGTAGCAGGAGCTTGGGTATCTCTTACCCCAGCTGGCACTATTATCATGTGGCATGGGTTACTGGCTAACATACCTACGGGTTGGGCACTCTGTGATGGGACTCTCGGCACGCCTAACTTGATAGACAAGTTTGTTAAGGGAGTAGCCACCGCCGCCACCAACCCGGGTACTACTGGGGGGTCTCTTTCCAAGACTACAGCTGGGCATGTACATAATATCGCCTATGACAATCTTAATACTCTCGGGGCTACTCAGACTCGCACTAACATTCAAACAGAGTCAGCTACAGATTCTATTGCCGATATTCGGCCACCATATTACGAAGTAGCTTACCTAATGAAGATATAGAGTAGCCTATGTGGGAACGAATTAAGGAAGTCGCAGCCGGGCTTTTACTGGTAGCCTTCACAGGTTACCTTCTCTATCAGATGGTCTTAATTAGGCTCTACGGAGAGGTGACTATCGTTGAGAGCAGTCCCCGGATACTCTACTCGGAGATTGGCCTTCTCATCATCATATTAGCTCTCGGTATAGAGAGGCTAGTCAAGTACCTCAGAAAAAGAAAGGAAGGTAAGTAAATATGGACCCGAGTCTCGAACTACAACAGCACGAGCAGAGATTACAGCACCTGGAGGAGATAAGTAACCATCTGACCGACCGTCTGGCCAAGATTGAGGGTAGCCTATCTACTGTCGAGACGCTGGTCAAGTGGGTGATACTACCCCTCATTATCATTGTCGGCGGTCTGGTCGGCATTAAGATAGCCTTACCTTAAGCAGGAGGTTAATCATGGCAGAATGGGGAGAAGTCTTAGAGGTTATTGAGATACGGCAGCTCGACGAGAAGCAGGAGCTCGTCAGTGTTTACCGCTACCGTGTCAAGAGCAAGAAGGGTATAACCTTCACCGAGATGATAAAAGAGGCTGACACCAAGCCCGAGACGGTAGACAAAATCCTCGGTGAGAAGGCCCGGCGCCTGGATAAAACCCTTTCCTTATAGGTGAAGCATGGAGTGGCTGCATACCCTTCTTAGCTGGTGGGCCAGCTTCTCAAATCTGTGTTACTCCTGGAAGGTTAACTCCGAGGGCTGGGGGTGGCCCCTCAGTATCATAGCGCCGTTCTTTCGTACTCTCTCTTCGGTCGCTGACGGCCTATTCTCTGGCTTCTTTGACTTCGTTTACTGGGCTGACCGGGTCAATAGAGACATTACCGCGATGGTGACCCAGTCCTGGGTCGTGTCCTACTTCTCCTGGGTGATTTACCAGGTAGACCAGCTCTGGGCATGGTTCTGGAACTGGTGGGGGAATGTTACTAGCGTTATCACAAACTGGTGGTCGGGGGTTAGCACAACTGTTCTAGGCTGGGTCGACACTGCTAAGACCTATGCCCTGGGCCTGGTCAACAACCTCCAGGGCATGTTTAATAGCCTTCAGTCATGGTGGAATAACTTTACCGCGACCGTCCTCCCCAGTCTGGCCTCCAGGTTCGATGTGGACACCATGATTAAGAGCACCCTGGCTTCGTGGTTCCCCTTCTACAATGACCTGGTGCAGCTCTGGGGTGAGATAAAGGCGTTCTTTGCCGACCCTCTCCAGTGGGTCTATAATAAGCTGGACGACTTCTTTGAGAGGTTCTGGTAAGTGAAGTAGAGTAGAGTGAAGTAGAGTAGAGCAAGGTGAATTAAAGTAATGCCAATATCAGACAGGATTGAGTCTACAATAGAGCGGTGGTCTACCCTATGGTCCGCCCGCCTGGGGAAGTGGGCCGGTGCGTTTATTGCTGGTGGTATAGACGGTTTTATGAGGATACTGGGTAAGAGCTTCGCTCCTAAACTAAAGCCCCTCCTGGACAAGCTGGAGGAAGCAGGGGCTATCCCCCCTGAGCTAAAGCTAATGTGGGACGAAATGAAAGCCCCAACTGGGGAAGTCGGTGCGGTGCTGGGCGCCATTGGCGCTTCTTCATCAATGGGGGGTGCAGTGAACCGTCTCGTCGCTCCCCTGTTCGAGCCATTGTCAAGATTTGCAAACACTGCTTTCCCTTTTACGCAGGTCGACGTGGCGGTAATTCTCGAATACTACCTGCGGCATCCGGAGTGGTATAAGCACTTCGTCGACCGCCTACGGGGTTATGGGTTCTCTAAAGAGGAGGAGGA
>Ga0315296_10003531_pt1 | contig 13027 bp, 26 predicted proteins | sample YL17G14_18_MG_FD_203921 | JGI IMG/M metagenome (GOLD analysis project Ga0315296, IMG submission 203921) | Sediment microbial communities from Yellowstone Lake, YNP, Wyoming, USA - YL17G14_18 | ecosystem: Environmental > Aquatic > Freshwater > Lake > Sediment | place: USA: Wyoming | collected... | reverse complement strand
TACTAGGACTACCATAAACATTCAGTGGAATATAACTGTCCAGCGTTCCGCCAGTCCACCAAATCAAACTTGAACCTGCACCAGTTGGATCATCAGTTGGCGGTGTCTGGACAGAGAATGGCATTGGCTCTGATGCCTTGACAATCTCTGTCGCAGCACGGGCATTGACAATTGCCTCTGCCTCTAGGCGCTTTTGTTCTATCGCAGGCGGAAGTGCGACAGAAGTAGGTTCATCATAATAGGAATCCTGCCTCCTCTCTGGGCGTGTAAATCGCCGTGCATCCCTCTCAAATTCACGTTCTGAACGCTCTTCTCTCTCGCGCCTATCTTGGGGATATCGTTTTGTTGTTCGCGCCATTGTTCCTCTCTACAACGAAAAAGCACTGGAACAGATGTTCTGTCCAGTGCTTATTATACAACCGTAAAGAGATAGTGTCAAGTATTATGTAATGCTAATTATCTCCTGAAGAAGTTAAATATCTTCCACCTCTTGGGTGTAGGGGCAGGAGCAAAGTAAGCATCTTCCTTTGGTTCTTTTACTTCTTTCTCTACGATCAGGCCATATCCATCAGGATGGGTAGTGCCAAACACAAGATAGTTTTCTATTGCAAAATTGGGTGATATCCCAAGACGTGGTAGTATACAACGAGTTGATACCCCAGACTTGAAATAGTATGGACTATCATAGTGGCGATCATCGTCATAAGTCCACTTGAATTCGCCCTTCTGCCCTTCACTCTTTGCATCTCTGCGCGGCCCAGAGCAGTATAAGCAACGCCCCAACTCTTCACTATTTGTGCAATTACAGTACCAGCAATTCCACATCGGAAAGCCTTTCTAAGATGTCATGCTAATTGCGCCAGTGTTTGTTGAGCCAAGAGCAGAGTTCATCAGCATCTTTTTGGTCAGAATATGACCGTGGGAATGGTTCCGCAGTCAAGTTTCGGAAATAAATTACCCATCTTTTACCGTCTGCATAAGTTGTATCCACGAAAAATGGCCCCTTATTCTTCTGCTCAAAGTGAACACAGCCAAAACTCTCAAAAGTATAGGGGCGTTGAGTATTGCTTATACCATCTTCTTCTCCATCCCAACGAACAATTTCCTCTCGCCCTACACCCAACCTTGAACATAGTCCTCCCCATCGACTCCAACTTTTTTCCCACCACTTGCACTCTTTGCACGTACCCATCATTGACTCCTCTCTCTTTAGGTAAATACATCCGCAGGCTTCTTCAGATTTGTGCTTCTCTAGTTGACTATCTGGACACCACCCCCAATCTTTGTTATGTTCTGTAGGTTTCCACTCTCTGCAATCTCCACAAAAAGTCATCTTGGCTCCTTTCTGCTCAAAGAGATGACAACTTGCATACCAACTCACAGGAGGACTCCAATGCAAGGAACATCTCAGTCCGCCCTTCAACCCAAACTTGCACTCACTGCAATTAGCCATTGATAGTCCTTTCTATGTATCAAGCCAAGTCAACAACTTTGCCGATGTGCCATAAAGATTTTCCAGTCGTGTTACAAGGTTAATACCCTCCCAGGTCAAGTCCCCCATCTTGCAGAACCAATGTTGGTTATGCTCATCATCAAAGAAAGAACCCCCTGATGAACCAAGACAAACTGCCGCTAAGAGGGGGACGCTGAGAAACTGATCACATCCACATCCATCCATCTCGGCGCGAGGGAACCACTCATTTTGGAGCGGCCAACCAACCTCAGATAAATCCCCCGCCTCTGGATCTTCTTCTACTAAACTTTCACTCATTAGTAGACATACTGATGGAACCCCTGCACACATCTCGAAGTCCTCAACATAGGGAATCACAGCATAGACAAACATCCCTCCCTCATTGGTATTCTTCAAGTGAATAGGCCACTTCACATAACCAGTCTGTGCAGTTGCATCACGACGTTTCATTGATAGTCCTTTCTTTTAGAGTCCAAGCCGCATACAATGATAACTTGCCATACTTAAGCAGATACTAAGATCGATCACTCTTGAGGTAGATCGCTTGACAATACGTAACTTCTTTCCAGATGAGTCCAACTTTCTATCTGCGTTCCTAAGATGCTCACGTAACTCTTGGCTCCCATCATGGACAATGCGTCCCTCTTGGATGAGCGTTAGCAATTCTCTATCAGCCTCATAGCGCAAATTGCTTTGACTAAACTCATTGAACCACGCAAGTCCTTCACGACTGAGACGTTGAGACATATCATGCAGTTCGGTCGGGTCATACGTTACCATGATAACATTATACTTTTCACACAACCATCGTAGTATCCTCTCAGGCCCAGGGTCATCCTCTGTGCCCTCGAAGTCTATTGCCTCCCCCGCCCGCGCTCTCCAAGTCTTATAGAATCGTACTGCGATATGGTCATCTGCTAGATTGTCTAGCCAGTGACGTGTCACTCCCAAAATAGCGAAACAGTCCGAATCTGATGTTGTGCGTCCGGTCGCTGCATCAAGGGCAACTACCATTGGTTCTATTTGCCTTAATAGTGGTACTTCTGTTGCTTCATTATCCCACCAAACCATCGTAGGGAGAAAAGGTGCTTGATCTGCTGTATCACCCCACTCTGCCCATAAAAGGATGTCTTTTTCCCCTTCTCGTAGGCTTTCTCCTCTTTTTGAGACAAAATCAGCCTCCAAATTGCCTGCATTGACATTTTCTTCGGTTAAAAGAGCAATTACAGCCGAATCTAGCTTAAAAGAGGCAAAATCATCCTTTATTTTGACAGAATGAAGACAATTAGGACATAATAAGGACATATCTTGAAGACGACGTTCTGGCATTAACCACTCTGGCTTAAACCTCCCCAAAGATGCTTGCGGATGGTCTTCATAACCAAGTCGTGCCGTTCCATCATCAGAGAGAATAACGGCACCAGTGTTAGACCAAAGAGGATAAAGGTCGGGTCGAATACGTTGCACTATTTTCAGTTGTTTCTCTGTGTAGAGATATTGTGGCCGTAAATGTACGTCCCCGCACTCAGGACAACTGCAAAGCATAGGACCAAAGTAGGTATAAAGCCAATGGTCAGTTGTACTTGGAGGTGTTGTTGTTATCCACCACTGAGACGGTTCACCATGTGGTCCTGGAATACGAACACGTCCCTCAATAGTCTTAGGTACATTTGGATCATTTATGTGTCGTGCCTCATCAAGCCAGAAGAAGTGAATGTTTGGTCCCTCAATAGAGCCAATGTTAACAATGCCTGCACAATCCAAGTAAGACCCATTGTTGCACACCATACGAAATGGTTCACGCGGTTCCCAAGAGGGTGACAATCTCTCCCGGTGCTTCTCAATAATTGCCTCTGGTGCAAGCCAACGAACAAACTCAGACCACAAAGAGCGTCGAAAATGGGGGAGCGAGGGGGAAGCGAGCATTCCGTTGTTTATTTTACGTATTGTGTCAATCGTCTTCGCCCCGCCTAAAGTTGACTTGCCCGATCCTTCGCCTCCAGTGACTAGGATACGTTTCGGAACGTGACTCTCTATTACCACTTTCTCAGCGATGTTATGTGGCCTATATACTTTCCCCGTATCTCTGTTCCTATACCTTACTGGAAACCCATCACTGCTATAGACTGCCGCCTTGAGTTGTGCCAAGATGGCCGTCTGCTGCTCAGAAGAGAACGACTCCCAGCGGTCGGGAATAGTGGCGATAGCAAAGAGTTGCTCAGAGGTCAGAGAGAGAGTCATTGTTTCATACCATCTTTGAGAAAGTGTTCGACGCGATCATACCATTCAAGATAATGTTCGTTCCAACCTGTATTGGTTTGATCCATATACTCTGCCAACAGTCGATGCGCCTTGCCTGCACGTCGTGCCAAGCGCCAGATCATGCATTCAAGTCTCTTCTCAGTCTTGGTTCGTTTCTTGCTCATTACTTCTCCGGCCAATCTGAGAGAAAGTGCAATGCCGTCGCGCCACTGACGCTCGTGAATGTCTTGCGAATCAAACCCCTGTTCCATTCTGGGTGTGTAATAAAGTCGAATTCTGAAATCATGAAGCAAAAGACGTGAGTGCGCTTCTCCTGAGATAGTGCAATAAGTGTCATAGCAATTGCCTGCTCAGACGGTGTATCGATCCGCCTATAGCCATGATAGTATTGCTTTATCTGTTCCTGCACTGATGACGGCCACCATGCTTTCTCTGTACGATTCAGGACGCTATGCACCAACCACGTTGCGCACTCTTGGGGCAGTAGCATGGTAAGGCACCCCTCTCCCTCGATAGCACGGGCTAAAAAGAATATGTCCAAGAGCAATTGTGGTAGTGAGTGAATAAGCATTAGTAACTCCTAATCAAATAATCGTATTTGTTCATCTGATATTGGTCTACTACGACGCTGAATCCACCAATCAAATACCTCTTGCCCTGTATTCTGCATAACACGTTTTCCCTCAGAGAGACGAAGGGCTATCAATTCATCAAATGTGTGAATATACTTATCGGCATATCTAGGCCATCTATCTATATCACGTTGTACGTTTCCTTTCGCCTGCATCGGACACAAGATATAACCAATTCGATCAAACCCTTCGTCATAGAGTGAACAGTAAGGAATATGCTCAGAACGGATAAAATCCCATACATTATCATCTGTCCAGTCAATGATAGGATGTAGATATCTTTTGGATCTGCCTTTGTAACATGTCTCAACCATCTTGCGAGTTGCCTTACGCCGCACACTCTCTGCCCATCGGACACCAGTCAATATAAATTGTCCATCTCCGCCCCGTTCCTTAAGTTCTTCACAGCAATATCGTCTCTGTCGAAGAGGGGGACACTTGTGTTTTAAGATTAACCGCCACATTGTCATTGGTGGCGAGTGACGCTTCACATCAGGATAGAACTCTCGCACAAATCTTACCACCTCTGGCGGATCTACACTTGTTAGGTTGAAATGTGCATCAAACTTCACACCTGCCATCTCTGCAAGGCGATAGATAGTAATGCTATCTTTGCCGCCAGAGAATGCTAGATAATAACCTTCTGGTGGCTCAAAGGTGCGTAGTCGCTCTATGGCAACCTGCACTTTATCTACATCGCCAAACAGAGTATGCTCAACGAGCATCAATGACTCCTAGTGTTGCTCAAGATACCTGTCCGCTTTTGATGCTGCATGACAGAGACACATCACGAAAACCCCGATGAACACACCGATGAATAACGCAGCGATGCCAACACATATTGTAGTCATTGTTCCACCTTCTTCTCTTCTAACTTCTTTATCTTCGCATATGTTCCTGCAAGTTTTGGCCCTTGCCACAACTTCGTCGCCAAGATACTGGCAGCCTGTTGTGGCGAAGCAGTCTTGAGTTGTTTTCTCAATCGTTCCACTCTTCGCCTTTGCCTCTCAGCAGCAATGATTGGATTGTGTATCTGTAGTGGCAAGCAATCAATGCAAGTCTCAGCGCGATTAGTCATTGGTTCGCCACAGATTGGACAGATGCGCCCCAGACTATATCTGTATCCCTTATCTCGTTCTTTTAGGTTCCACTCTAGTTCTGTTACCACATCAGCATCAGTCTCCCAAGGCGTAGATGAACAGGTAATCATCACTCACCTTCTTTCGTATCACTCTCTGTAGGTGTCGTAAATCTCTATAGAGCGAAGATTGGGATCTCCGTAAGTCTCTTCAATTACAAGTTGTCCATATTTATCAGCAAATCTCAATAAATCCTCAAGTGAGTCGATATTCACAAACCATCCCGTTTCATCAGGATAGTCCCTTGCAATATGTCCATTCAAAACTCGATGATTCTGTCCTTCATTATACCACCAATCTGTTCGTCCAGAGTATGCATGAATCGCAGCAGGATCATCTGTGGTTCGTATATCGACTCTAGTATAGGTATCCTTGAATGCCTCTTCACAAGGCATTTCAGTATTTTCCCATTTGCTAGTACGATCAATATGAAACTTCATCACTCACCTTCTTTCAATATTCTCTCCACCATTGCAGCGATGAGTGGATGTTTCTCTCGCCACTGTTTATTATTCTTCATACTGCCCCAGATAGCCCCAAGAGCAAACTCACAATTCCGCAGGCGTTCTATTCTCTCTGCCTCAGCAATAAGTATGGCTTCGCGTTCCGCCTTATCGTTGTGTGTCATTATCGTTTCTCCCTCTTTACCATCATTGGCAAGTAGTTCTCTCTCTTCAATACCCTGCCACATTGAGTGCAGACTATCTCTCGCGCCATCAGAGAACCAACACCTCTCGGCACATCACGGACAGTCGTCTTGCCGCCACAATAAGGACACCAAGTTCCTCTTTTCATTCTTCCTCCTCTGAGGCGCGCCTAAACCCCCCCTCTCGTGCTGCCTTCTCAAAGAGTAAGATATACTCTTCTCTTGAGATAGGAGGCCCATCATAAAGTGCAACGTACATCTTCCCACTTGTTGATACCTTTCCTCTTGGTGTCTCTTTGCGTTTAGTCATTGTCGCATTGCCTCCAAGTATTCATCAATCTTGGCAGAGAGGCATTCATCTGAGCAAAGATGTGCCTCAAAGTCAATATCAATCCACTCTGTCTCTTCACCACAATGCCAACAAGGGCCAGGTTTACCACGAATCAACTCCGCGTCGCCAGTGAAAATACGGTTTGAGTATTGTGGATGAACACGAGAGATGTCAAACTTTGCCATCTATTTTATCCCTCTTCTTTCAGAAAGCGAATCACCATCTCAAAGGCACGTAGCAAGTCTATGTGATACGCCGTTGTGTCTCCAACGAGGGGCAAAACCTTGAGACGAATCTGGACAACACTCAACCAGTGTTCCAACTGCGAGAGCAACTTCTGTTTCTCTTTTGGCGTCATTGTTGTGCCACTCTTGGAAACTCGTGGTACACCCTGCCGCCCAGTTGTTCATTCTCCGATGTGTGGACATTGCCAATATGCCCCTTGAAGAAGAAAGGAATTGACCAGCGAGCGCATACCTTTTGGACGTAGGTCGCCCATGTAGAAACCATTAAGCGCCTATTCTGTCCAGATTCTCCCTCAACAACTACCCAATCTGGTATACCAGAACAGCCAGGGCGCCAGTTAAGATTCTCTAGTAAAGGTGCCATGCTAATGCCCTTCACTGCCAGTCCAGGGATGTCGCGCAGAATAGGCCAGAATCGCACCAGACTCTCGTTTGTCCCAGCAGAGATAAGAAACCAAACATTAGGCCAGCCACCGACCCAATCAAAGGGCAACTTATCCTCAATCCACTGGGGCCTCTTTGTTAAGATGATATAGGTATGCTGCGATGCCTGACGCATGACCTCCCAAGCATCAAGCACATCTTGAGTGAACACGGCCTCATGGAAGAAGTCGCTCCACGAGCACACAAAGATACGCTTCGGTTCCTTCCAACTCAGCGGCGCATAGAACGTCGCGTCCTTGGCCCGTACCACCTTATGCGGGTCTTTACCATAGCGTAACATATCACGTTCGGCGTAGCAATTGGCGCATTCTGGCGTTACCTTGGTGCAACCCATCCACGGATTCCACGTCGCTCCGGGTGTGACCGTACCGTCTGGATGAACGGTCGATGTCCATGAGATTTTAGTCTCCTTTCCCACGTTGTCTCCTCACTTTCTTTGCTGTACTCTTCTTTACCCATCCCGCCGCCTTGATGTGTTCGTCATCTATCATCCCCGCAATCGCAGCGTGGTTAGCGAAACCTTCACTTGCTGGAAACCGCCTCTTTGCTTCCTCGACGCCAAGTTCTTTTGCTTCCTGTGCACTCACAGCATAGGCGTGTGCTGGGATGATATATGTCTCGCCTTTTCTCGTGGTACTCAGAGCCAAGGCGTACAAGTCCATCTCAGTCACCTCTTTCTATAGATGAGAGTTCTTCTTCCTCTGGAACGAAGATCAACTCTCCGCACTCTTCACAAAGTAGTATATCATTGTCATCATCGTAGTCATCAATGTGTCCACAGCAAGGACACTCAATTGACACAATCATAGTAGCCTCTTTCTCAACTAATAAGGTGAGCAATCATTGTACGTTCTCCATCAATTGCCCAAGTAATCATTCCTGCCTTCTCTAGTTTTCTTACGCTATCTCTGCGAAGCCAACGCAATGAGTGCAAGATGCCAGGAGATGGACTATTCTTGGAAATCCAAGGTAGGCGCATTCGCATATCCTTACGTAATTTCCACCCATCTTTCATCTTTGTAATAATGTCCTTCTGAAATGGCGTCAGTCTCATAGCAGTCTCCTTATCTCAATACTAAGCAACTTGTGGCAATGAGGACAAGGTATTACCTCAAGCACATGCACCACAAACAATTGATGACAGTAACAACACTCTGTTGGTAGGTTGCAAGGATTCAGAGATGCCATCATCGATGACTCTCTAGCATCTGTCGTATCTGGCGCAGTTCGGCCAAGATGGACTGGATGTCTGCATCGAGAGTATCCCACCTATCAAGTTCTGTCTCAAATATAGAGTGTTCAGGTTTATGATCAGTATACCTCCTGCTACTCTGAGGATCTCTCATAAACTCAACCATCTTAATATCTCCTTATTTTAATAGCAAAAAGCCAAGGAATCCCGACATGACAGCAAGGAGTAATACTATCAATGCAGGTTTGATTTTCTCTCTCCAATTGTCCCCTATCATAATACCGACAACAACAAAGAGAGGTACACCGATAACTAACAATTTTGCTGCTAAAGAAAGACAGACACGTGCAAGAAATTCTCTCACCGTTTCCTCCTCACCTCTATGTTATCATCGTTGCTTGACACCGTTTTATTAGTTACTAGCAAGCCGAGATAGAATATTCCACCACATGGCAAACTACTGTTCGTATCCCTATGAAAGTGTGGAAAGAAGACTGTACCATCACTCCCTAGTGGTTTGCGTCCAGAAAATACACGTCCGCAAAGCCTACATCTCACCCGTATACGTCTCATCTCCGTTTTACCTCTATGCCATCATCGCCAGCCACTCGCTGCCAATGACAAGCCAAGAGTACGCCAACGATGATCGCAATGATGCCTAATAGCCAAGTCCACACACTCATAGCAGTCCTCTAACCAGGATACTCACTGATATCCACAAACTCTGGGACTTCTTCGCTCATCCTCGCACGAATGAAAGGAAGTGCAAGACGGGTATTCACTAATACAATGGCGCACAACACAGCTCCATACTGGAAAACATCGAAGTGCTCAATGCTCTCCACTATCATACCATCTTCCCGCATACTGCCTATTAGTCCATTCATCAGTACCACTAACTCATCTACCGTCTCAGCAAACTTGTAGACAACTCTTTGTTCACTCATAGTGACTCTTCCCCTAGACATTCCTCAACCTTGCGTGCATGTTGTTTGCAATACAACCCTCCAGGCCCATACCCACGCTTGCGCTGACACTGCCAAGAAAACCAACCATCAACTCTTCCTCTTGGCCACACCTCCTCAATGCACTTAGTCTCATCTTCGAGAATGCCTTTAGGATTTCCAGTCCACGCACCATAGACACGCTTACTCATAATGATTTCCTTTCCATCAATGCTACTCATTGCTGATATTGTACCACATAAGGTTTGGTATGTCAAGGGCGCAGAGAGAACTAGCAAAGATACTTGGCAAGTCGTGGTACGATGTGCTCCTTGCAGTACGTCTCCGACAACTCAATGCCGATGGCGTGCCGGCCCAGCTTCAGAGCAACTTCCAGGACAGTTCCGCTGCCGGCGAACGGGTCAAGCACGACGCCCAGCGCAGCGTCAAGTCCGCATTCGCAGCCAGGTGTCCAGCCAGTGGTAGTCGTCGTGTTCACATACTCTTTGCCGCGTTTTCTAGCAGTTTGACGCAACAGGGCTAGCCGGTTGGCAGTTGTCCCTTCCGGGTACAGCGAATCCGTGTTGCCGTCGTGGACCGTCAGGCCTTTTGACACGACACGCTTCCAAGGTGTGCCGCACTTGGGGCATATCCCTTTCTCGCTCGTGCCGGCCAGGATGCACGGCTCCACGAGGGCAGGCGGGAATGTGGCAAAATGCGCGCCCTTATACGGGAAAGTGGCGATGGTCCAGACATCTCTGCGGTTGCGACCATTGATGCCTTTGCCAAAGTCCATACGGTTGGTATCGTTTCTGGAGGCATCCATCTTTGCCCCGTGGTTATAGTGTTCACGCACGGGATCTGCATTCGGTTCCTGGATCGCGTAGTTGTCAAAGTAGTAGTGCGGCTGCTTTGCCAGCAGGAACAGGTATTCGTGCGAATGAGTGCAACGATCACGCACACTCTCAGGCATCGGGTTGAGTTTGTGCCAAATGATGTCAGAGCGCAAGTACCACCCATCAGCTTGGAGGGCAAAGGCAACGCGCCAAGGGATACCGCACAGGTCTTTGGGTTTGAGACCACCAACTGCCGTTCCTGTTGCACGCTGCCAACCTTTGTACCCGGCAAATGCTTGCGTTGGATAATCCTTGTCCGTTGCCCTCTTAGCATCGATGCGCGATTCGTTTATGTTATATTTCTTGCCACCACCCTGAGCATACGAATCTCCCAGATTCAGCCAACACGTTGCCTCTGGCTTCATGACCCGCCACAACTCCCGCCAGATGAGCACCAGGTGCCCGACGAATATGGAGGGGTCAGATTCCAGTCCCAGGCAGCCAGACCATCTCGGCACCTGCACCTGCGCCAGTCCAGTCATCGGCGTGTAGGAGACGGCAGGCCACTCAATAGTAGGTAGATTGTAATCTCTAAGTCCCCAATAAGGAGGACTCGTTACCATGCAATCTACACTCTCAGCGTTCATCGATGCTAGCACGTCTATTACATGCCCTTGGTAAAGTACTATACCATTGTTCTCATAGTAAGATTTCATAAACTAATTCTATCACAGATAGACTGATATGTCAAGGGCAAAGAGGGATAACACTTTCCATGTATGCTCTTATGAACGCTGCCGCGAGGGGGGCAACGATGGCATTTCCAATGGCGCGTAATCTAGCCACTCGCTGGGGATGCCCATGAGCCAAAGGGAAAACTCTGGGTTGAGTTGGCCGCGCTTTTCCGTCTGAGCAGGAGAGCCATTTTGCATCTGTCCAGAATCCGTTAGTTGGGCTACGCCGCTCAGATCCGAGTGTTCCGCTGTCCCGTTGTCGCCCCCTATCCTGGGAGTCGGCCAAGATGAGAGAGTCGCTGCCATTCCCAATGTCATTCCGAAGCCGTTCCCGTTCTTCACTCTCGCTTTCGTCTCTGCCCTGCGTTCTTGCCAACGACTGTCTGTATCGTTCTGTGGTCCTGCATTCGGCGTGGGCCACGAAATATAGTCGTTGTCTGATGTGCGGTGCCCCGACGCTCGAAGCGCATAGATCGAACGCCCCAACGGAGTAACCCGCACTTTCCAAATTAACCGAAACAATGTCGAACCAAGCAAGTCCGTCGCGGCTCGCAACCTGCTCACCAAAGATGACGCCAGGTCTGCACTCTCTGATGAGCCTGAACCACTCAGGCCACAAATGTCTAACGTCATCTGTACCGCGCCGTTTGCCAGCGATAGAAAACGGTTGGCATGGACAACTCCCCGTCCACACTTCTCTCTCATCTTCCCACCCCGCTAACCTCAACGCATAACTCCACGTCCCAATCCCAGCAAAGAAATGGCATTGGCTATATCCTTTTAACTCGTCAGCCTTGATATCCTTGATGTCCTTCTCACTCACATCACCTGGCGCAATCTTGGTATCCCCAATCAGATTCCTCAACCACGCCGCTGGATACCTCTCCCACTCATTGTAGTACGCCGTCATATCTAACCTCCACATCTAACTATATTACAGATAGGCCAATATGTCAAGGCCAAGATGATGCTGTATCACAGTTGTATAAAATTCCAAAATTCGGGAGAGACCGACCCCTATTCTGCACCCTCGATGGCAACGCCGCATCGTCCTGCACTGCTATGCATCGTTAGCATCGTATTGTATCATCCTGCATAGTGATAGTGGTACACTGTCATGTATCGTCAAGTACTAGTAGGTACCGCCGCACATCATGCCTATCGTCCAACCTTAACGAATCCCTTAACATGTTAAAGGAACCCTTAACATATTAACGAATCCTTTAACGTTCGTGTAGCACGTTAACACGCTTTGTTCTATAGCACAGGTGTTCTACGCCAACCTTAACACCAAATGTTCTATTCGTGTAGTCTAGAGCGCTGCTGCTGCTCTTCGTATAGCGTCTTAACATTCGTTATTGTCAACTGCGTATAGCGAGTCTATTCGTGTAGCACATTAAGACATTATGTCAAGCACTAGCACAGATGTGCTATTCGTGTAGCAATGATAGCGTGTGCATCTGCGCCTTCGTATAGCGTATTAACATACATTATGTCTGCTTCGTGTAGTCAAGGACAAGGCGCTATGATGCACTTCGTGTAGCAGAGATAGCATGTCATAGCACAAGTGTTCTACTCTATACTTCGTGTAGTGTAGCGCACACGCGCGATCATGTAAGGCACGCGCCGTTTGAGCGTTACCTCAGTCGCCGGTGGGCTAACATGATCATGGCGTCGAGTACTCCGCCGCATTGATGTTGCGTCATTGCACACTCGTATCCTCTGGTGACTACTGTTTGTCGTCTACGGTGGACGCTGTACTATCAACAACTGCTCCTAATGTTGGCAGGAGCATATCTAGCAAGCGCCTTACTACCTCTTTGCTACTACCATCATCTACTGTCACAGAGATACTTGCTACCAGTACTTTCTCTATCGCTGGGAAGATGATACGAGAAAGCCATTCTCTACCATAGCGTCTAGCAGCGATACTTTCGCTTGTTGCATCATCAAGAGCTTTGTCTACAACCTCTCCCCAGCGATCCAGTGTGCATTTTCCAAGGAAAACGTCAAGATACTCGTGAGCTTTTCTTGCCGGCATTCTACCAGGACCACCTTGATTCCCTGGGGCGAATTTCCCATGGTCGCGTTCGACGGTTCGGTCTACAACTGTCTCTACTGCCATATTGATCTGGTCTGTGCTAATGG
>Ga0315296_10003530_pt1 | contig 13028 bp, 9 predicted proteins | sample YL17G14_18_MG_FD_203921 | JGI IMG/M metagenome (GOLD analysis project Ga0315296, IMG submission 203921) | Sediment microbial communities from Yellowstone Lake, YNP, Wyoming, USA - YL17G14_18 | ecosystem: Environmental > Aquatic > Freshwater > Lake > Sediment | place: USA: Wyoming | collected... | reverse complement strand
AGGATTCTTACCTCCCTTCAAGGTACCTTCCACTGCAACAGGGTTGTTCTTGGGAGCCGCGGTCTTGGATTTCAGGTCGTTCGCTGTTACGAGTTTGGAGCGATCATTCACGTATTTCACAAGGTATTTGTCGCTCTTCGGGTCTATGACGAGGTCGTCGAACACCTCGAAGACCACGCCGTCGCTCACCAGCAACCTGACTGTGTTTTCGGTTGTGCCCTTCTCTGTGCTGAACTCGAGCTTGTTTCCATCTAGACCTATCACTCTAGCCTTTAGTTCAACAGTGTCCGCTTTTTCAGCGTCCTTCAGCACGGCTGAAGCGTATTCGCCGCCTTTACCGACTATTCTCGTGACAATGCACTCAAAGACTCCGTTCTGGAATGCCTGCTTGGCATCCAGAGTCAGCGTGTAGTCCAGATTTGATCCGAACTTATCGGCGAACTCTCTCCAGCTACCAACGTGGACAGTCGTCAGTTCAGGGCCCTTTTCAGCGGTTCCGATTAAGGCTACAACGCCCGAGGGATACGCTGCCGGTGGTACGAGTTCCTTGACTACCTTAACATCCACACCAGGTATAACTCTAGACAATTATACACACCTAATTTAGCATACTCTTCATTCTGGATTTAAATCTTGGCATATATTTGATATAGAACAAGGCCGATCTTCTCTCAACATGCTCCTCGAAAAAAGATCAGCATGGGAGGATAGGTCGTAGATCACTCGGCTAGAGGTTAAGGGCAAGAGAAGCCCCGGGCGGGATTCGAACCCGCGATCAACAACTTACGAGGCTGCCGCTCTGGCCACTAAGCTACCGGGGCATTCCAATAACAGAGAAATAGGGGGTTATTAAAAAATTGTTGGATCTTGCGCATGATTGAGGAAGTTGCCGTTAACTTGTTTTCTCCGCTGCGATGACGCCTTCCTTCGTCAGTTGGACGACCTCTTCCTCGGTGTAGCCTAAGTAGTTCATGAGTATGTCCTTGTTGTTCTGACCAAGCAGCGGTGCCGCAGAGATCACCTGACCAGGGGTCTCCGAGAGCTTGACAGGGAAGTTCACTACCTTTATCTTCCCAGCCTTGGGGTGTTCTACCTCGACGAACATGTTGCGGGAGAGGACATGCGGGTCCCTGGTTGCCTCGCTGGCGTAGAGTATCGGTGCGACGGGCAGGTCGAGTTCCGTGAAGAAGCTTATAGCCTCATCGCGGGTCATGTTCTCTACGACTTTAAGGACGGCCTCCCTGTCTAGGTCTTTAACTCCCAGCTTCTGCTTCAGTGCATCTAGTCCCTTCGCTCTGCCAGCCATTACCTGTATGTACCCATCCTTCGCCTTCATGATGCCGCCTATGGAGAAAGCAGCGACTGCGCCACCTGCGGCGGCTCTCTGCCGCCTCTGCTCCTCCTGTTCCTGCCTCCTCTCGATCTCGTTCTTCCCGGTGACAAAGTAGCTTGTTATGTTGGTGTTGTAGGCTACCATGCAGTCCGTCTGCGCAACATCGATCCACTGACCCTTCCCCGTCTTATCCCTATAACGGATAGCGGCGATTATACTCATCGCAGCCATCGTGCCTGGAGCTAGGTCTCCGAAGGACCCAACCATAGACCGCGGCGGCCCATTGGGATCGATGCTGTCTCCCTGTGCGCGTGCGAATCCAGCCATCGCCTCGGCTATAACAGCGTAGGAGGGCCTCGGCGAGTAGGGTCCTGTCTGTCCGAAGCCTGAGAGCGAGGCGTAGATGATGTCTGGCTTGACCTTTCTAAGCTCCTCGTAGTCCAGTCCCATCTTCTTCATGGTGCCTGGGCTGAAGTTCTCCACGACGACGTCAGAGATCTTCACCAGGTCTTTGTATATCTTCAGGGCTTTCGGGTTCTTCAGATCGATAGCTATGTCTTTCTTGTTGAGGTTAAGGTGATGAAAGGTGGGACTGACGCCTCCGTACATGCGTCCTCCCCCCTCAGGTATCCTGTCCAGGGCACCCCATGGTGGCTCGATTTTGATGACTTCTGCTCCTAGCTCGGCGAGCATCAGTGTGGACCACGGTCCAAACCAGACGTGTGTATGGTCTAGAACTCTGATATCTTCGAGGATCTTATTCATCTATTTAGCCTCCTTAAGTATCCTCTCTAAATATGGTTAGATGCTCATATAGTTTTCCATGAGCCTCCACCTTGATGGATAGACATTTTTAAGCCTCTTCGCCAACCTTAGAGTGGTGTCTCTGGTTGTCCTACCTCTACCAGCTCGGTGAGAGAAGGGTCATAGAGATCATGATACGTTATCTGGATGTGATGCCGAGGATACCTGTCCCCTTCTGGGACGACGTCTCCGCCGTGGACCTCGGGGAGGACCGCCTAGGCGTGCTGAAGACCGACATGCTCGTCTGGTCCACGGACATCCCCCCCGGAATGACGCACTATCAAGCAGCCAGAAAAGCGGTGATCATGAACATAAGCGACCTGGGCGCGAAAGGGGTTAGAACCACAGGCGTTCTCATCTCACTCGGTCTCCCCAGAAACACTCGGGAGGAGGAGGCGGTGGAGATGGCGAGGGGGATGAACGCCGGCGCCAGGGAGTATGGAGCCTACGTTCTGGGCGGGGACACCTGTGAGACCGATGAGATCATCATCAGCGGCATGGCCTTCGGCATCGGCGAGAAGGGAAAACTGATGCTGCGCAGCGGTGCGAGACCAAGGGATATCTTGGCGACGACTGGAGCCTTCGGGAAGACGGCGGCTGGCTTCAAGATACTTATAGAGGGGTTAGATGCTCCCGATGACCTGAGGAGGAAGCTCGTTGATACGGTCTTTGTGCCTAGAGCCAGGGTTGAGGAGGGCGTGGCCTTGGCGGAGAGCGGTGCCGTCACAGCATCCATGGACTCCAGCGACGGACTTGCCATGAGCCTCTACGACCTCTCCAGAAGCAGCGGCGTCGGCTTTCGAGTGGACCAACTTCCAGCCTCGCCTGAGGCTCGGAGATTTACGGAGCTACACAACCTTGAACTGAGCGACCTTGTTCTCTACGGCGGCGAGGAGTATGAACTCGTCTTAACGGTCAAGCCTGAGAGGATTGAAGACGCCAAGCAGGCGCTGAGACGAGTTGGAGGGGAACTGATCGAGATCGGCGAGGTGACGGAGGAGAAGGCGATCGTGTATAGGAGCAGGGATCGACTGGAGCCTATTAAGGCTGGTGGATGGGAACACTTTAAAAGCAGCCCTTAATGCTTAACTGTACTCTCATTCTTCTTTGGGGAAGCTGCTTTCATTTCTCGATTCACGAATCAGAAGAGTGGCAGCGGTAGCTCCCTTGATTCGCAGGCTAATGGAATACGGTTTCGCGGACCCCTCCTCCTTCCCGTAATCCGCGAGCGCTGAACGTCCAAGCTTAGGTTGCTCCCTCCCGGGCCTGGCCAGATTCACCCAGCAGATGCCCCACTCCTCCCCTACGAGAGGAGCGTCAGGCAACCGCCAGCCCCGCAGGGCGGTCCCTCATCGAAGCAAGTCCGTGGCTTATATTCCAGCTCACCTGCTCGTCTCGGGTTACTGACCCCTCCGTATAGCCCATCTGAGGAATAGGGAAGGGCTAGCTCCCCGATCCTACCTACCGCTGCCAATTGAGATATCACATCCTCTAGGGAATAAATGTTATTCCGCTGCTCGGCGATAGAGAAGAGGAAAAATCTTTGGGTTCGATAATGGAAGAAAGTGGGATCTATTTCTCTATGCCTGAGGTTTTGCGGATGAAGCTTCCGACCTTCTCGATCTCGTGCTCCGCGATCTCGTCCATCAGCGTCTTCAGCTTCTTCTCCCCGGACTTGTGCTCCTTTACCCATTCCTCGGCGAACTTCCCGCTCTGGATGTCCTTCAGGGCTTTACGCATGTTCTCCTTCACGTGATCATCGACGACCTTCGGTCCGACGGTGAGGCCGCCGTACTTCGCAGTGTCCGAGACCGCCTTAAGCATCCCCGTGAACCCCTTCTCGTAGATCAGGTCCATGATCAGCTTAGCCTCGTTGCAGGCCTCGAAGTAGGCTAGCTCCGGCGGATAGCCGTTCTCCACGAGGACCTCGAAGCCATTTCTGATCAGCTCGATCAATCCGCCAACGAGAACAGCCTGTTCGCCTAGAAGGTCACTCTCAGTTTCATCCTTGAAAGTCGTCTCCAGGACTCCCGCTCTTGTGCAGCCCAGGGCCTTCGTTATAGCCAACGCCGTCTCCTTAGCCCTGCCGGTGTAGTTCTGATGCGCTGCGACGAGGGCGGGCACCCCGAAGCCGTTGAGGTAGGTCTCCCTGAGTCTTACGCCCGGGCTCTTCGGAGCCACCATTACGACATCGATGTTCCTCGGCGGAACGATCTGTTTGAAGTGGATGTTGAAGCCGTGGGCAAAGTCAAGGGTCTTACCCTCAGTCAAATGAGCCTCGATGGACTCCTCATAGACCTCGGGCTGCACCATATCCGGCGTCAGCATGAAGATTACGTCCCCCCTCTCGGCGGCTTCTGCGATCGTGTAGACCTTGAAGCCATCCTCTTTTGCCTTCTTCCACGACTGGCCTTCGGGCCTCAGCCCAACTATCACTTCCAGTCCTGAGTCCCTCATGTTCTGTGCCTGCGCGTGGCCCTGGCTCCCGTAGCCGATCACGGCTATGGTTTTGCCCTTAAGGGGCTCCAGGGTTACATCCTTGTCGAAATATACCTTCACCATGTCTTGTTCACCTACTACTCTATCTCGACTGATCTCATTCCTCTTGGAAGGGCTGTTATACCCGTCCGTGCGATCTCCTTTACCCCGAAGGGTTTCATCAATTGTATAAAGGCATCTATTTTATCCGAGTCGCCCGTGATCTCCACAACCAGCGATTCATGTGCAACATCAACGACGTGGCCCTTGAAGATCTCGGTGTAATTGATAACGTCAGATCTAACCCTGGCGTCCTGCGTGTTCACCTTAACGAGGGCTAGTTCCCTTGTCACCGTGCACTTGGGGTCAAGTATGCTTACGTTGACCACGTCGATCAGTTTTTTCAATTGTTTGACCACTTGCTCTACGGTTCTTTCATTTCCCTTTATCGTTATGGTCATCCTCGCGAGGCCCTCCTGTTCTGAAGTTCCTACGGATATGGTCTCGATGTTGAAGCTCCTTCTCCTGAACATGTTTGAGACGCTGTGGAGGACACCCGGCTTATGCTCGACCAGGGTTGAAATTACGTAGAGTTTCTCCTCTTCGCTCATGCATCATCAACCTGCTATCATATCCTTGAGTGAGGCTCCCGAGGGAACCATGGGAAAGACATCCTCTTCGGGCGAGATCGGGACATCTATCACTGTTGTAGTATCGCTTTTGAGGGCCGTCTCAACCGCTCTGAGGAAACCATCAACAGAGTCAACACGGATTCCCTGGGCTCCGAAGGCCTCTGCCAACTTGACGAAGTCCGGAACCTTACCCAACTTGACATGGGAGTAACGTTTATTGTAGAAGAGCCTCTGCCACTGGGCAACCATGCCGAGAACCGAGTTGTTCAGCACGATCACGGTGACGGGTATCCCCTCCACAACCGAGGTAGCGAGATCCTGCTCCGTCATGAGGAAGCTTCCGTCTCCAGCTACATCGACGACCGGAACCTCTGGGCAGGCAACCTTAGCCCCGAGTGCAGCAGGGAAGCCGAAGCCCATGGTTCCCAATCCGCCCGAGGTGATAAAGGTCCTGGGATTGTAGGCCTTCAGGTGTAGGGCTGCCCACATCTGGTTCTGGCCAACCTCGGTGGTTATGATCGAGTCAGCGGGCAGTACCTTTCTGAGCTCAGTCAGGAGTCTTGGAGGACTGAGGCCCTCCTTTGCCTTGACCATCTCCTCCTGTTGTTTCTTGAACTCCTGAACTCTGCTCATCCATAGGGACCGTTCCTTCTTCCCGTACGCCTTAATTATCTGGTCGTATATGGCTTGCAGGGCCTTTTTTGCGTCTGCTACGACATGTGCCTGCGGTCTGATGTTCTTGCCGACTTCAGCCGAGTCTATGTCGATGTGAATGATCTTCGCGTCAGGACAGAAGCCCTCGAGCTTGCCTGTTGTCCTATCTGAGAACCTCATCCCCACAGCAAGAAGCACATCAGCCTCAAGGATCAGACGATTCGAGGCTATGGTTCCATGCATGCCTGTTATCCCAAGTGAGAGTGGATGATTCTCCGGTATGGTGCCTTTACCCATGAGCGTCGTAGCCACAGGAGCCAATAGCAGCTCCGCCAGAGTTACCAGTTCAGGGGCAGCGTTCGAGATTTTAACTCCTCCCCCCGCCAAGATCATGGGTCTCTCAGCTTGAAGCAACAGATCGACGGCCCTCTTAACTTCCATCGGATCTGGCTCATAGTTGGGCTTATAGCCCCTCACCTCCACGGTGCAGTTGAAATCCATATCGGCAGACTCCACCTGCATATCCTTCGGCAGGTCGACGAGAACTGGTCCAGGTCTACCCGAAGAGGCGATGTAGAAGGCGGTTTTGACAAACCTCGGAATATCCACATTGTTCTTAACTTGGAAGTTGCACTTCGTTATCGGCGTCGTGATGCCTATAATATCAGCCTCTTGGAAGGCATCCTTCCCGATCATCGCCCTAGGAACCTGCCCAGTAAACGCGACAACTGGAGACGAATCCATGTAGGCGTTGGCGATTCCCGTGACGAGATTCGTTGCCCCAGGCCCAGAGGTCGCCATGCAGACGCCGACTCTCCCACTCGCCCTTGCATAGCCGTCGGCTGCGTGGGCTGCGCACTGTTCATGCCTCATGAGTATGTGGCGGAGGTCCGAATCGTATAGGACATCGTAGACCGGTATCGTGGATCCGCCTGGTATGCCGAAGATGACATCGGCTTTCTCTCTCTTCAGGGCTTCAATCAGGGCCTTTGCACCACTCATCTTTGTCATTTACGAGCATCCCCCTCCATAAGCGACTGGACGTTGTTGTTCATCAAAACGTTCATGCCGCTTAGCATGGCCTCAACGCTTGCCATCACTATGTCACCGTGGGCTCCCATGGCTGTAGCCACCCGTTCACCTTTCCGCAGCCGGACGATCACCTCAACTAGGGCATCTGTGCCTCCGGTTATGGCGTTGACATGATACTCTTCAAGGCGTATAGGCTCAACCGCTGAGATGATCTTTCTTATGGCGTTCATCGCCGCATCCACCGGCCCTACACCTGTAGCCGCCTCTGTGAGAAGCTTACCGTTGAGGTTCAGCCTAACAGAGGCCGTGGGGGTCGCCCGATCTCCTGTTACGACGGTCAGCTCTTCAAGTTTTATCGCGCTGGTGACGGGCAGGCCCATGACGGAATTGGCTATGGCCTGCAGGTCGGCATCGGTGACTCGTTTGCCTTTATCGCCCAGAGTTTTCACTCTGAGGAATATGTCCTTCAGTTGAGCATCGGTCGGATAGAGCCCCATCTCGTTTAGGGCGGCGTTTATTCCTGTTGATCCAGCGTGTTTCCCTGCAACCAGTCTCCTTGTGCGTCCCACAATTGCTGGCGGAATGGGCTCGTAGGTCGGCGGCTCAGCAAGTATGGCGTGAGTATGGATGCCTGATTCATGGACAAAGGCGTTCTCGCCTACAATCGCTTTGTTCGGTTGAACTGTGATGCCTGTTAAACGCGAGACCAGTGTGGATGTCTCGTAGAGGAGTTCCGTCTTTATGGCGGTCTCAGTGTTGTAGAGGAGCTTCAACGACACTATGACCTCTTCTAACGATGCGTTTCCCGCCCTTTCGCCTAGTCCATTAACGGTTACGTGTACCTCTTCCGCTCCTGCCCTTAGACCAGCTAGCGAGTTTGCTACGGCCATTCCGAAGTCGTTGTGGCAGTGGACACCCAGGGAGATCTCGGGGAACGCTTCCTTCAGCTCTGAGAAGAAGGGGTAGATTCTCTCTGAAGTCATCACACCGACCGTGTCAGGGGGCGTAACTCTGTCGGCGCCAGCGGCGATGCTTGTCTCGATCATCTGTTTGAGGAAGGCCATGTCGGCTCTTGTTGCGTCTTCAGGGCCGAACTCAACTATCAGACCATGGTCCTTCGCGTATTGCACGCATTCCTCTGTGAGTTTCAGCATGTCCTCCCTCGGCTTCTTAAGTTTGTTCTTGATGTGGATGTCGGATGCTGGAATCACTAGAAAGACGGAGTTGGCGCCGCTTTCCAAGACCGCGTCGATATCTCCTTTGACGCCTCTGGCGAAGCTGCAGACCTCGGCTCTCAGTCCCTCCTTGGTGATGAGCTTTATGGCCTCCATCTCGCCTTCAGAGGCAGCCGCGAAACCAGCTTCGATGACGTCTACTCCTAGGGCGTCGAGCTGCTTTGCGACCAGAAGCTTTTTCTCGGGAGTCAAGGAGACTCCGGGGGTCTGTTCACCATCCCTTAGGGTGGTGTCAAAAACACGAACCTTCTCAGTGAGGCGATTAGATAAAATAATCCCTCATTTTTATGACCTCTTTTATGACTTAGAGACGTAATTGTCCGTAATATGCATAAAAGGTTTTCTATCAACTTTTCTTCGATAGAGCGGAATAGGAAGGGATAAATGGCGGAAAACGTAAAGTTACGCCAGAAAACATATCTGAACAACAAAGCTTGGTGGAACCAGAGCAGAAGAAGCATGAAGCCAGCAGTGATGATCAGGAGTCGCTCAAATTGAAGTTGAGAAGCAGCGCTCTGAAGGAGGGAGTTGAGAGGGCGCCCCACAGGGCCATCCTGAAGTGCCTCGGGTTAACCGACGAGGATATGGAGAAGCCCTTCATCGCCGTGGTCAACAGCTTCAATGAGATGGTTCCAGGCCACATGCATCTAGACAAGATCGCGGAATCCGTTAAAGCAGGAGTAAGATCAGCTGGGGGCGTCCCCTTCGAGTTCAACACCATCGCCATCTGCGACGGCCTCACTATGGGGCACGAAGGCATGCATTACTCTCTTCCCTCGCGGGAGCTGATAGCCGACTCAGTGGAGGTCATGGTACAAGCCCACAGGCTCGATGGCATGGTTCTCGTCACCAACTGCGACAAGATAACGCCGGGCATGATGATGGCTGCGGCGCGGCTGAACATTCCATCGATTGTCGTGACAGGCGGCCCCATGCTCTCAGGCGAATACAGGGGCGAAAGAGTTGATGTCACAGCTATCTTCGAAGCCGTGGGAAAAGTATCAGCCGGTAAAATGAGCCTCGAAGACCTCCAGATGATTGAGGACAGAGCCTTCCCGAGCTGCGGCTCCTGCAACGGCATGTACACAGCCAACACAATGGCCTGCGTAACCGAGTCTTTAGGCCTCTCCTTGCCCGGATGCGCCACAGCCTTAGCTGTCTCCTCGCTGAAGGCAAGGATCGCCAAGATGAGCGGCGAGAAGATTGTCCGACTTGTTGAGGAGGACCTGAGGCCTTCGGATATTCTGACCCTGGAAGCCTTCGAGAATGCGATTATGGTTGACTTGGCGCTCGGAGGATCAACCAACACTGTTCTGCATCTGATGGCGATAGCCAGAGAAGCTGGCGTAGACCTGCCACTGATGCTCTTCGACGATCTAGGCAGAAGGGTTCCGCACCTCTGTGACCTGCGCCCTGGCGGTCCCTACGACCTTGAGGAGCTTGACGTAGCAGGCGGAATCCCCGCTGTGATGAAGGTGCTCGGCAACCTGCTCCATTTGGATGCCATAACCGTGACGGGCAAAACTTTGGGCGAGAACATCAGAGGAAAGCTTGTCTACAACACCGATGTGATCAGGCCTCTGAACGACCCTGTGCACAGTGAAGGCGGAATAGCTATACTCACTGGAAACCTCGCCCCGAACGGCGCCGTCGTTAAAGCCACAGCGATCTCACCGAAAATTCTTGTTCACAGGGGCCCAGCCAAGGTCTTTGATTCCGAAGAAGACGCCATGAAGGCGATCCTCAATGGAGGAGTCAGCAGCGGAGATGTCGTGGTAATCCGCTATGAGGGACCTAAAGGAGGACCCGGCATGAGGGAGATGCTCTCTCCAACTGCCGCCATAGCCGGGATGGGCCTAAGCGACTCGGTCGTCTTGGTGACGGATGGAAGGTTCTCAGGGGCAACGAGGGGACCATGCATAGGCCATGTCTCGCCAGAGGCTGCTGAAGGCGGACCAATCGCGGTCATAAAGGACGGTGACACGATTGAGGTCGACGTTCCAAAGAGACGCTTAAACGCCAAGCTGAGCGAAAAGGAGCTGAGAAACCGCCTGGCTGATTGGAGGCCGAAGCCGCCTAAGGTCAGCAAGGGTTATCTCCTGAGATACTGGAACCTTGTCCAGTCTGCCGATAAGGGAGGCACCTTTAAGACTCCCTGAATCCCCTTTACAGCAAGAATCCTATTCCCTTTTGGAGAGGTTTAGATGTTTTGTTTGGTCTTATTTAGAAGGAGATTACGCCGAATTTGATGAAGCTCATAGCCATGTTTGAGACGAGTAGAGCTAGAAATCCTCCGCCTGTAATCGTCCTGAGAGTAGCGCCTCTCTTCTCAAATTTCCTGAAGAAGACGTTGAGTATTCCATCTCCATCAAAGGGATATACGGGCAACATGTTGATCACGGCGAGGTTGATGCAGAGAAAATAGATCCAGTCGAGGGTCATAGCCAGGGGTTCAGGAAGGCTTCCTCTCAACAGAAGGCCGAGGGAGAGAGCTAGGAATCCCATGACGAGGTTTGTCAGCGAGCCGACGGCGTAGATCCTCATCCTCTCCATGCCCTCCTTCCGCTCCATCTCATCCTCATCAGGCTCAATGGCCCCTCCGAAGAAAACGACCGCAAGGAGAAGAGCGGAGTTCTTCACTCTGACATGCTCAATGGCGCAGAGGATTCCATGGGACAACTCGTGGAAGAGGATGGCCAGCGAGGCGGTTAATAGGAAGTAGGGAAGCGATTGGACTCTGATTGTGACACCGGGGATGAGAGGGATCATCGGAGAAGCCGACGGCAAATCGACGATGAAGTTGAAGAGATTCCTAATTAGGAGCCATCCGAGAAAGGACATCTCTCCGAAAGCTATGGCTACACCGATGTTTCCGACAGTTCTCCAGAAAAAGGGGCTCCAAGAGGCCAACCTTACGAGGAGGCTGTTGATTCTCCGGGATCTGTAGATGATATATAGAAAGTGGGCTTCCAATCCATACCTCTCTAGGTGGAGCCGCTTGATAACGGAGACTAAGGCTATCCACAGAAACAGTATGATCATTATGCTTTGGAGAGGGCTTGAATCCAAGGCGTCCACTTTGCCAAATCCTCAGTGATGCTAATAAGGGCGGCTGCCCCTTTTTATTCATTATCTTGTTTCGCGGTGGCGTTGAGGGTGTTAACAGGCGTAGAGGTCAGATACGGCAAGGAGAGGTGGGCTTTGCTCTCTGAGATGCGAAACGAGGCGAAGAGGATGATGGGAGCTCTCGGTGCCTTTCATATTGGTTCAATTGCCTACGGGAGCATTGCCAGAGGAGATGTCTCCAAGACCAGCGATGTAGATATCTTTGTCTCAAATCCACCATCACCTTCTCTCATAGAGACAGCCATAGAGGCGTCTCGGCTCCCTGTCCTCCAGAGGGAGATCATCCAGGCGACGCCCTCCTACGCCGCGAAGGGCTACATTGAGGTTGGGGAGAAACGCTCCTTCTCCTTTCCCCTCGTGAAGCTGAGGACCGTTGAGATAGACTTCTACCGCTTCGCTGGGGCTGTAAGCCTCGAACAAGTGGAAGCGGGGACAAGGGTGCCGGGCGTAGATAAACGCCTGATGTTCATCGAGCCAACTCCCTGGGGGCACGTTGAGAACCCCGTGGTAGGCCAAGAGGGGAAAGTAGCAAACCTCTTAGGGATCAGCGTCAAGGCGGTTCTCGACAGAGTTAGAACCCTGACGAGGCGCGAGAAAGTCGGAAGGACAGGGGTCTTCCTGAAGAGGGTCCTTGCACCTGAAGAGGGTTTCGGGGAGGTCTTCCAGCGTCTCTCCTCTCAGAAGCCAGCCGTCCGGCGGAGGACGAAGACTAGCTAAGTTCTCCTACGGAAATGCCCCTTAGAGGTGGAGCGAGGTTAAACAGGGTTTATGTGTTTTCCTTCTTGGTGGACTTCTCTTCCGTCGTTTCGATCTCAGAGAAGGTCTTCACCATGATCTCCTTCGGGACCTCGACGGAGTCTGCTAGGCGCTCTCCTATGACGCATTTTAGCCCTTTCTCCTTGACTAGATCCATCAGTCTGCCTGTTATAATGCCGTCGAAGGCTAAGAGGTGAACGCCCTCGGTGCTCTTCAGCGTATCCACGAGCTGGCTCACTGGTACTCGGCTGAGCTCCTTTCCCTCCTTGCTCATAAGCACAGCCTCTAGGGTTCCCCTGAGCTGGGACGCTAGGTCCTTTATGCCCTCTAGTACCGCTACCTCTCCTATCGGTACCTTGTTCTCCAGCGCTGTCTTGATCTCGTCGACATCGAGTTCCTCGACCTCCTTCCCCCTCGGCGCCCTTGCAACGTACTTTATATCCGCTACCTGGAGGAGTTCCTTCAAGATCAGGTCTCCTCCTCGGTCACCGTCTAGGAAGGCTGTTATCTCCTTCTTCTTTGAGAGGCTGATAATGCTCTTCGGCACCTTGACGCCTTCAAGAGCTACGATGCCCGTGTAGCCGCTCTTCGTGAGATTTATGACATCCGCTCTTCCCTCGACCACGATGATCTTGTCTAACTCCGCTACGTCTGAGGTCGCGGTCAGCTTCTCGGAGCCGTACTTCACCGCCTGCTTCTGCTTCTCGGCCTTGGAGACCTCCTCGATGATCTTCTCGGCGTCCTGTACCTCCCTGACCACCCAGTCCTTGAGGAGTTCCCTGGCTCGGTCAACGATCTGCTTCCTCTTATCCATCCGAACGTCCCTGATCTGCTCGATGCTGATCTTCGCCTCGCAGGGACCGACGCGGTCAACGCTCTCCATTGCAGCGGCGATGATGGCTGTCTCAGGCCTGTCTAGGCTCGATGGTAACTCGATCTTTCCCTCTGTCCTATCCTTCTCCGAAGTGAGGTAGATGT
>Ga0315296_10003529_pt1 | contig 13028 bp, 14 predicted proteins | sample YL17G14_18_MG_FD_203921 | JGI IMG/M metagenome (GOLD analysis project Ga0315296, IMG submission 203921) | Sediment microbial communities from Yellowstone Lake, YNP, Wyoming, USA - YL17G14_18 | ecosystem: Environmental > Aquatic > Freshwater > Lake > Sediment | place: USA: Wyoming | collected... | reverse complement strand
TTTGGGCTTAGGGGGGATTTTCAAGGGATTAGGCAATTTCATCGAACTCCTCGAGGAGATGACGGAGGAGGGCAAGCAGGAAATCACCCGCGCGGGAAAATTCAAGGGACCGGGTCGCACTGAGGCAATGTACGGTTTTACGGTGAAGATCGGACCGGAGGGAATGCCCCGGGTGGGGCGCTTCGGCAACGTCCGGGAAACCGAGGCGGGGGCGGTAGTGGAAGAGGAGCGAGAACCCATGGTGGACGTCTTCGACGAGGACAGGGAAGTGGTGGTGATTGCGGAGATCCCAGGGGTAGAAGAAAGCGCGATCCAGTTGGAGGTCAAGGAGGACATCCTCGTGCTCTCAGCCAGCGACGGGGAACGAAAATACCGCAAGGAGGTGCTCCTGCCCTGTGCGGTGCAGGCGGAGACGATCAAATCCTCATATCGGAACGGGATCCTGGAGGTTCGCCTGACCAAGGCCTCCACCGGCGGCGGTTAGGCATGGGGACGGAATCGAGGAAACGCGCTGTGGGCAAAGCCCCGGACGTCGCGAGAGCGGCAAGCCTGCGGGTCGCCGAGGCCCTCAGCAAGGATGTGGGCCGCGGGGTCGCGCGCATTGATCCTGCGGACATGGAGAAACTCGGCGCGCAGGTCGGCGATGTCATCGTCGTCAGCGGGCAGAGGAAGACTGCCGTGCGTGTGATGCCGGCCTACGCGGAACAGCGCGGCAAGGGACTGCTGCAGATAGACGGCATCACGCGCGAGAACGCTCAGGTGGGCCTGGACGAGAAGGCCATTGTGGAGAAGACAGAGGGGCGGCCTGCCCAGGCCATCGTTCTGTCTCCCATCGGCGCGGGAGGGGGGCTGCGAAGCGAGAAGGACACCCGCTACCTCGGCCGGCTCCTGGAGGGGCTGGCGGTTACGGGGGGAGACCGGGTGCGGGCCACGCTGTTCGGCTCTCGCTTTCAGGATTTCCTGGTCGCCGAAACCGTCCCCCGTGGGGCTGTCCTTGTGCACCCTTCCACCTCTATCAAGATCAGAGAAGAAAAAGCCGCTGAGAGGGACAGAAGGCCTGGAATCACCTATGAGGACATCGGCGGGCTGCGCAAGGAGATTCAGCGCGTCAGAGAGATGATCGAATTGCCGCTGAAACACCCCGAGGTCTTCGAGCGGCTCGGCATCGCCCCACCCAAAGGAGTGCTGCTGCACGGCCCACCGGGGACTGGAAAAACCCTCATCGCCCGCGCCGTGGCAAATGAAACAGAGGCATATTTCGTCGCTGTCAACGGGCCTGAGGTGATACACAAGTTCTACGGAGAGAGCGAGGCGAAACTCAGGGGGATTTTCGAGGAGGCCGCCCGCCATTCCCCCAGCATCATCTTCCTCGACGAGATTGACGCCATCGCCCCCAAACGCGCGGAGGTTACCGGAGAGGTCGAGAAGCGCGTTGTCGCGCAACTTCTCGCCCTGATGGATGGCCTGGAACAAAGGGGAGAGGTGATCGTCATCGGGGCCACCAATATCCCCGGCAGCCTGGACGCCGCGCTGCGCAGACCGGGCAGATTTGATCGCGAAATTGTCATCGGCATCCCCGATAAGGAGGGCCGCCTGGAGATCCTCCAGATCCACACCCGGGGAATGCCGCTGAGCGAGGATGTGGACCTGGACAGGATCGCATCCATCACCCACGGGTTCGTCGGCGCAGACCTGGCTGCCCTCTGCCGCGAGGCGGCGATGATCTGCCTGCGAGCGATTCTGCCCAAGATTGACTTCGAACTGGAGACCCTCCCCTATGAAGCGCTCCTTGGGCTTGAGGTTAACATGTCGCACTTCACGGAGGCGCTGAAGGAGGTGGAACCTTCGGCCATCCGCGAAGTGATGGTCGAGATCCCCAATGTGCGCTGGGAAGAAGTGGGAGGGCTGGAGGAGGCCAAGCAGGAACTGCGCGAGGCCGTGGAGTGGCCGCTGAAATACGGCGAACTCTTCGCTGCGGCGCACATTGACCCTCCCAAGGGGATACTCCTGCACGGCCCCCCCGGGACTGGAAAGACCCTCCTTGCGAAGGCGGTGGCCACTGAGAGCGAGGCCAATTTCATTTCCGTCAAAGGCCCCGCGCTTCTATCCAAGTGGGTGGGCGAATCGGAAAAGGGAGTAAGAGAAACCTTTCGCAAAGCCCGGCAGGCCGCCCCGTGCATCGTCTTTTTCGATGAGATAGATGCCATTGCACCCAGGCGGGAGGCCGGGGGCGAGTCCCACGTTACCGAGCGGGTGGTCAGCCAGTTGCTGACCGAGTTGGATGGCATTGAAGAACTCAAAGGGGTCGTCGTGCTGGCGGCAACAAACAGGCTGGATATCTTGGACCCCGCCCTGCTGAGGCCCGGAAGATTCGATTCCCTGGTAGCCCTGTCCCCGCCTGGGAGGGCGGAGCAGTTGGAGGTCTTACGGGTTCACACCCGGGGCCTGGCCCTGGCTGAAGAGGTGGAGCTGGAATCCCTGGCCGAGGCGATGCAGGGGTTTGTAGGCTCGGACATAGCGGCAGTTTGCAGAAAGGCCGGGATGCTGGCCATCCGCGACTTCCTCTCTGCCGCACCAGGAAGGATGCAGGACTACAGCCGCTTCCGGATCCACCAAAGGCATTTTCAGGAGGCATTGGCCCTTGTCCGAAAACAGATAGGCCCGTCGGGCGCCGGGGGATTGTGATGGCCGGAGAGGAGAAATACGTTTTCTGCATAACCGAGGCGGCCCCCCAGGCCACCCCCAGCCAAGACGGCCTTCACACCATCATCTACCGCGACCTTGCTGCTGTCGTGAGGGATTCTCCCTTGGCCCTCAAGAAACCCACCAGGGAGGACCTTGTCGGTCATCTGCGCGTGATCGAACAGGTGATGGGCAACAGCACCGTGATCCCGGTTGAATTCGGCACCATCGCCGCCAGCGAAGAGCAGGTGCGAGAGAACCTGTTGGCCCCCCGCTATCATCAATTGCGGGCACTGCTGGCGTACCTCAAGGACAAGGTGGAGTTGGGTCTGAAGGTGCTCTGGAAGGATATGCCGCCCATCTTTGCAGAGATTGTGGCCGAACAGGAGGCCATTCGTGCGCTGCGGGTCTGGATCGCCGCCCGCCCCGAGGTGCACACCCGCCAGCAGAGGATCGAGGTGGGCAGGATGGTGGCCGAGGCGCTGGAGGCGAAAAGGTCCAAAGAAGGGGCAGAAATTCTCGAGGCTCTGGCCCCTCTGGCGGTCGAAGTCCGCGCCGGCCAATTGCTTGGAGAGAAGATGATCCTCAATGCCGCCTTTCTGGTGGAGCGGCAGCGAGAGGCGGATTTCGATCAAATGGTTTCCCACCTGGGCGGGGAGCGGAGCCAGAGGCTGTTGTTCAGATATGTTGGCCCGGCGCCGCCGTTCAACTTTGTGGACCTGGAGAAGTTTCAGGAGGAGGGGCAATGACATGGGCTTGCTGAGCGCTTTGGCGGGGCTTCCCTTAGCCCCCTTGAAAGGACTGATGGCGATAGCCGGGCATATTCAGAACCAGGCCAGGCAGGAACAGGCACAGGAACTCGCCGACCTTGAGGCTGAACTGCTGGAACTCCAATTCATCCAGGACGAGCGCGACCTGCCGGAGGAGGAGTTCGTCAGGAGGGAGACGAGACTGCTGGAGAAGATCGGAGCAGCGGTTGGGGCAGCAGAGGATCGAGAAGAAGGATGACGCAAGCGGCGAACAAAACCGCGATTTACCTTTTCTGCATTACCGAGGGCGAGGCTTTCTCCGCAGAAGAAGGACTGCACCCGCTCCGGCCGGTTTATTCGTTGGTTTGTGAAGACCTCGTCGCCGTGGTCGGCCAGGTGCCGCTGGATGAATTCGGAGAGCAGGCTCTCCATGCCCGCTTGCAGGACGCCGCCTGGTTGGAAAGGGAAGTGAGGGGCCACGAGCGAGTGATAGAAAAGGTGATGGAGAGCCGCGCCGTGCTGCCCATGAAGTTTTGCACCATCTTTCGGTCCGAAGAGCGAGTACGGGCCTTGCTGGCGAGAGGGCAAGAGGAATTCCGTCGTGCCCTGGCGAGGCTGCGAGAGAAAGAAGAGTGGGAGGTGAAGATGCATTTTCAACCTCCCTGCGCGGCTGCACCAGAGACGCCTGAAGGCCCGGCCAGCCTCTCCGGCAAGGACTTTCTCTTGAAGAGAAAAGCAGAGGACCTGGGAGCCTGGGAGGCTATGAAAGAGGCATATCGGCAGGCGCAGCAGAGCTTCGAAAGAGTTTCCGACTATGTGGAGGAGATTCAACTCAAGCCCGTCCCTCCCCTCGATTCCTCGGAGGGGCCCAAGCTGATTCTGGACGTAGTCTGTTTGCTGGTGAAACCCCGCCTCAAGGCTTTCTGCCAGCAATTGGAGGGCCTGAGAAATGAACTCTCCGGCAAAGGACTTCATTTCCAACTGACGGGGCCCTGGCCTCCTTATCATTTCTGCACGGAAATGCCCGAAAATGTCAGCCTATCCTGAGCTGCTAGCGACCAGAGAGACAACCCTCCTGGACCTGCTGGACACGATCCTGGACAAGGGGGTCGTGGCCCAGGGCGACCTGACTATTTCCGTGGCGGACGTGGACCTGGTCTTCGTGGGAATCAAGTTGGTGCTGGCCTCTGTTGAGACGATGGAATCCTGGAGAAAGTCTGCCCAGCCCGACCATAAAGATGGCGACAATGGCCACGAGCAACAGGCTCGTCGTGAGGAAGTTGGCTCCCGGCTTTTGGGCAGGAGGCAAGCTCCTGCCCAACGAGACAATGGGAATGTTGCCGCCTGCAGCCGTGGGGCAGATACAAGTCCGCCTCTGCAACAGAATTCAACCCTAATCCCGAAAAATAGCACCAGGCGGCTGCCAGCGGACCCCGACAAGGTGGAACAGGGACTGGCGAAACCGCGGCAACCGGCCGCATCCACACCCTGGAAAGAGGCGGACCCTGACAAGATTGAACAAGGCTTGGCCAAACTAGTGCTCACCGTGGTTGAATTGCTGCGCCAGCTGCTTGAGAAACAGGCTATCCGCAGGATGGAGGGCGGCTCGCTCACGGAAGATGAGATAGAGCGGATGGGCCGAGCCTTCCAGAGGCTGGAGCAAAAGATGGAGGAACTGAAGGCCGTATTCGGCCTGACGGGAGAGGAACTCAACCTGAACTTGGGGCCGCTCGGAAACCTGATGTAGGAGGCACTGATGCCCAACGCCTATGGCGCGCAAATCGTTCATCCCACTCATGCCACGAACCTGGCCGAGATCCTGGAGCGTGTGCTGGACAAAGGGATTGTGATTGCCGGCGACATTACCATTTCGCTGGCGGATGTAGAACTTCTCAAGATCAAGATTCGCCTGGTGATAGCCTCAGTGGACAAGGCCAAGGAAATAGGGATTGACTGGTGGGAGAGAGACCCTGACCTTTCCTCCCGCGCCCGCCAGTTGGAGAAGGAAAACGAAGAGTTGCGCGCCAGCGCGCAGGGACTCGAAGCCCCGGCCGTGAAGAAGCGAGAACGGGCCGAGTCCTAAGAGCGCCTAACAGAACTCCCGTTCACGCTAGCGTCATTCTGAGTCCGCCAGTCCGCCAACTGGCGGACGGACGAAGAATCCCACCTTGCCGCATGCCCTGCTGCGCGCGTTCCTGTGGGACCCTTCGTCCCGACCCGCCGGCTGGCGGATCGGGACTCAGGGTGACAGAAAGCCAACGTTTTGATATACGCTCCAAGAGCATTCCAGAGCCTCTGGACTGGGCCAGGCCATCCGTCATTCTGAGTCCCGATGTAATCGGGACGAAGAATCTCTCTCTTCGCTCAGGCTAAACTCCGCGAAGTGCGGCGGGTCGCCTGCTGCGGCGCGGAGGCGGGCATGAGGCATGATGCGCAAGAACCGCTGCGCATGGTATAATGCCAATGGAGATGAGCAATATGGCCAAATCGAAAGTTGCGCAAACCGCCAAGGGAGAACTCTCCTTGCCGCTGACATTCTTGTCCGCGTGCCAAGAAGGGGAGTGCACGGTCCTCTGCCTGGAGCTTGACATCGCTTCTTGCGGCGCGACGATGGAGGAAGCCGAGGAGTCGCTCAAGCACTTGATCGAACTGTATATTACGGATTGCCTGGAGAGCGGCGAGAAGCGAATCCCCCTGCGCCCCGTGCCGCAAGAGGCGCTTCTGGAATTCCTCGCTCCGCCCGGCTTGCAGCAGGAGCGCCCCCTCACCAGCCGTCGTCTTTCCATGCCGATTGATGCCGCCTAGGACCTCACGCGAAGTAGCAGACTGGCTCACCACGGCGTTAGGGGCAATACCGCGGCGGCAAACGAAGCACGGCACCCTGTTTTTCAGAACCTGTCCTTGATGCGGTCAGCAGCTGCGCATCCTCGTTCCCAGGAGCAAAGACCCGATAAGCGAAGGCACATTGGCTTCCATCTATCGGCAGGCTCATGCCGCGCCAACCGGGCTGCCTAGATGCCCGGCCCAGCAGGGAGTGAAGAGAGAAGAGCGAGGCACGCCTGGCAAGCAGGGATCAGGGACTGACACCTGACCCCCGTCCGATAGAATAGGCCCAGCCTACTTCGCCCGCCAGCGGGCGTTTGGCGATGCCTACTGATGGGCAGAAATGCGATTAGACGAATCCCCCGAGAGAGAAGCAGCAGGAGACTACGCACTTCTCGTCGTAATTCTGGAGAAACGCAGTCCTCTTCGCTGTAATGGCGGTGAGCCGGTTCGCGGCTCGGAAAGGATGATCACATGATGAGCAGGCAGGCTTGGATGGGCAAGGTCGCAGCGGCCCTCGCCCTTTTCGCGATGCTGGTTGCCGGCGCTGCGGCGGCAGAGCAACAGGCGATTGCGATCGGGCCCTACGTGCAGAACGTGTCCACGGACAACGCGACCATCTGCTGGGCGACCGTTGCCGGCCAGATGACCTATGCAACGGCGGGTGTTGATGCGACGACCGTCAGAAAGTACGACTACCACTCCATCACGCTGCGCGACCTGAAGCCGGGCACAACCTGCACCTACGACGTGCTCGGCAATGGAACCGATGCTGGCAAGGGCACCTTCACCACCGTCCCCGAGGGCGAGCATCCCTTCAGTTTCGCCATGATCGCCGACACACAGGGCCGCACCAACCCAGGGCATCGCCCCATACTCGAGCGCATCATCGCGCACAAGCCGGACATGGTTTTCGTCGTCGGCGACCTCGTCTCCGATGGGCGCAACATCCTCGACTGGGAGGCCTTTTTCCAGGTCAGTGCCGACCTCATGCGTTCCACCCCTTACTACGCGGTACTGGGCAATCACGACCGCCACTCACCTCTCTACTTCAACTTCTTCGCCCTCCCCGGCAATGAGGAATATTACTCCTTCAATCGAGGAGCCGCTCACTTCGTTGCCCTCGACAGCCCCGGCCCTTACATGCCCGAGACCAACCAGGCCGTTTCGCCTGAAGACAGGGCGCGCTTCGCGCAGATGCGCGAGGAATACTGGCAGCGCCAGATCGAGTGGCTGAAGCAAGACCTCGCAGCCTCCCAGCAAGCGAAATATGTCTTCGTCTTCTTCCATTATCCGATGTACAGCGTACTGGCCACCAGGGTTGACGGTGGCCGGCTGATGCGCGAGAGACTGGGCACTGTCTTCCAGGACTACAATGTGTCTGCGGTGTTCAACGGCCACGATCACAATTACCATCGAGCGGCGGCCGGCGGAGTCCAGTTCGTGGTCGCCGGCGTTTCGGGAGGACGCCCGCGCCCTACGGACGCCCCGCAGCCGGAGAGCGTCAAGTATGCGAGCGTGGTAACCTACGTCCGCGTGGATGTCGGGCCAGAGCGAGCCGCGGTTCGCGTCACTGACATTGATGGCAAGACGGTTGACGAATTCGACCTCCAGCCGCGCTCGTCCAGCACCGCACAGCAACCGGCGCCCGCCGCTGCCCAGCGCTGACGTCGCGCGGCCGCTCCCGCGATGCCATGTCTCCACCGGCGGCCTACGGACGGCCCTGCGTCGTGCACAGGCACGCCCAACCGGAAGGATGTCGGCGCTTGCCTGTTGAAGTATGGGGGTCGAACATGCTGAATTCATCTCGACGATGTGCTTCGGATGACAGCAGCGCCGGCGATTTCCGAAACCTCGGTCTGAATCGAACAGCGCGCAAAATGAGGCGCTTGATTCCGGCAATGGTCGTGCTGCTGATGTCCAACGTGGCCATCGCAGGCAACGCACAAGCAGGCACCAGGGAGAGAGCGATGTTTAGCGTGTCGCGAGGGGAAAGGCAGTTGTTCCTGGACGATTACGGCATCGCAAAGATCGAGAATCTCAAGCGCACCATGCACCAGCCGACGAAGAAGGGCGCCGTTATCCGGCCCGACATCGGCCGGAACGAAAGCACGCCCCAGACCCGCAGCGCCCCATCTTGGGACCCTGACGCCCAGGTGTTCAGGCTTGGAGTCTCTGAGGCCGGAGGGCCGGGGCTCGTCACCACGATCTGGGAGAGTGGAGACGGGCTCAACTGGCGCCGGCAGGCGGTGAGCGAGGTGGCATTCTACTGCGCGGTTCGCGATCCGACCGACCCTGATCCTTCGCGCCGCTATAAGTCTATACGTCGCGACGGCAAGGCCCTTGTTTTCATGGTATCCCCGGACATGGTGACCTGGAAGACGCTGGACGTTCCCCCGATCCCATCGTCCGACGAGTACAACCTGTCCTTCGACGAGAAATGCCACCTGTTCATTGCCACCCCCAAACGGTCCGGCCCCCACGGCCGGTCCGTCGCCCTCGCCACCAGCACCGACTTTGCGAACTGGACCGATCACGGACTCATCTTCCACGCCGATGACCGGGACCAGGAACTCGGCCGTGAGAATATCAAGGCCCGGCTGGCGAATCCCGGGTTGTGTCAGCCTTTCTACAATGACCCGGAGGCCTACAATGTGGACGTGTATAACATGGGCGTGTTCCGCTACGAGGGGCTCTACATCGGCGTGCCGGCGATGTTTCATGCCACCGGCCGGATTCCCAATTACCCCAACACCGACGGCTTTCATCTGATCCAACTGGCGTGCAGTCGCGATCTGAAAACATGGCAGCGCCTGGGCGACCGCGAAGCGTTCATCGCTCCCTCGCCGCTCGGACAAGGTGCCTACGACCTGACGCAGATGATTGGGCCTTCCCGCGCCGTGATCCGCGGCGACGAACTGTGGTTCTACCACACGGGCCTCAAGTATCGCGGGGGCTGGAAGTATGTCGGCAAATATCCCGACGGGCAGATCGTTTGGCTTCCGGGCCTCGACCCCGATCGGGGCGCTATCTGCCTGGCGGTGCTGCGGCGAGACGGTTTCATCTCGCTCGATGCGGGCGACGCGGAAGGAGTCGTCGTTACCGAGCCTTTCGAAATGTCTGCTCACGCGCTCTTCGTGAACGTGGATGCGCCCAAGGGCGCGCTGCGCGTCGAGGTGCAAGGTCAGGACGGCAAGGTGCTGGCGGCCTCCGCTCCCGTGTCAGGCGACCTCCCGCGCGCCCTGGTGAAATGGAAGCGGGGCGACCTTGCCCGCCTGAAGGGCAAGACTGTGACCCTGCGCTTCGCCCTGCGCAGCGCCAGCCTGTACTCATACTGGCTGGAATGATCTGCTTTGAGCGCAGGCGCACCCGCATCCCTCGCGCCGCGGAACCGGCCGACCATGCTGCCGGTTGACACATATAGAGCGCGGGTATTAGAATATCGGCGCGGGCGCTGGCGCAAAAGGAGCGCACATGAGAGAGAAGGTTGAGCAGCTTCTGGAGCAGATCCGCCCTGCTCTCAGGGCCGATGGCGGGGATATCGAACTCGTGGATGTGGATGACAAGGGCGTGGTTCAGGTCAGGCTGACCGGGGCCTGCAAGGGCTGCCCCATGTCCACCTACACCATCCAGATGGGCGTGGAACGCATCCTGAAAGAGAACGTGCCGGAAGTCAAGGCGGTAGTATCAGTCTAACAAGGGGCAAGCACGGGCGAAAAAGCAGCGGCAGCGGCTTGTTCTTGGTGGAGAGGGGAGCGCGGATGACTCCCCTCTCTTCACGGCAGAGGGTAAACACATGATGAAAGAAATCCGGATTCATGGGCGCGGCGGCCAGGGGGTCGTAACGGCGGGAGAACTCCTCGCCACGGCTGCGTTCGAGGATGGCCTCTATTCCCAGGCCCTTCCATCCTTCGGCACCGAGCGCATGGGCGCTCCGGTCGAGGCATATGTCCGCCTTTCCGACGCGAAGATCCGCCGCCGCACGAAGGTCGAGAATCCCGACTATGTCATCGTCCAGGACCCCACGCTCCTCGAGTCCGTTGATGTGGCCAAGGGGCTCAACCCCGAATCGCTGATACTCATCAACACCGAAAAACCCGTGGAACAACTCGGCTTGAAGTCAAACGCCCGCGTGCTCGCCGTTCCCGCGATGGCCATCGCCCGCGAGACGATCGGCAGGCCGATACCCAACACCGCCCTCGTGGGCGCATTCGCCGCTGCCACCAAGGAAATCAGCCTGGAGGCTGTCGCTCGCAGCATACGCCACAGGTTCCCCGGCGAAGCCGGGGAGAAGAATGTTCAGGCAGCCACCAGGGCGTTCGAACTGGCAAAGGAGGCTGTCAGTGAGAATCCCGCATGACCTGGCCGTCGAGCCGGGGACCAGCAAGAAGAACCTCACCGGCGGCTGGCGCGTGAACGTTCCCAAGTTCCTGCACGACAAGTGCACTAACTGCCAGATTTGCCTCCTTTCATGCCCCGATGGGGCAATCGTTGGCGAGCAGAAGAACTACCAGGCAGACCTGGACTACTGCAAGGGCTGCGGCATCTGCGCTGCCGTCTGCCCGGTTAGCGATATCGTGATGGAGATCGAGGAGAAATAGGAGGGATAACATGCCGGCTGGCAGGATTCTGGAAGGCTCTGCTGCTGTTGCGCACGCCGTGCGCCTGTGCCGACCGCACGTCGTCGCCGCCTACCCGATCACCCCGCAGACGCACATCGTCGAGAACATCGCACAGATGTGGGCCGACGGACAGATTGGCTGCGAGTTCACCAACGTGGAGAGCGAGTTCGCGGCAGCCAGCGTCGTGCTGGGGGCAAGCGCCGCGGGAGCCAGGGCCTACACCGCATCCTCCAGCCAGGGCATTCTCCTGATGACAGAGGTGCTCTACAACATCAGCGGCCTTCGCCTGCCGGTCATGTTGACCTGCGTCAACCGCTCAATCTCCGCGCCCCTGAACATCTGGAACGACCAGCAGGATTCCATTTCCGTTCGCGACTCCGGCTGGATACAGTTCTACGCCGAGGACCCGCAGGAGGCGCTCGACCTTCACATCGTAGCCTTCAAGATAGCCGAGGATCACCGCGTCCTTCTGCCCGCGATGGTCTGCATAGACGGCTTCCTGCTCACTCACTGCTACGAGCCGGTGGAGATCCCCGAGCAGCAGGCCGTTGACAAGTTCCTTCCCGCGCGCCAGCCGCTTCACCCGCTGGACCCGCAAAAGCCGGTTACATTGGGTGCCTATGCGGACCCTTCCTACTACATGGAGCACAGATACATCGTCAACAGCGCCATGGTTTCGTCGGCTGGCGTGATCGCCGAAGTTTTCAGTGGCTTCACGGCCACTTTTGGCCGGACGCTGCACCCGTTCGTCGAGCAATATCGCATGGAGGGCGCTCGGCAGGCGCTCGTTGCGATGGGGTCAATCGCCTCTGTTGCTAAGGACGCAGTGGATGAGCGCAGGGAGCGCGGAGAGCCTGTGGGGCTGGTGCGCATCGTTACGTTCCGGCCCTTCGTAGCGGACCAGGTGGCCGCCGCGCTGGCAGGCGTCGAGAGAGTTGCCGTGCTCGAGAAGGCGATCTCGGTAGGCGCGCCCGCCCCGCTGGTAACCGAAGTCCGCAGCGCGCTTTACGGCCGCTCGGACGCCGTGGTCAGCGGCTTCGTCATCGGGCTGGGCGGGCGCGACGTAACAACCGCCTCGATTCACCGCGTGCTCGAAAGGCTGCAAGGGCCGCCGGGCGACAACCTGTTCGTTGATCTCGACCCCGAACTGATCGGCGACCTTGCCCCCGCCCTGGAACGCGAATGGCAAACGGCATGACAGGAGTCCCCAAGTGACAGCAACACAGGAATCGCAACAATATGCTCACCTGATTGCCCCGGGCCACTCGGCCTGCATGGGATGCGGAGAACTATTGGCCGCAAGGCTCGTTCTCCAAGCCGTCGGCCCCAACGTCATCATCGTCCAGGCCACCGGATGCATGGAGGTTACCACCACCAAATATCCCGAGTCCGCCTGGGAAGTCCCGTGGATTCACTCGCTCTTCGACAATGTCGGCTCGGTGGGCGCGGGTATCGAGATGGCCCTCCGCGCGATGGGCAAGGAGGGCTCCGCAAAGGTCATCGTCCAGGGCGGAGACGGCGCGCTCGCCGACATCGGCTTCGGGCCTCTGAGCGGCATGTGGGAGCGCGGCCACGACGTGATGACCGTCTGCTATGACAACGAGGCTTACATGAACACCGGCGTCCAGCGCAGCGGCCTCACTCCATTTGCCGCCAGAACATCCACTAGTCCTCCGGGCAAGCAATCGGTTGGCAACTGGCTGCCGAAGAAGGACCTGGTGGCTATCGCTCTTGGTCATGGCCTGCCCTACGTTGCCACCTCCTCCCCCGCATATCCGCGCGACCTGATGCGCAAGGCGAAGAAAGCCGCCGAGACAAAAGGCCCGTCCTATCTTCAGTTGCACATACCCTGCCCGCTTGGTTGGGGCTTCGCGGTATCCGACACGATCTCAATCGGGAAACTCGCTGTCCAGGTCGGTCTCTATCCGATTGTCGAATACGAGAACGGCGAACTCGTGTCGTGGATGCGCGTGCCCTCCAGGCGGCCGACCGTCGAGGAATACCTGTCCAAGCAAGTGCGATTCCGGCACCTCTCCGGCGACAAGGCGAAGGACGAGGTGGCGCGCATCCAGGCGATCGCTGACGCAAACATCGCGCGCTTCAAACTCGACCAGCCCCCTCCCCGCACCCCCAAGCCCACCGCCGAATAGCC
>Ga0315296_10003527_pt1 | contig 13030 bp, 17 predicted proteins | sample YL17G14_18_MG_FD_203921 | JGI IMG/M metagenome (GOLD analysis project Ga0315296, IMG submission 203921) | Sediment microbial communities from Yellowstone Lake, YNP, Wyoming, USA - YL17G14_18 | ecosystem: Environmental > Aquatic > Freshwater > Lake > Sediment | place: USA: Wyoming | collected... | reverse complement strand
TTGGATTCCTTTCCTGAAGCATTGGTTAGTAGTCCGCAAAGCAGTCTGACCTTTTGGTCTATTGACCCGGGACCTGTTGCGCGAGAGATTCTGTCGAATGTTTCATAGATCTTCTTGACGGTCAAGGCTTCTGTAATCAGAGTCGCCTGACGCTTACCAGACGAGAATTTCTCTGCCGTGATGCCCAGGTCACCGGTCCTTTTGTAGTCTTCTTCAACGAGGTGATTGGGTTTTCCGGACACTTCTGCGATTGCCTTTATGCCAAGTTTCTCTGCCACGCCGAGTTCAATTCCCATGAAGTCGGGGTACAGAATGCCTGCTGTGAGGTAGACGATTTTGTCTATGTCTTCTTTCGGAGTTTCCTTTATGAGTCGAACAAGCAGATCAGTCATTTCAAGTCTTTTTGTTGTAGCTTCTATCTGCTCATAGATCTCTACTATTTTCGAATACAGCATGGAATCCGTAACCCCATATATCTCGAATAGTCTTTGCGCGGTTTAGTGTTCATTCTAGGCCAACCGATTATTTCAGTCATTAGTTTCGGTGCCTTTACCCTTTGAGATCCGTACAGGCGGCGAAGCACCTTGCGCTTGAATCGTTCGATTTCCCAATCCTCTAACCCCTTCTTTAATCAAGCATACGTGCTATGTTGCAGTCAGGCGAGAGAGAGTAGTTTGGTGTCCAAATCTGAGTTTGTTCGCGCTAGACTTCTTGGACGTATTGGGAAGACCATCATGAGGCTGGGTCTACTAGTCATGTTGATGGGGGTCCTCCCGTTTGTCACCGGACGCTTCCCGACCGGACAACAACAATCGGAAACGAGTATGATTCTTCTGTGGCTCGTACCCATATTGTTTGCAGTCGAGATGTGTGCTGCTGCAGTTTGGTACGGTCATGAGTACGACGGCCGGTCGGCCAAGCCTAAACTGAAAAGGTGCTTGAGCTGCGGCTCAGAGTTTTTTGAGAAAAGATTGTTCGAACCTTGCCCGAAGTGCGGAGGAAAGGCGGTAAGAGTGCGCTGAGCCCATGCGAACCTCTGCCAAGCGTCTCGGTCACCCCCGACACACAGGTCGGAACTATCGCCTCGGATAGCTCGTCTCCTAGCGGATAGATAGGTGGCCCCATACCCTCACATACGTACGAGCCTACACCACCTTACCTCCTGGCACGACGAACTCACGCGTTTTTTGAAAGGTATGGAACGAGCAAATGGCTAACTCTGATACAAAACGCAACGAAAACCACATGAGTATGTAAATTTCGGGTTTGGTGGCAGATGGGCCGAGCCCATCAGAGTGTCTTACGACACCGAGGCACTGACGCCTGCCACCAAACTTTAATCATAATACTTGGCTACGTTGCCTAAAAGCTTTTTCCGAGTTTATATGATCTTCTTGGTGTCGTAAGTAAGGTCTCTCACGCGAGTCGCGCTGCTCTTTAGTGACCATGCGAACTGCCTCCCGCTCGGATCATCGAATGAAGCTACTTCCACTTCCTTTTTCATTGAAGTTAACTTTCTAACGACAGGAGCCATATCCCCATCTCCTGAACCGAGTACGGCAATATCAAATCTATTTTCGTAGGCACCACTCACCATATCTACTGCGATTTGAACATCAATTTCTTTCTGCTTCCCATAACGAACCGCTGGGCCTAGAATTACATTAAATCCTGCCTCGCCTACATTTTTATAGAAGGCGTTCTTGCCAAGGTGGTGGGTCTTACTATCATAGTAATTTGCCAGAATCACGTTGCGTGTGCCGGCCAAATAGGCATGAAATCGAACGTAGTTAATGCGGATTGAGGCTTCTCTTGCTGGTGTGTCGATGTTCGCGCCATCAATGAATATCGCTAATCGAGGTACAATCATAGGCTGGAATTGTAACTCTATGGTTTAACTAACTTGTTATCAACCGACTTTTTCCAACCCCATTCGGTACCGCGATCAACCGCAGACTTCACACAACCCAAACCAAACCGTTTTTCAAAAAACCAACCCGTTTTTCGAAGGGTGGGTATAGATGGTATCCGTGAGCCCTACCGCTGTTTGGTGTATCCGTGTGAGGGTTATGTGGCGCTAGCAGGGGTGTTGGGTGTTTGGGCAGTGATGCGCTATTAGGCGCTGTGGGGGTAAGAGTTCCGACCTTGCGAGGTCGGGGACGTTGCCGTGGAGTGGGCAGCCGAGCTGCCGGTTGGGTGGTTGGAGGGTCGGAGGTATCCTGCTCTCTATCTATCCTGTCTAATGTGACTTGTCGCACTCTAACGTCGAGATATCAGTATGTTCTCGCATAGTTTCTGGAGCGCATGGTTTAATCAGGATAGGGTATGTGTCTATCGTACTCTGAAACTCACAGAAACTCAAAATCAAAGAAAGCTGATCCACGCCTCAAAAGAGGGCACACATAAGGTAAATTAACATCACCCCTCTCATTACACCCATGCCATATCTCTTTGGAGCCTCCGTGCAATATTCCGGAGGAAAATACACATTCGCTCCGAGTGATTTGATGTCCAAGTTCCCGTTTCTCCAAGGAAAGACGGTTGCAGGCAAGATTGTGTCGACTTACCGAGATGCCAGGATAATCAAGATCGACAAAGATTTCAGATTCACTGTCCAAACAGCACCAGCAACCCTTGCTGAGATACTTGATCCAAATCCAGTGAAAGAGGGAGGCTTCCCTATACCAGCCGAAGTGCTTCTCATATTGTACAGATACGAAGAGCTTCAAGGTGATAAGACCGTTGAGATCCCCATCGTTCACGGAGCATTGCTGAGGGGGGCTAGCCAGCCTTTCTTCGAGGACGAACTCAAGAGAATCTTCAAAGAAGAAGAATCCAGCATACTCCTCGAAGGCACGATTTTCCACTCTGAACTAGAGAAGTCAAAACAAACAGCAAGAGAGAGCATTGTATCATTCGAGCAGGAGAACTTCCCGTACACGAAGACATCCTGCAGAAAAATAATGGAAGAGATGAGGCGTATTGTGGGGGACTGGCCCGCCGTAAATGGGAGCAAGAGCCTGCAAGACAAGCTCAAGAAAACCATCGACTCACTGTATTCCTTTGCCTCAATCGGAGGCCCACATGAAGGAGTAACCACCCGAGAAGAGACAGAGTTACTCCTGAAAACCACGATGGCGGTGCTCCTTTACTGCAACTCGATCCTCAAGAGCGACCGCGCCAAATCTGACTCCGCCACGAATAAACCCGCCTAACAAACTCTTCTGCCGTATTTTGGTTCTCGAACCCATTTTTCATGGGCTAGCGCGGGCTAGACACGATCCTTGACTCAATCCTTCTTGACGTGGCTCTCGTAGACCTTGACTAATCTCTCTAGTAATTCTAAATCCTCTCTAATCTTGGGGCCGTGGTGCTTCATTCTACTAACAAGAGTGCGAATAGCATCATCTCTTTCCCCGTCTGCTTTGAGATAGGACCTGATTCTCTTTCTCTCTAGGTCCGTGAGTAGTCTTTGAAACATATTTCATCATGTCTGTTATAGCCACAACGTTTAAATAAACATTGTGTATCTATTATAGACAGATGGTTTAAGATGGGAAACAGGATGAGAGTATTAAGCGCCGATACTGTGAAAGAGTTCTTTTCAGACCTGACGAAAGATCTCGCGAGAGATGCCGCAGAGCATACGAGAAAATCCTGTCAGCGTTGCGGCAACGAAATTTCTAAGATTAAGGATCTCTGCGAGTTCTGCGAACGGATCGAGCGCGACGACTACTCGCAAATCTATTGAGGGATGAGAGATGGAAAAGATTTGTCCTAGTTGCAAATCGACTCTCCGAACATGCGAACTATCGCTAGCCCGCGTGGACGAGCTTCTCGCCGAAGTGCGACAGATAAAAATGGAGCTGAAACTTTGAGCGCGTTAACCGCCCAGAGAACATTTGCCAAAATCGTCAGCCAAGTGCTCACAATAGGAAACACAAACAGCCCTGAGCCGGAAGAACTCAAAGGCATCCGAGTTTACAAACCACAGCTAACCCCGAGCAATGGGCTTAGATCTGAGAAACCAATCCGCCGACCATCGGGACCAAATCGGACCTTTCACCGATACTGCGCGGAGCTTTGGTCCATATCCGCCAAGAGGCCGTCAATATGTCCGTACTGCAAGCAAGCAGTCAACCCTGGCGATGAGATCACGCTGTTCGAGAAGATGGGCGGTTGGAGCCACTTGTACCACGCAACGGACCAAGAAGCCACTATGCCGGAGATAATGAGGCTATGAAAACGGATTGCCAACACAAACGCCGCCGCTACGTCATCAATGGATTAGACTTCAAGATATGGCGGTGCCTCGACTGCGGATTAATCCAAAGGGAAGGGGGTGACTGAATGATAGAGAAACTAGTCATTGAAGGCGTCCCTAGCCAAGCAATCAACTTCGTCAAAGCGTACTGCAACCTAACCGGGCAAAACCTAGAGGAATACTGGCGCAAAGAAGTCGCAAGCACCGTCAACAGCCTCCTCGATCTGTTAGCAGAACACCAACCGGGCGAGATACGCAGAAGATGGTTCCTAGATGATGCTTTCACAGAACTCAAAACGCCCCGAGACGCAGAAATCAAGAAAATGGACGAAGCAGCATGGAAAGATCACCTACGCGAACGCAAGAAACAGAAACAGTAACCCTCTGCAAACCCCGCCGTGACCGCCGCCCGACCCTCCCCCCTCCTTTTTCTCTCTCAATCCCCTTACCCACGGTTAACCTGCCGCATACCTAAGTGTAGTTAGCAAGCCGTTACGTTGCCACATTTTGAGTGAACCTTTACCCAAAAATAGTGGCGCGTGGAATTTGGGGTATTGACCCAATAGCCACATACGTCCCATATCTGACCTTTCAGCTCAGTTGAGGTCGTGAAAACCCAACCGTCTCTTGATTGGCTTCGTATGAATTTTTGCGCAATCATTTCTGCTCTACTCTGACTGACAAAAGGAACCCACAGCCATACACCGAGTAACAGAGGGAAAAATAATGCGAAAGCATACCCCAGGGCAAACTGAAGATTGGTAACCAGAATTGACGAGAAAATGCCTCCCAACACTCCTACGGGTGGGACCCATACGGTAACAAGCCATCCGATTTTTCTCATCCACTCTTCCAAGCGCCTTGCCCACAATAGTTGAAAGGTCATGGGCAATAAAAGCAACGGGATAAGAAAGAGTGAAATCATGCGCCGTCAGCTCATTCCTCTGTCTCCGTGGGCGTTGGACCCTCTGAAGAAGCCGCTTGCTGAGCGAAAGGATTCTCTTTCTCCACAGCCCTAGTGAAATCTATCGTGTTCCGAATCAGCTTACTCATAGTAATACCCCGCCGTTCAGCCTCCCCCTTCAAGAATAGATACCGATCCTCGTCTAGGCCCAGTAATACCCGCTTGTTTTTCTTCCCTTCCAATCTTAACACCTCCGTCAAACCTTGCCTAGCCGCCATACTCTGCATAAACCGCCAATGCAACTCCCTCGCCTCTTTGATTTCCTCATCCGTGTAACTAGCCGACTCGCGTTTCGACAACCTAGGCGGCCGCTCCGGCCACTTCCCCGTTTCAGCACAAGCCCGCAAAAACTCAAGAAAAGGCTTGAAACCCTCATCACCCAACCTATATCAAAACCCCCAAAACCTAACACTGTTAAAGAGCCACGTAGCGAAACATGGGTAATTTCCAGTGGTTTCGGCTGTTTTGGGCTTGTTTGAGGGTTGAAATGGTGGTTGTTTGTGACTGTTTAATGGGTGTTTTGGGTGTTTTTGCGCTTGGGTTTGATATGCGTTGTGTGGGGTTTGGTTAGGGTGGAGGTCGCGCCCCTGGCGGGGGCGCGACACGGTTGTAATGAGGGTTTCATTGGATAGAGAAGAAAGCAGGATCATAGGATTCACGACATAACGATTATCGTTGCGTCCTTCGGACGCCACTAAAGGGGCGGCGCGCCCCTTTGCCAATCCCCCAGTCAAGATTTTGGATGCTCCTTCAGACAACTCTGGCAAAGCTCTTGTCGCTGGAATTTCGTGGCAAAACGCTCCTTGCATTGTCGGCAAGTGTGAAAGTAGGTTAGTGTCAAGCCGCTCGATCCCCGTTCGGTTTGGCTTCCGTGGGTTTTGGCTGAAAATCGGGAATAGACCCAAGAGGCGGCACACCTTGCACAACATTCACGGTATAGGGGATAGCTTGTGGGGTCGTGCTTCCATTCGTAATAGATAGAGCTTTAATTTTAGGTATAGGTAGTACGAATGACGGCACGGGGTTCTTGAGTTCAAGCCTTCTAGGGTTCTCCCCCTCGGCGTTTTTCTCCTCAAAAAGTGCCTCTATTTGTGTCCTAATCCCCTCTGAAACCTCGTAGAAATCAACGGGGCCTTTCTCAGTGGTTTCAGTGTATCCCTTCACGAGTCCAATATGTTCAAGGTTCTTCATGCTGTCCATGATTGTCCAACGGTCGAACCCTGTGGCTTCGACAAGCTCAAATTTACTTAGTGGTTTCTCAGACCAAAACAGTTCTCTGAGTATCTTGAACCGTTTAGGCGGCAGCGTGTCCAACCCAACGCGCATGATTGTTTCAAGTTCCTCAAACCCCATTTCGCTTTTCTGTCGCACTATCGCCAGCATTATCGCCAGTTTCAAGAGTTGCTTCGAGAGTCTTGTGCTGTATTCCGGCTCGATTTCCACTTCCATGTTGCTACTTGGGTCGCCTACGCCAAACGGGACCGTGGTTCTAATCAATGCTGTTAGCTCGGCTATGTCGCCGATTGCGGTAACGATTTCCTTTGGAACAATCGGCAAGACTTCCAAGCACAGGTTTTTCATATAATGTTCTACTGCACAAGCCAGCTCTTGCCGCATCTCATGCTCTTTTCCCGCATTCTCTAAGCTCTTTCTCCGCGACTCTGCGCGATTTTGAACATGTCGTATCTTGATGAATCGCTCCCCTAGCTGACCCAACATGCCAGTGAACCGGTCGATTGACGGTGTAACGCCTAGAATCATTCCCACTTTGGATTTCACTGTTATAGTTTTGTCGAATATGCCATATCGTCTTGACGGTTCGCCGTCGTACCAAGAACGCATTTGCCCAAAGATTTCCCCTCTCTCATTTCGTTCCTTGGCTAGAATCTCTGTGAAATCCCATACGACTACGATTTTCTCATTCGCCTCGACAGCCAAGCCTCTAACTACCGTACCCTCTTTCGTTGCGAATCCTGACACTATGCTTTTGCTTGTCAATGAATCAACTTTGACGGTCCATTCTCGTAGACCAGTTGTGATTGCACGTAGCACCTCACTTTTGACACCGCCACTGGGCGCGACTAGAAACAGCCAAACAGGATCTCCTTCGATTTTCCTATCTAACGCACAAGCCAAAACGATTTCGACAGCCGTAAAATCGTCAAGTGCTAACCAATGTTGAAACATCTGTTTCAAATCGTCAAGCGTCTGTGGGTTTATCCGTTGTGAATGCGCGACTAATTCTTGGTTTGAACTCGTTTCCTCATTGACTTGTTCCTCTTTCGTCATCGGATGTCTGTATTTTTCGGCGCATTGGTCAGCTTTCACACATTCGTTTGTTGTATATCTGCAAGCAATCAATTCACCATAATTTTTCATCGAAGGGCAGTATGCCCGCGCCTCATCGTCTAGGCGGATTTTCTCAATTGTCGCCGTCATGCTGTTTCGCCTCGCGGCGCGTGGGGTGGGTCGTCTGAAATCCATAAGGGCCAACGCGCTATTTTTCGAAAGACCACGAACGCTTTTGTATGCGTGTCGATTAGGTCGATTATCTTATCGGTTTCTTCTGGGTCGCACATTAAAACAAGTGCGAATCTAACTCGATTTGGTTCATTTCGCCCGTTCGATTTTGGTCGAACGGAAAAGTTGTTGTCTTTCTCCATATTTACACTTCCTAAAAATCTAGTTCGGTGTGGGACTCGCTACGCGAAACCCACAATCCCGCTAGAGTCAGTGTCTTACTTCAAATCGTTTTTTAACTTCTATACAAAAAGGAACTTCCTCGTCTAACTCGTGGTTCGTTATCCGCCGTCGCGTCGGGTTGCGTTGGGGCTATTTGAGGTTGCGCCAGGGGGATTTGTGTGTAGAATGTGTTGTTCGCAATGATGACTATTGGCGCATTGGAGCCGGGGGGTAGTTGGCTCAAGGCTTCCTTGATTATCACTTCAAGATTGCCGCTCGAAGGGGTAATGGCATGATTGCCCACATATTCAACAATGGCTCTTTCATTGGGGTTTGAGGGAATCCTCGGCGGGAGGTGGTGGCCCCCCGGTGAAAAAATACGTCCAATGGACGCAGAAACATTGAGGATTTTCCGAGACAGTCCTATCCTTCCCCATCTCAAAGCACAAGCTCCCCAGGCTGACTCCGAATCCCATATTCCGGAACGGGTACTCTGATGTCTAATCCGGTGGCTTTCTCTAGTTCAAGTATGGCCTTTCTGAAATCACAGTTCGGCAAGTCTGGATATTTCTCATGAAATTTCTTAAGTGCTTCCGCTAGTTTGGGTTTGTGTTTCTCAAGACATGAATCGCAGACAGGGATCTGATATGAAACCGCTGTCACTTGGGGTTTCTTCACTACTTTGCGACAGCACACGGGGCACCCCATGTCAAAGGTTCGATTGTCGGCGGTTATGGTGATATGTTTGATAGCGTCGGCCTCCCGCTCTTTTCTGAGTCGTTCTTGTTGTTCTCTCGATGCCTTTTCATAATCGATTTTGTTTTGTTCCTGAATTTTTCTGATTGCTTCTTCGCTTAATTTTGGTTTTGGCGTCGCCCGATCCATGACACTCTTTATGAAATCTGTCTCCTGTGGAAATGTTACTGACGGCCCAGGCTTCCATGACTTTCGAGTTATTTTCGCTTTGAATTGCGCCAACTCTTCTTTTGACAAATCCCCTGTTTGGCGCAGTAACATTCTGGCTTTTGCGGCTATCGTGATGAAACCCTCTCGATGTTGCCCGGTGGTTTTCTTGGCTTTACCAATTGCTTCCTGTTCGATTTGCCTTAACTGCTCGCGGTCGCTTTCACTCATGGCTTACTCGCTTCCTTTTGTGACTCAGCAATTTCGGCGGCGATTTCTTTTCTCACTTCTTCAAATCGCCTATCGCTTTCGTTGAACTCACCCAATTCCTTCAATGAGATTTCTTCACTTGGCTCCGCGAATAATTCAATGCTGGTCGAGGGATCGCCTGGCTCCCGATCATTGGTAACTAGACTCAGGGCCGTTAGCACAACCCCGCAAGGCGCCACGCCATTAATCTCAGTGGCCGACCGCGCGTGGCCCTCTATCGAGCAGTGGTGGATTTTTCCTTCAGAAAACAGCCGGTTGACTCGTGCATCATCAATGCGCAGGATAGCTTCAATGCAGCATTGGGCTTCGTTGTATTCAGAGTCCAAAACTGAACTGTCGGGGAATTTGAGGGGATTGGCATGATTCACGTTTATCGGTCTGTCGGATAGGCTTCTGCCTGCTAGTCTAAGTTCTTCCCGCGTATATTTGTGCCGGTTGCCGCTAAAGCAAACGCTCAAGGCTCGAATTTTATAGTGGCGAGCTTGAGGGTACTGTTTCGATGACAGTTTGCGGTATTCCTGCATGGGTTCAAAAACCTCGAAACTTTTCCTCATTTTGATTTCTTTACTCATTCTTTTTCCCCTCTCTTTGCGCGGCAAAAATGTCTTTCGTTTGTTTCCGCCAACGCGCTATGATGTCGAGTAAATCTTCTCGCGTTCCATATGCAACGACTTCGCTGATTTTCAAATTCTTACTCATTATTTTTCACCATTTTTATCTTTGGCCAGTCAATTTGCTTGACCGGCTATCAAAGCACACGTGTTATTCAACCGAAAGCGCGTGTTCTTTCCTCATCCTCAACGGGTTCCTGAAACTCGACTGGTGGCTTCACATCCAAAAGTCTCCGTAGCAATTGGTCGAATGTGTCGCTCTTCCGCTGTTTGTTCAAAATTTGGTAGAGGTCGCCCCTAACACAGATTACCTTCCAGTCCTGTTGCATTTCTTTCACCTCTCAAAATTATTAATGATAGGTTTTCCAAAAAAAAACAAGCCGCCCCGAAAGGCGACTTATGGTAAGACGATGGGAGTTTAATGTTGCCACGGGTCCCATTCATATTTTTCAGGTGGCGGACTTGGCGGACTATCTCCAATTGGGATTTGTGGCGGTGGTCCTGCGTCAGAGTCTCCTTTGGTTCCCTGACTAATCTCAACCCATTCCTGGGCCTTGTTCATTACGTATGCGTCAACTAGGTTCGGTGGACCGCGTTCTCCCTTTGTCTCCATTCCTACTCGGTCCCAGTTGCGGTATGCTTCCTTAGTCAAATGGTCGATTGTCAGACTCAAATCCCACGTCAATGTCATTCTTCTTTTTCACCTCTTTCTTTTTCTCACAAAATGTGACCTTCAATCTCGCGCGCTGAGGCCGAGAAGCCGACGTAGAACAGAGTCATAGGTATCGTCAAATCGACCGGTTGCGTGAATGAGGTCAGCTATCTCTCCTGAGATGCGAATAACTTTTGTCTCCATTTTTTTCCAACTCTTTCAAAATAACAAAGTAACAAATTTTTGCTTAGTATCAACCCAAAATTCACTGGCACACATGCCAATGAAAACAATCATATTAGTAAACGAGTAAACGGATTCGTTACGGTAACGAAACGAAAATTAGCTTGGCGCCCCCGCTCTCGCGGCGCCTGGTCCTCATTGATTCGTTTGCGGGACCCCTGTTTTTGCACTCTTGTCAGGGTTTGACATGCACGAGCTTGGCTTGCCGAGCCTTAATTCGCTGATTATCCTTTCTTATATGTTCTAGACGTGCCGCTAAGAAACGCGCTCTCGGTAGGTGATTGAATACGCTGCGTCTAGAGATTTTCATTAGGCGCGCGGCTTCGTCAGCGGTGTATTTGCCGATGATGTGAATTGACGCTGCCGCGAGTCCTCGGATTTCTCCCTCGATCCTGTCCTCTGCTTCGCCAAGGATTGCTGTTTTCAATTTGTTGAGTTGGTCGAGTCCACCTAATCGTTTAACATCTAATCTGTTGTCGCAGAATAGAAGGTCGATGAACTTTTGGGCCTCCTTGATTTTGTATGATTTTGAACCTTTGGGGTAGCGTTTTTGAAGACCCTTATCAGGCAGAATAACGCTTTTTTCAAGATGTGAATCCAAAACGTTGGGTCCGTGACGCTCCACTAATAGGTCTGGCTTCCCTTCGCCGTCATCGTCACTGAAATAATCATCATCCTCCAGTATCTTATCGCGCAGTTCCTGGCTACCGACCAAATCCTTAAGCTTCTCTTCCGCAGTTTCGTCTTTTGCTTCAAATGATTCACATGTCAAGCCTTTTGTTGCTGCATAGATGCGACAATACGCCGATAATCCGGAGGTCGTCACATAACAATGCTTGCAAAGGTTACAAGCTTCGAGACTTGGCAGGGCCAATCATTCATCACTCTTTCTTTTTCAAACGCTCAATTCTTTGAAGCATCTCCGGCGGCATTGGTCGATACTGATCTGTTACATCTTTCGTTTCTCCAGTCGTTTCATCTTTGATAAGCACTTGGCCTTTCGGCGGAACGTAGTACCTTACTGTTTCGATATCCTTCAACAGCCCTTTGCTTGCAAGCTCAGTAGTTAGCTGGCTCATTCCTTTGCTTAGAAAATCCAAATGTTGCTGCAACTGCATATTCTGCTCCTGTAGTCGTTGCATTTGGTCGGCTTGTGTTTGGACCGCCTTGCGTACTTCGCCGTTTTCTCTATTCAAGAATGTTAGTGATGACTCAATTTTCTTGTATTCGCTTGCTAGTTTTTCTTGATCTACACGCAGGTAATGAGCATCTAATCCAATGGTATGGCCTAAGAGAATTTCGGCGTAGTTACCCGGCATCCCCGATGCAATAGCCTTGCTGTAAAACCATTTCCGAAAAGAATGAGGATGAAGCCTATACATTGGTGAATCTTCATCAATCTTATCGCGTAATCCTGTTTTCTCCAGGTTGCGGCTAATCGCATTTGTTAACGCTGACGGGCTGGTTGGTGTGCTTTCATCATATTTCTTAGTTGGGTCTAGGTTCGGAAAGAGCGAGCCGGTTTTCCTATCACCAATAAGCTGTTTGATTAATTGGGCGCACTCTTGAGTTGTGAAAACCACTCTTGCCTTTTTCGTCTTGGTCAGAGTAGCGGGAATTGTAATCCTAATCGGGTCCGAATTAAGGTCTATCCATTCCAGTTTTGTGGCCGCCAGTTCCCCAACTCGCATCCCCGATGTTAACGCTAAAACCAAAGCCACCCGCCCCCTCAAATTGCTATGATGAATTAGCTTCAAAACCTCCGTGTCGGTCGGGGCTGAATCTGTCGATTTCACCCGTCTATCCGGAAGCGTTTGAGTGATTTTGTCAAGCTTTACTCCATTCAGTCTTTCCTCGGTTTCCCACTCGATATACTTCTTCATCGTGTAATACGCTTGCAAAATTGTGATTGATGCGCGTTTTTCCGCTTTCTGGTTTGCGATTACACTTTGCAGAAATTTGTATGGGTCAATCTCGTGGTTTTTGATTGCGTCGATGAATTTGTTAGGATCATCAAATCCCGCGAAAACCGTCCATCGTTTGATTAGGCTTGTGTAAATCTGCTTGGTCTTGTCGGCTTCTGCACATAGGTCTATGAACTCTTGAAAGGTCATTGGTTTTCGAGCGTATATTCCCCCCTATATGATATATAAGGTTACGCTTTCAGGTGAATAGTTTCGAATATCTCATCTGGGCCTCTATCCTGCGCCTGTGAATCGGCCAGCTTGGTGTTCATTGCTCCGGTTGACGGGCCTAGTTGAATCTCTCAACGTGTGTGACTTTCTCGAGGCTGTATTTTGGACGCGGTTCTGGAGATTCAGTTGATCTTCCAACAGGGATTATGGCTAATGGCCTGACGTCTTCGGGGATGTTCACTATACGGGCAACCTTAGTTTCATCAAATGCTCCTACCCAACACGAACCGTACCCCATGGCGTAGG
>Ga0315296_10003526_pt1 | contig 13037 bp, 12 predicted proteins | sample YL17G14_18_MG_FD_203921 | JGI IMG/M metagenome (GOLD analysis project Ga0315296, IMG submission 203921) | Sediment microbial communities from Yellowstone Lake, YNP, Wyoming, USA - YL17G14_18 | ecosystem: Environmental > Aquatic > Freshwater > Lake > Sediment | place: USA: Wyoming | collected... | reverse complement strand
AGTTCGTCCAAGTAGACCTTTGGATAGAAATGATTGTGAAAATCTATGATCAAATCTGGCTCACTCACATGGTATTTAGTCATCACATAAGAAGGCGTAGGCTCCGTGCCTATATGTCATGAGTATCTTGCTGCTTGTTCTCTTGTCAGAAGCTCCATAACACGTATGGCGTATGTGAACTGGTGTGACGCGCGCTGTCGTGAGCAATCCGTTTTCATACGATTGCTGATTTGTTGAAGGATGCTGAAGCCGCGATCGCTAGATGAAAATCTTTCCTCTCAATCAGCTAAGCATCATTGCTTCCGTAACGGTGGTGTGTCGCCTGAATTGATTCCTTCTCGTACATGATGATTCTCTTGGGTGGACGTTCTATCTCGTAGACAATCTCATAACCCATGTTTCAACTTCCTATGATTAGCCTTGACGAATACTCCAAATCCATTAATCTTTATCCGTGAGAGCAGCGATGATTTGCCAGCATGATCCCACCACTGGCACATGTGAGCGAAAAGACGATGAGTAATCCGCCTCTCGTGGAACAGTTAAATATTCTATGAGTTGCTGCTAACTCGAGCGGATAAATATGGTTAGAGTGAAAAAGGGCCCTGCTTGGATAGGCACTCATGCGCCAGGTGCTGAACCATACGAAGAATTTGACAGGACAAAGATTGAAGCTGCACTTGTAAGGGCAGGAGCCAGGGGAACCTACATTCAAGAAATAGTGGCCAAGGTCAAGCCCTTCGAAGGAATAACGACCGAGGACATAGACAAGATTGTTGTCAGCGAACTTGAGAAGAGAGATCCCGCAACAGCCAAATGTTGGAAGGCTAAGCGGGATTATGACAGAAGTCGGTTCGTGAAGTAGGAGACATCCCAAGATGAAGCTGGTTACATATGCGTGGAAGGGGAATGAAAAAGTAGGCTTACTCGATGGAGATCATGTGATCGATCTAAGAGAAGCGCGTACTCTCTTACTCTTATCGCAAGGCCTATCGGTTGAAGATGCGCTTCAGCGAGCCAGCCAAGAAATTCCCAGCTGCATGATTGGCCTCGTAGAGGGCGGCGAAGAGACGCTAGCTATCGCTAGAGATAGCCAGCATTTCGTCAAGAAGAACGAGGGGTTCGGAAAAGCTGTGCACTTGTTAAGGGACGTGAAGCTGAGGCCGCCGATTCCAAGGCCTCCGATGATATTGAACATGGGCAACGCATACCGTCCGATGAAGATTGGTGGATTTACTTTCAAGCCTGTGACTGGAGTAGTCGGACCAGATGATCCAATCATAATTCCCAAGGAAATCAGCGAGCATGGTGCCGTATTCGAACCAGAGATTGGTGTGGTCATTGGGAAGAGGGGGAGGAGGATTCCGAACGATAAGACTGCCTACGATTATGTGTATGGTTACACTATCTACAATGACGTTACGGACTATGGCAGGCAAATGAAGGGAGTTTTCGACATGAAGATCTTTGACACCTTCTGCCCCATGGGACCATGCATAGCCACGAAGGACGAGATAGATGACCCACACAACCTAATCAAAAGAGCGTGGATAAACGGGCAATTTGCTGGTGAGAGAAGTACACAGGAAATGCTTTGTCTGGTTCCAGAGTTCGTCTCAGTTTCATCACAGACCCTTACACTCCAACCTGGGGCTGTAATAAGCACAGGTGCTCCATTCTCCGGTCGCATAAAGCCAGGAGATATCCTAGAAATCGAAATCACAAAGATCGGTAGAATGAAAAATCCTGTGATCGCGGAAAAATAGACATATGAGCGACGTCTCTTCTCCTAGTAGTCCTCCATCTATCGAAACCGAGGAGTCTCGATTCTCCCTGCAAAGCACGTACAGACCTAGGAAAGAAGAGGAAGTTTACAGTAATAGACTATGATACCTTGAGTTTCTCATAGTATTCATTACGTTCAGCAATTGGGCGGGCGCGTGCTTTCGAATCGGTGTCCCTTGAAGCCTTGGCTCATCTCTCGTCGTAATCGATTGCCCACGGTATGTGGGGCAGAGCCTTCTCCGCTTCTTCTTGAGGTACGCGCACGCCAGCATGGTGCAAAATCCAAGCTTTCGTGTTAGGAAACAGTCCTCTCGGTGTCTGCAGCAGGGCTGAATCTAGGCAAGATCATGCTAACTGCGGCAATTTTGCACCAGCCTAGCGCGCTGAATGAGAATCTTTCCTCTCAATCAGCTAAGCATCATTGCTTCCGTAACGGTGGGGTGTCGCCTGATTTGACTGGAGAGTTCACTGTAAGGAATACGAGTTTGTCTTTTCCGGCATTGCGATGATAGTGTTTCGCGCCGCGAGGAACATAGACGAGAGATCCCGGCCCTGCAACGTAGTCCTTTCCAGCAACATGCACAGCCATGGTTCCTGAGATTATGTAGTAGATCTGTTCCAGATTCATGTGCGGCGGATGTCCTTCTGTGTAGCCGCCAGGTTCATACTCTTGGATGTGGACGCGCATGCCTTCTGTGCCAATGGTCTTCTCGTTGAAAATCCACCAGATTCGGCCTTTGTGATGGCCCTCCGCAATGGGTACTTCCTCAGGCTGAATATCTTCGACTGTAACTACGTTCTCCATACTGATCACTTCTGGCAGATATGTAGTTCATGGAGCCTTTAGATTTTTGTGAGGAAGAACAAATGCCAATGCGGCCTGACCTAAAGTGTTATTAGCGGTAAAGGAAGCCTCATACGGGAGGAATGAAAATGAAGAAACTCATTCTAAGCAAATCAGCAATCACCAAGATCCAAGGCATAATAATAGCAGTCATCGTATTTGGCGCTTCAGCTGGAGTCGGATACTGGTACCTCGTACTTCTACCAGGCCAGACGCCACGAGAGCTTGTTGTCAGCGGATATGGAGCAGAATTCGAGGATCTAATCAAACGTGTAGTAATCCCACCTTTTGAAAAACAATACAACGCCAAGATCACCTACGACGGGACCGGATCGTCTCTTGACCATTATGCGAAGCTCAAAGCGTCCGGCGGCGATCCAGGCTGGGACGTCACCGTCATGGTTGACTCTGAAGTAGCTATGGCAGCGAAAGAAGGTCTCCTAGTACCCATAACCGAGGACAAGGTTCCAAATCTGAAGAATGTCTATCCTAAGCTTCAGCAGTATTGCGGCCAATGGGGCGCGGTACATTACCTTGAATATCAGTATCTTCTGTACAACACGAACAAGATCAAGAAGGCACCCGAGTCTTGGGAAGCTCTGTGGGATCCACAGTACAAAGGTCACGTAGTCATCAAAGATTCGACGGACTACGGAGGAGCTATGCTGATAGTGACTGCAGCAGAGCTTGCAGGAGGTAGCGTGAACAACATCGACCCCGGCATAGAGAAGCTTCGTCAGTTGAAACCGAATCTGTTGACGATAGCGAAGACCTCTGCCGCCATGGTTCCATACCTTGAGAAAGAAGAGTGCTGGATAGCCCCCTACTGGACAGGTCGATCCCTCTACTACAAGTTCACGAAAGGACTGCCTATCGACGTTACGATCCCCAAGGAAGGAACCTACAGCGTTATCGTGGCCCTAGCCATACCCAAGGGCGCGAAGAACAAGGATCTGGCATACAAGTACATTGACTTCTACCTTACCAAGGAAATTCAGAGAGACTGGTCAGCTGCCTACACGGTCGCCCCAGCGAGACTGGATGCTGCCCGCGAGCTTCCGCCTGAGCTGGCGTCTAGGATTGCCACCACAGAGCAGGCAATGGCGAGCATCAAACACGTAGATCCAACATATCTCGCTCAGGTCAGAGATCAGTGGATCGAGAAATGGAAGAAGGCCATGGCGTAGCCCGTCCCACGCTGACCGAAAGACTGAGGCCAGCGATACTGCTGGGACCTTTGGGAATACATTATCTCCTCTTTTTTTTTATGCCTCTTGTCTACATGCTTGGTTCTAGTTTCCTGAAGTTTGAGAGTGGGTTCGCTACTGAAGAACTCACATTGTACAACTATCAGCGTTTTCTCTTTGATTCATTCTACTTGAGAGTCCTCGTGAACACTCTCGCAATGTCGTTGGTCGTTTCCTCCCTGACTACGGTTCTGGGCTATCCTGTCGCGTATTTCCTTGTGCGGATGAGGTCGCGATGGAGGAGCACCTTGGTCGCGATGGTCTACTCTCCTTTGTTGACGTCAGTGGTCGCCCGAACCTATGGCTGGCTCATCATTCTGGATGATACCGGGATCGTTAACCAGATCCTATTGGGCCTTGGAATCGTGGATGAGCCAGTTAGGCTTGTCTTTAACTTCACCGGGGTGACCATAGGGTTAACCCATGTTCTTCTTCCATACAGCGTATTCTGCATAATGACAGCTCTACAGAACATGAGCCCGACCCTAGAGTACGCCTCTATGAATCTCGGCGCTGGAAAGCTGAGGACATTTGTCAAAGTGACGTTACCACTGAGTATGTCAGGAGTTGTAACTGGCTTCCTCTTTGTCTTCTCAATGGCAGTGAGCGCTTGGTCAACACCTGCCATACTCGGAGGACAGAACGTCGAGGTAATGGCCACACTTGTCTACTCTTTTTTCCTTGGGTCGGTGAACTGGCCCTTCGCCTCCGCTATCGCGACAATAAGTATGGCCGTATCCATGACGATCGTGTTGCTTTCCGGGTTGGTTACTGGAAAGTCATCTGTGGGAGGATTCTAGGCTCATGGAACTTTCAAGAGAGTATCTGCTTTCTGCTGTGCTCAGGGTCGCTGTTGCATTGGTGTTTGCGTTTCTCTTCTTACCCATAGTTGTAATACTGGTGGCGTCTCTCAGCGGAGAGCAATACATAATAAGAATTCCGCCAACGTCAATAAGCCTCAGATGGTTTCTGGAGGCATTCGATCGATATTGGATGGAGCCTCTGCAACTCAGCCTCGTGATTGGCATAGTCTCCGTGATTCTTGTTCTTCCGATCTCTGTCCTTGCCTCCTTCTCTCTTGCAAGATATGAGTTCAAGGGAAAACAGATCACCTCTTCAGCAATCTACTCGCCAATCACTTTGCCCGCGATCGTCGTCGGCGCTGCCATGCTGCAATTCTTCACCCTTGCCTTAGGCCTTCGAGGAAGTTTCACCACACTACTGATCGGCCATACAATCGTGGTCGCGCCTTACGTTGTTCAATACGTAATTGTCAGCCTCCAGCAGCACCGGATAAGAAACTTGGAGTGGGCAGCAATGAACCTCGGTGCTGGTCGAGCTGAAGTCTTCTGGAAGGTCACGTTCCCCCTCATAAAACCAGGAATCTTCGCCGGAGCGACCTTTGGGTTCATAACTTCCTTCAACAATATTCCAGTCTCACTCTTCCTTATCAGACCTGGAATGGTCACAATCCCAATCAAGATAATTCAGTATCTTGAGTACGGATATTCGCCTGTACTCGCCGCCGTCTGTGTTGTGACTCTCTTCATCGTTGCGGTGGCCATCGCAATAGCCGAGAGAGTGGGACAGTTCACCAAGTTCCTTCAAGTACAATTCTAGGTGAATCAGAAGATGATAGACTTAGAGCTAAAAGATGTGACGAAAAGGTTCGGGTCAGTCGTCGCCGTGAACCGAGTCTCGATGCAAGTTCCTAAAGGAGAGTTTCTTACATTGCTAGGCCCAAGCGGCTGCGGGAAGACTACCCTGCTTCGCCTTGTTGCAGGCTTCTACAAACTTGATTCAGGCGAGATCCTAATCAGAGGAAAAACAGTCAACAAGCTTTCACCCGACAAACGTGACACAGCAATGGTCTTCCAAGACTACGCTCTCTTCCCGCATCTCTCTGTGTTCGAGAACGTGGCCTTTGGCCTCAGAATCAGAAAGACTGCTGAGGAAGAGATCAAACGCAGGGTTAAGTGGGCGTTGGAACTGGTACGCCTTCCCGGAGTAGAGGAGCGCAGCATCTTCCAGCTCAGTGGAGGGCAGCAGCAGAGAGTGGCGTTCGCAAGGGCCATCGTAGTTCAACCTGAAATAATGCTGCTAGACGAGCCTCTAAGCAATCTCGACTTCAAACTACGTCAAGCAATGCGGATCGAGATGAGATCAATACAGAAGGAACTGGAAACAACAACCATCTACGTAACTCACGACCAAACAGAAGCCCTAGTTATGTCCGATCACATAGCCATCATGAAGAGCGGCGTTCTGGAGCAAATTGGCTCTCCAAAGGAGATCTACGAAAAGCCGAGAACACCTTTCATCGCTGACTTTGTCGGAAACATAAACTTCCTCAACGGCAAGATAACTGACATAATCGACGGTGAGGCCAAGTTCACGACAGACAAGGGCGCAGTCCTAAGCGCACCGTTCACTGGCGATATGAAAGTCGGAGAAGCGATCCTCGCGATAAGGCCTGAGAGATGTGGCTTTGCCGCTGAAGCTGAGAGCAGGAAGAATGTGCTGTCTGGTCAGGTTGCTCACAAAGTCTACACTGGATCTTTGATACAGTGCCACGTGCTTCTCGATGGAGGCGAACGGGTAGTTGTCGAGAAGCAGTCCAAGAGCGCTGCTGACGATTATCAAGAAGGCCAAAAAGTGCTCGTACGGCTAAACTACGAAGACTGCTATCTCATGACAGAAATGAAGTAGAAGCGGCCGAACGCACACGCCATATTAAAAAGAGAACCTCAAGGCGAGCATATTGAATCTGATCGCCTTGAGATGATCTATCTTTCTCCTGCTGAGTTTCCACTACTTTATCCAGAACGGCCTGGTTCCGACCATGGCTACGAGGTCGTTGGGTTTTCTGCTTATCGTGTTTGCCCTCGCTATTACTACGCCGTCATATGGCATCGTTATGGTATCAACTTGCTCTCCGACGAGGTTCTCAACGGTCGCAAGGACGGTTCCCTTATCGACTATCGCATTCAGGTCATACTTATTGTCGTAGTGGAGTATGCCGCCATTTCTGGCGCGAAGCATTGAGTACTCCTCAATTCTTCTCCAACTTTGCGGATACTTCGGTTTCTCATCAAGCATCCCTGCCCATCTCATAACGTTCTGAACCCCATTCACTATAAGATCCACGACATGGTCAAGGACCTCTTGAGATCTGACTCCTCCTCCAATCTCGATGAGCATCGCGGGTTTTCCAGCGTTAGCGCACTCTAATTGCATTGTTCGCTCCTGGCGTTTCGTGTGTTCGGACTTGCCTGTGATGACCCATTCCTCAGACATTGCCATGGCTTTAGCCATGTTCAGTGAGTCCTCGATGAGCCTGTGCTCTGGGCCTATGTCCTCCTGAATTATTACGCGTGGGACCATCGAGTTTTCGACACCGCCTCCGCCATGGAAGCTTATGATGTAGTTGGACTTGAGAATGATCTGGTTCCAGTACTCATACACGATCCTATCCGATATTGAAAACGAGTCTTTGTGGCCCGGGAAGATTCTGTTCATGTCCACATACATGAGGTCGAATGGGTTGCCTCGCATGCGCAAATGAAAGCCGATCGTATTCACGGCCGGCACTGCTATGAGAGTGCCTTTAAGCTTGGCAGGATCGAGCTTCTTGGTAAGCTCGATGATGCCCATGGTGCCTTCCTGTTCATCTCCGTGGACAGCTCCATCGATCAGTAGCACTGGGCCTTTCTTGGCACCGTTCACAAGTATGACGGGCAGATTCACACCTGTTCCGTCCGCGTTTTTTGCTATCTCCAGGAATCCAGCGCGTCTAGTTCCAGGACCAGCCGATATGTTACCTATCGTAATTGCTGACATGATTCATCATCGGAGAAGCCAAAACATGACGGGACGTATAAAACGTTAACTGTAACGGGCTCTGTTCGCTAATCGGCTGGTTTAGCTTTTTGTTCGGTGTCGGCGGGTCGTGCCTTTGCGCTTTGCTGAATCAGTGACTTCCATCTGTTCTGTCCGAGTCTGAGGTCTAGGCCAGCGGCCTCAGCCGGAGTCTGCCCTTTCAGCGCCATGTGCGGCCTAGTGAAATTGTATGCTAGTCGGATTGCGTCTGACATTTCTTGTGCGGATTGTCTGGAATCTAGTCCTCTTTGGGTCTTGTTGCGGTCACGGTATGTTTGGTTCAATCTTTCCATTCGGTTATTCAGTCCTCGATCTCTGATGCTGACCGATCTAACATCAATCGCTCGTGGAGTGGTGTTGGTGTAGAACTCACGTCTGAAAGCCTCGGTGTACGAATGTAGTCCGTCGTGAGTTACCGCGATAGGCATTGCTTGGAGCTTGGCCTTCGTGTCCTGAAAGACTCTTTGAGCATCTTCAATCTCTCGGCCTTGGCTGATCATGCTGGAGATCCAGAACCTCGTATCCGAGTCCATCAGATTCCACAACCAGTCTAGCTTTCCGTTCACATTGACTTTCATCTCGTCCACATGCAGGAAGCCCGAAGTCTGAGGCGCTATCTCATCCACATACTCTTTCGCCAGCCTACTGTATCGTTTGAGCCAATCGTGGATCGTGGAGCATGAAGGCTTTCGACCAAAGAACTGCTTCAAATGGTCAGCGATGTTGCGGAAGCTTACACCTTTGAAGTAGAGATCAATGCAAGCCGTGATAGCGTTCGGATCGTAACGCATCTTCTCGAAGCCGTAGTTGATGACGAACCATTTACCACAGTCCTTACACCTGTACCGTTGAAGCTCGTATGCCTTGTTCTTTCTATGACCTTCTTTCGCAAAGTTGCTTGAGCCACAGAACCGACAAGTCTCCACGACCTCAACGGGTTTGTGGATGGTCTGAGAAGACATATACTGGCGAATGTTTAGAGAAGCCATGACAGCGTGAATATGTTTGCAGGTTACTCGTCTGTGAAAATAGTCTGGGCACTCGCAGACCCACTCATGATTATCTGCCATTGAAACAAGGTAAGAACCGTTCCCAGATTGGGAACGAACATTATACTTCAACCCTGACAGACGAACGATTTGACTTCCTCTAGCCAGAATTGCTAAACCTCGAATCTCTCTATGGCCGATCTCTTCTTTCATGGTACTGTCCATCAGTACTAATCATCCGCACCCAGATATAAGCCTACCGACTATGAGTACCTCTATATCGTGCTCTACAAAAGTATTATATATCAGGGGGGCTACATCATACTTAGATAGTCATGTCCAAAGATACTATGCAACGAGTCTACAGGGTACTGAAGAATGGTGAGCCACAAACGCCAAACGAAATAGCGGTAGGCATAGGCTTAAACCAAAAGACTGTCCAAATGGCGTTGATGGAACTCGCAAACACCAAACAAGATGTCAGATGGAAAAAGGTGGGGCGCTATAGACTGTTCTGGAAGGAACCACGCAGAATTGGGGTGGGCTGATGAAGAGATGCAAGAAGTCCGGTGAATCACGTCCCATAGGACCTTTCGATCTCGACAAGATTTATCTCGAAGACTGCGTGGAGGCAATGAAGCAGCTGCCTTCCGAATCAGTTGATGTCGCGATTGCAGACCCACCTTACAACTTGAGCAAGGGGGGCAATTGGAAGTGGGACAACTCGGTCCGACTCCCAGGGTTTGGTGGCGATTGGTCAAAGGTGATGGCGGAATGGGACGACATGCCCTTGGCTGAGTATTTTGGCTTTACGTTGGCGTGGCTAGCGGAGCTAAAGCGAGTCGTTCGTCCGACTGGCTCGTTGTGGGTTCACGGTACGTACCACAACATTGGTATCATCAACTTCGCTCTGCAATTGCTCGAAGTCGAAATCATCAACGAAGTAGTGTGGTACAAGCGGAATAGCTTTCCGAACCTGTCGGGCCGCCGCATGACTGCGAGCCACGAGACGATACTGTGGGCACACACGGGTGGTGCTAAGAACAGAAAGTACTACTTCGCGTATGACAGGTCCAAAGATATGGCCAGCCCGGGGGATTGCCTGAAAGAACAGGGCAAGCAGATGCGGACAGTGTGGGACATTCCAAACAACAAGAAGCGAGAGGAGATTCAATTCGGAAAGCACCCGACTCAGAAGCCGATACGGTTGTTGACGCGGATGCTTGAGATTTCGGCGGACGAAGGGGATGTGCTGCTGGTTCCATTTGCCGGGGCAGGTTCTGACTGTGTTGCCGCAAAGGAGCTGGGCGTTCGATTCTTGGCGTTTGAAAATGACCCGCAGTACGTCGAGATTTGCAGGAAGCGTCTGGAGAATACCGAGGCCCGTGGTCGATTGATTGCGTTCAATGGGAAGAAGCGGAAGGAAGAAGTTGCGTCGCAGGCGGAGGCGCTCCACAGTCCGAGGTCGGCGAAAACTATCCCATCGCTCATCAAGTGGACTGGAAGCAAACGCTCGCAGGCCGGTGCTATCGCGAGTGTGATGCCGCGTTATCGACGATACATCGAGCCGTTTCTTGGGGGAGGGGCACTGCTCTACTTGGCTGCGGTACCAGGGTCTGTGGCCGGGGATTTGTACGAGCCGCTGATTCGGTTATGGCAGCTGATACAGGCGGAGCCGGAGAAGGTCGTAGAAGACTATGAACGCAAATGGACGGTCCTCAAAGAAGAGCTTGATGGCGTAGATGTCAGCAAGGTGAAGCGAGGGTATGGGATACCGAAGTACTATTATGCAGTACGAAAGCGGTTCAATCAGAGAAAGGAACCACTCGACCTGAACTTTATCATGCGAACGTGTGTGAATGGCATCGTTCGGTTTAATGATGGAGGGGAGTTCAACAATTCTTTCCACTTGTCGCGCAGAGGAATGGAGCCGCGCCGGTTCAAGAGCATCGTGGAGTCTTGGCATTTGGTGATTCAGGGTTCTGTTTTCATGTGCCAGGACTACATGAAGACACTGGAGATGGCCGAAAAGGACGATTTCGTCTACTTAGACCCGCCGTATGCCGGGAATCGGCAGCGATATATCGAAGATTTGGATTTGGAGAGATTCTTCGCCGCCCTCAAGGACCTGAATAGGCGAGGCGTGAAGTGGGCATTGTCGTTTGATGGCCGGCGCGGGTCGAACGACCTGATTCACGCTGTACCGGAGTCGCTTTTCAAGCGGCAACTGTTGCTCGCAAGCGGAAACTCCGCGGTCAACAAGGTTCTGAACGGCCCTGTTGAGCAAGTGGAAGAGTCGCTTTACCTGAACTACTAGGCGCGGCGAAGCGAAATTCCAGTTCCTGAGAGGTCGAGACGGGAAGCGTAATCAGTGATTATGTTTCCCGTTTTTCCGTTGGGGACTAAACGGATCTCGCATGACTTACCGTTGGCCTGAAATGTGTAGGCCAAAATCAAGTCTGCTTTAGCCTTGGCGATGACCGAATCGATGTGGGACTGCGAGCCAGGGATGAACGCGACAGCGGAAGCGAAAATGAAGTTGTCAGGATTCAGCCGGTGAGTTGAGTGGCACCAAGGCTGTGACGGGTCGTCGCGTTCGATGTTCGCCGGGGATGCAATTAGGTTGGCGATGTACGTGGAAAGCCTCGGGCCAATACGGGTCTCAACCGCATTTGCGGTCTCCTTAGACTCGACAGAAAAGATGATGGGTTGCGAGGCGATTCCGAAGAGTTGGAATACATGGTCGGGACGTTTGGTGTCAGTTCCGCTTACCCTGGGGAGAGATAGCCAGCGGAGTTCAAGTGAGCGGTCAGGGGGTTGAAGAGAGACACCGCTCCAGTCGCCGCCCGGAGGATTGCACATGCCCTCGTAGACTTCAGGGCCGGCGTGTCGGGCAAGCAGCGTGTGGAGAACGGTATCAACATCGTTTTCGCCAACACGAGCCGGGAGAGGTTTAACGAATATCTTGCGACCGATTGGCTTTGGAATCGAGGTTTCCCAGTGAGGGCGCAGGAAGCCATGTTTCGTCACCTGGTCGGTGGCCGTGTCAACAAGAAGAGCGTCACTGACTGCCAGTATTGCCTCCCAGAGTCCGTTTCGTTGGGTGAGTGTTGCCGGGTCGTCCTTGAGCATGGGCCAGGTTTCGGTTGGTGCTGGGCCGTAAACAACCGAGAGGAGGTCGTGCTCGTGCCCGATGAGCATGCGAGTAAGAGGAGGCAAGCCGCGGTCAGGTCGAGCATCGTCACCGCGTGGCTTAAAGCCCATGACCCAACAGATTACCAGGTGCTCATCGCGTGCGAGCCATTGGGCGAAGTCATGAGGAAGATCAGTGTACAAAGCCAATACGCGGGAAGCAAAATCCGGACGCTTGTTACGGTCTACAATGCACATCGGAAGTTCGGTGGAAGTAAGTCCGATGGCGAAACTGGAGGTTAGCTCCATCAAGGCCTTAGCAGTATTCGTGAGAGCTGCGATATACGCGGTCTTAGACCACGAGAGCGGGGCATTGTGGACTAGGAAGTCAACGAGAGACTGTCCTTTTTTCAGGGAGGAGTACGCGTTTTCCCATTGTTGTGGAGTGAGTGTCCGTCCACGCCTAGATGCCGCTGCTCGTTTCATGACAAGAGCAAATACCTTGCGGCGAAGCAATTCGTGGGTGTCATTGGGGGTTTCGTTCAGAAGGATTGCGCGCGTTAGGGCAATCAACTCGTCATCGGCGAATTCGTCGGCATGTGCTCTTCGTGATGATTTGTCAGCACCTGGGCTGGTCACAAAGACAGGTAGTATAGGAGTCTCTTGTTCGAGTGAGTAGGAGAGGTAGCTGAAGGGTACGGCTGGATTGGGCATCCGAGGAGCTTTGCGATTGCGGTTCGAGTCAAGTTCGTAACCGCCTAGCTCGGCTACATACAAATAGGGAATCCGTGCCAATCCGAACGAATATGCTCGGCCGTTTCGTTGCCATGCCTGGTTTCCAGCGGGAAGCGCTCCGCAGTACTCGATGGCGATAAGCGGTTCTTCGGATTGGGACGTAACGCCGGTGATTATGACGTCAGCAGCTTCTCGCAAGGTACCGCCGCGTTCGCGGACGAATTGAAGAATGTCTTCATTCCAACGCCCAAATCCGGGGTAAAACGTGAGGTGGAGCGGGTCTTTCGTATTCTGAAGGCGGAGCTGGAATTCGGGGCAGACCGGCGAGCCATTGGGACCGGTGATAGATACAAGCCGGTCAGCAAGAGCGGCTTTGATGATGTCAAAGGTCCGTTCGCACTCTACGATGTTGTCGCCATGGATGTG
>Ga0315296_10003525_pt1 | contig 13039 bp, 10 predicted proteins | sample YL17G14_18_MG_FD_203921 | JGI IMG/M metagenome (GOLD analysis project Ga0315296, IMG submission 203921) | Sediment microbial communities from Yellowstone Lake, YNP, Wyoming, USA - YL17G14_18 | ecosystem: Environmental > Aquatic > Freshwater > Lake > Sediment | place: USA: Wyoming | collected... | reverse complement strand
GCCTTAGGAACGGCGATCGCTTTTATCTGTAGTGTCATTGAGCACAGAGAGGCGGCATAAGCGCCAATACCCATAAAACCGACATGTGCCCAAGCCACGATACCTGAGTTGCCCATGAAAACCTGCATCCCCAGCACAATGATCATGCTGACAAACATCACAGTCACGATGCGTACCAGCAGCGAGTCGGCAAACAGGTCGGTGATCACTGTCAGGATCAGCATTGGAACCGCCAGGATGATGATGGTGGAGTAGGGTGATAGCCATTCAGCAGCGCGTCGTAGTTTCATCCGACCCGCTCCTGAGCATACTTGACCCGCACCAGACCTTCCGGTCGCAACAGCAGGATCAGGATCACGATCAAGAACATGAAGGCTTCTCGATAATCCAACAGTGTCTGCGGCAGCAACACACCTATGAAGCTGAAGATCATGCCATAAACAAAACCGCCGACAACTGCGCCAACCAGGCTACGCATACCACCGATCACTGTCGCCACAAAGGCGATCAGCAGCGGACCCAGGCCGATGGTGGGCGTCACCGAAGCGGTGCGTCCAATCCAGAATAGTGATACCACACCAGCAATCGCCCCGCTCAGCACGAATGCCGAAGAGATGACCAGATTTGCCGGCACACCCAGCATACGGGTCATCTGGAAATTATCGGCGGCGGCGCGCAAGGCAATCCCCAGGATGGTGTAACGGAAGAGCAGGGTCAGGCCGACGAGCATGGCGATCGAGACGGCGATGGTCAGGATGTTGCGCATCGGGGTGATGACACCGAATACCGTGATGCTCGTTGAGAAGGTCTTGGGCAGGGCTACTGCTTTAGCCCGGGGGGAGATGATCAGCAGCGCGCTGTTCTGCAGCAATGTGCTCACGGCGAAGGAGGTGATCAGCAGCGCGGTGAGCGATTTCTCACGTACCCGGCGGAAGGCCACCAGTTCGGTAAGGTAGCTCACCGCCATAGCCCCCAACACGGCGGTTACCGCAACGACCAGCCAGGGTAGATTGGTATTTGATCCAACCAGGTAAAGCACGTAGCCGCCGATCATGATAAATTCGCCGTAGGCGAAATTGACCATCTTGAGGATGCCGTAAATGATCACCAGACCCAGGGCGAGAAGCGCAAACAAACTACCCAGGCTGATTGCGTTGACGAGGAATTCAAATGTGATCAAGGTTCACCTCTTTTCGATTACCCTTTGCCCAGGTAAACATCTTTGATGGCTTCCTGCGATTTGAACTGTTCAGGACTTCCCTCCAACTCGACTCGACCAGTATTCAGCAGGTAAACCCGGTCAGCAATCTCCAGCGTGCGGTCCACATTCTGCTCGACCAGCAGGATGGTAACGCCACGCGACCGCAAGGTGGGAATCAGGGTGAAGATCTGATCCACCAGCGTGGGCGCCAGGCCGAGCGAAGGCTCATCCAGCATCAGCAGTTTTGGATGAGCCATGAGCGATCGGGCGATCGCCAGCTGCTGTTGTTCACCGCCAGAGAGCGTACCGCCCATTTGATGAAAGCGTTCTTCCAGGATGGGAAATAATTCGAAGGTCTCTTTCAGGTCGCTGCGATACTCGCTCCGGTTACGTCGGCTGAAAGCACCCAGCCGCAGGTTTTCTTCGACCGTCAGGCTGGGGAAGATATCACGTCCTTCTGGCACAACGGCGATGCCCAGCCTCAGGATGGCTTCGGGCGATCTGCCGATCAAGGACTTGTTTCGGAACATGATCGAACCGCTCACCGGCTTGAGGATGCCAGCGATGGCCGACAGGGTGGTGGTCTTGCCAGCACCGTTGAGGCCGAGTAAAGCCACCAGTTCACCTTCCTCGACCCTGAGCGATACATCGTGCAGCGCGGCGATCGCCCCATAGCGCACCTGCAGATTATCAACATGCAGCACGGTCAGTCATCCTTTCCTGAACGGCCCAGATAAGCCTCAATGACGTCTGGATTCTCACGTACCTCGGCTGGTGTTCCTTCGCCGATAGTTCTCCCCGATTGGAGCACATGCAGTCGGTCGCACAACCGCATGATCAGCCGCATGTCATGCTCCACCACCAGCATGCCAAGATTGTGACGCTCCCGGATGCGCCCAAGAACTTTGAGCAGATCATTGCACTCTTCTTCATTCAATCCGGCGCCCGGTTCGTCCAACAGGATGAACGTCGGATCCATCGCCAGGGCGCGCGCCACTTCAAGCCGCCGTTCCAGACCGTAGGGCAGAGTGCCAGCCAGCGAATCAGCATATGGCTCCAGGCTCATTTCAGCCAGTGCGGCAACGGCCCGTTTGCGGGCTTCGCGGCGTGTAGCCCCAACGCCGAGGGCGGCAACTTCAGCGTTTTCCATAACCGTGAGCTCACGGAAGAGTCGGATGGTTTGAAATGTGCGGGCAATGCCGCTCCGGGCGATATTGTAAGCGGTCAGGTTGGTGATTTCCGCGCCGCGAACCGATACCTTTCCGGAGGTAGCGGGCAGCAGCCCGGAAATCACGTTGATCAGGGTGGTCTTGCCCGATCCATTGGGCCCGATCAATCCCAGGATCTCACCCTGCGACAGGCTGAGGGTTACGTCGTCCAGTGCCCGAAGGCCGTTGAAGCTCTTGCACACACGCTCGACCAGCAATTGTTCCGACATGCAGCTCTTTTCCTTGCTCGATCTTGGCGTATCGGCTGGAGCGCCTCCGCCGCAGATATTTTCATCTGGTGTGTCTGATAGCCGACGCCGAAGAATGCCGCCAGGCAGCAGATCTTATTGGAAGTGAGGCCGAGCGGTCGGCAGACAGGAATGCTACTGCTGCGAGGTTGCGCGGCTAGAAATCGTGGTTCATGCTCGTCTGCATCCCTCAGCCTCACTTCAAGTGTGGCTAAGGCTCCGGCTGTGTTTCCGGTGTTATCCAGCCTAGGAACTGGGGGATCCCAGCTTCCAATTTCACCATGGCGGCTGCCTTGGTGGGCATATGGCCACTGGCGGCATCCGACCAATCCAGATGCCCCGTCAGGTTGTCGAATTCCATATCTTCCATGGCTTTGGCAACTGCGGCTCCGTCGGTCGTGCCGGCCTTCTCCATGGCTTTCGCCAGGACATAGACGACGTCGTAGCCGGGCATGATCCATAGCGCCTCAGGATCCTTGCCAAACTTCGCCTTGTAGGCTGTCATGAAGTCGGCGACCCGTGGACCGGAATCGGGGTTCAAAAACCCGTGGGTATCAAAATAGACCTCATTGCCATAGTCGGGGCCAACGGCTTCGAACAAACCGGGATCGTCGTAGGTGTCACCGCCGACGATGGGCAGCTCAATGCCAGCCTCGCGTATGGTGCGGATGATCATGCTCAGGTCCGGCATATACGAAGAGATATAGATGAAATCCGGCTGTTCTGCTGAGGCCTGGATGCGGGCCAGTTGGGCTGAGAAGTCCTGCGCGCCCTGGGTATAGGTATCTTCGAAGAGCACCTTGCCGCCCAGGCTTTCGAAATGCGCGATGAAGTAGCGACTCAAGGACGTTGTGTAGTCAATGAAGGTGTCAGTGACGACCCAGACCTTGGTCCAGCCCTTTTCCTTATAGGCATACTCGGCCGCGGCGGCGCCCATGGTGGTGTTCCACATGGACAGCGTGAAGACCTTGTCGCCCAGTGCTTCCGATCCGAACAACGGCGAGGAAGCCGTGGTCGAGATGCACACGATACCGGCTTTCTGCGCCTCGCGGCAGGCGGGGCCGCCCATGTCGAAGTCGGCGGCAGGGATGATGGCATCGGCACCGAGTTCCACGAGTTGAACGCCGACGTTGGCGGAGGTGACCGGATCGCTCTTACTGTCAAGGTTGACGAACTCTACCGGGCGACCCAGGATGCCGCCCTTGGCGTTGAGTTCATCGACCGCCAGCTTGATACCGCGCACGGCTGGCTCGTCAACGTAAGCATTGATGCCGGTAAGCGCCAAAGCGCCACCGATCAGAATAGGCTCTACAGCCGCAGGCTGTCCACCGCCGCAGGCGGTTAAGAGTATGCTCACTGTGACCAGCAGCGATAGTAGAATGGTAGTTTTTCGCATGGCCTATCTCCTTTTTCTTATGAACGAGGTAGATCTAATATATGTAGATGTTTAAACGGACGCGGGTTTTTGTGCCTGAGGTTCCTCCTTCCAACCTGGCGTTAGGCTGCTACCTTTGGACAGTCCATATATCGCTGCCAGGTCATTTACAGTATAGCAATCAGGCACACTGCTGTGCAACGAGGGAAATTGCGGGTTTGGCCCTGGGGAAATACTGGCTGACCCCGGTGTAACTACGGGCATGGCAAGCTGGTCCATTCCATTTAGTACAAAATATGCGGGCTTCAGTCAGCCAGACCGTGCTGGATCGCATAGCGCACCAGTTCAGCCACCGAACGCACTTCGAGTTTGCTCATCAAATTACCGCGGTGCCACTCAACAGTTTTCACGCTAATGTTCAAGGCAAGTGCGATCTGTCGGCTGGTCTCGCCAGATGCCACCCGCCGCAGTATTTCCTGCTTGCGTGGTGTGAGTGCCTTATCATCCTGTTTGGTAGCTTTCTCATGTTGGCGCAACTGCTCCAAGACAATGTTAGCCACGGATGGGTAAAGGAAACTCTCCCCACGTGCAACAGCGCGTACGGCGTTGATCAGATCGGCGCCCAGAGCCCGCTTGAGCACATAACCTGAGACGCCCGCCCGCAGTAGCGGCAGCACGTACGGTTGGTCTTCATACTGGGTCAGGATCAGGACGCGCGTCTCAGGGTAGCGCTGGCGAATGCTGCGGGTAGCTTCCAGACCATTCATGACAGGCATGGCGATGTCCATCAGAACGATATCGGGGGATAAGCGTTCTACACATTCAATAGCCTGGAGACCATCTTCGGCTTCCCCCACCACCTCAACGTCGGGATAGTAGCTGAGCAATGCCCGTAGACCATCACGCAGGATTGCATGGTCATCAACGAGTAGAATACGGATCATGAGTGACTGTCTCCTCATTCGCGATAGGTTCGGAAACGGATACGCACGATTGTCCCTTCCCCAATATCTGATTCCAGTTCAAGGGAACCTCCCAGGATCATTGCCCTCTCACGCATCCCGCGTAAACCCAAGCCACGTCCGCCCGACTCCAGGGCTTCTAGACGCTGGGGGTCAAAACCCACACCGTCATCGCAGATCTCAAGCGTGACCAGATCTTGTTCCTGGACCAGGCGAACCACGACCGAGGCGGCGTTAGCATGACGCACGATGTTGGTCAGCCCTTCCTGGACAATGCGAAACAGGGCGGTCTCAACTGGACTGGGAAGACGTTCTTCCAGGTTGTGTTCTAATAGGTGGAAAGACAACCCGTAGGGCTTTAGGCGCTGTTCCCCATACCACTCAATGGCAGCGACCAGACCAATGTCGTCCAATAGAGACGGGCGCAGGTCGGCGATCAGACGATGGATGTTGGTCAGCATGCCCTCGGTGATGGACTTGAGGTCATGGATGTGGCTGTCGATACGGCTGATATCGCTCTGGGCGGCGATATTTATGGTATCCAGACCGACCAGCAGTGCCGTCAGGCTCTGGCTGGTCTCGTCGTGCAGTTCGCGCGAGATGCGCATGCGCTCGTCTTCCTGCGCGCCAATCACCTGGTGCAGCAGGTCAGCCCGAATTTGCTCCTGCAGCCGCAGCGCAGTATACAGACGGGCGTTGGTGATGGCCAGCGCGGCTCCATTGGCAATGCCTTTCAGCAGCGTGAGCTCGTCCTCGCCAATGAGCGCGCCCTCACTGGTGAACAGGTCCAGACGTCCGATCGTGCTGCCCTCGTGGATCAGATCGGCGCAGATCAGGTAGCGCGCATCAAGCAACCGGCGTATTTTCGACTGGAGCAGGCGCGGGTGGGCTGCCAGGTCGACCTGCAGCGTGAGCGGGTCCAGCTGCGTGGCTGCCGCCTTGAGCCGAAAGCGCGAGGGCGGGCGGGCATAGGCTTGAACGGCGGCATCCAGGTCTGGACCGCCGATGTGGAAGAGATCCTCTTCTGCCTGTTGATAAACGACCACAGCGGCGGCAGGCACATTCAGGGCGCGGCTGGTCTCTTCACACACAGCCTGCAGGACGCTATCCAGCTCGAGCTTGGCGTTAAGGCGGCCGGCGATGCGGGCCAGCGCCTCGGCGCGCTCTGTCTGCTGCTGGATCTGGGTTTGTGCCCACTGATGCTCCTGCTCTCGGCGCTGCAGGGTGGCAGCCATCTCATCGAAGGCTCTTGCCAGCTGACCCAGCTCGCCCTGCCCGGGTGTCCACTCTGTGCGTGCGCTCAGGTCACCAGCACTCAGGCGCTGGGTCACGCTGACCAGGGAATTGACCTGGCGCAGGAAGAAGAACTGTGTGCCTGCCCAGGCGATGCTCAGCGCTAGAACAGCACCAATTACGAGCGCGATCAGGTTGCGCTCCAGAATGCGGTTGGATTCAGCGAAAGCGGCTTCGGTTGGGATGCTGATGATCATGTAGACATCTGAATCGGCACTGGCATGCAGCGGGGTATAAGCATAAAGGCGCGCCATGCCGTTCGCATCGCGTCCCTGCGCCAGACCGGCTTTCCCATCGAGGATGAGGCGGGCAATGGAGCTTTCAGGCATCGTCTGACCGATCTCGATCTCGCCGTCGGGGTAAGATGCCAGGATGATGCCGTTCCGGTCGATCACTCGGAGAGTGGAGTCTGCCGGCAGCGGTGCGGCGTTCATGAACGGTACCAACCAGCGCAGGTCAAGGTTGGCAAAGACGATTCCCTGAGGCTCGCCAAGCGTGTCGAGTACCGGGTAGGCAAGGGTAATCATGGCTTGCGAGTTGATGGATGAGATCTGGTATTCACTGATCGCAAAGTCATGGTTCGTCATTGACTGCTGGAAGTAGCTCTGACGACCGATATTGAAGGGCAGCCGTTGCGGTAGGGTCATGCAGAAGACATCGCCCGCACCATCGGCGGCACCGAAATTGGCGTACAGTGGATGCTGCATGAGTACGTTAGACAGGAAGAAAAGGCAGGCAGCTCGATCCTGGCTCTGAATGGCAGGTATTTGGGCGAGCGTGATAAGAATATCCCGGGCTCCATCGATCAGCTGCCGCTGGTTCGCTGCCGCCAACTCGGTCAGCCGTAGTGCGTTATCCTGTGCCTCTTCGACAGCCCGACTTCGGGATTCGGAGGCGGTGAAGACCATCAGGGCAAATGCAGGCAGTAGTGCCAGAATAAGCAGGCCGATGACCCGCAGACGCAGGCTCCTCAGCCTGGATCGTAGTGTGCCGAACACACTAGAGAGGGTGGGTTGAGGATTAGCTGGCATTTCAGAACATTCCACTGGCAAACGTTCAGATAGGAAAGTGGAGGGATCAAGTCAGGGTAGCGTTTCTGATTATACTCTTCTGGCACTGTATAGACGCTGTATCACTCTGAAGACGCTGTAGACAGGATTGAACCAGACTCTTAATATGACCGTTTTATGTAATTCTTGTTCCCCTTAGTTCGAGGGCCGCACCTTCTGTCCCGTAATCTATCGAGCAAGGTTAAGTAAGTATCTAAAGAAATAACTTCTAATGGCCAGACTTGTCCCACTCTTATTCCCCCAAGTTTTCCTAGGCGCTTTATTCGTCTAAAGTACTGTTGGTTGTACCCAGCCAGTTAAGAAGCTACTTTTACTGGGATATAGGTTCGCACCTCTCATCCTAGGATTTGCCCTATTAAAGCAATCATCCCGACCAACCTCACTTTTGGTTAAAGGACAGTTACACCACTTTTCCTCGCTGCTCAAATCGCAGCATTGAGGTGAATTGCTCTATAAAAAGTGTTCATGGTTCGAGATGGATCTTCGTTGGTGCCCCCACGGGAATTCGAATCCCGGTTTTGGCCTTGAGAGGGCCACGTCCTGGGCCGCTAGACGATGGGGGCGTCTGGCGGGTGTTATTTTATCACTGTGGTCTATAAATCGTCAACGAGCAGTACGATCAATTCCTTCGGACCGTGCACACCGATGGTTAAGGTCATTTCGATATCTGCGGTGCGCGAGGGACCGGTGATCAAGACCGCGGCGGATGCCTGCCGTACTTCCGGCAGGCGCAGGGCTTCGGGCAGGCTGGGAAGAATAGCACTGGCTTTCAGGATGGTAATATGGGTCTCCGGCAGCAGGGAGGCAGTGAGAGGGTGGTCTTCTCCACTGGTGACCAGGATGGTGCCGGTGTCGGCGATCCCCGCCAGAGCTGCGGTCATCCCACAGCGGACGGTATTGTCCGGCTCGTGAATGATGGAAATCCCAGATTCCTGCAAGGACGATTTGTATAATGCCCCTGTCTCATCAACGTGAATTTTCGTGATGCCGCGCTCATTGAGCTGGTCCACCAACTGACCAGCCAGTTGTGCAGAATTGACTCGGATAACCTGTCCACCGAGGGTATGAATTTCCTCGGAAAATTGGTCGACCAAGGATTTGGTCACGTCAATGTTCGGTGATTCGCTGGGATTCGCAGCGGTTTTGGGAGATGGCTGCCTGTTGTCCAGCATTTCTTTGCGGATAAATCTACTGTGGAAAGGTTTTAGCGCGGGTCGGGGGAAATCCTTGCTGTAACCCCAGCCTGTGAATGCTGGCAGGTGCATCCAGGATGAACGTGGGGATAGAAGACGGCTCTTGAGACCTGCCAGCCTCTGAACCAGGGTAAAGAGAAGTGGATTGGTTGCAAATAACCGGAATATATTAAGGCCGACTGTTAAAGCGAAAGGCGGACTGGTTTTATGCGGTTGGCCTGACGGTCCCTGCCCTGCACGCACCCTGAGCAGGAGCCTGGACAGGTCAATATCCACAGGGCAAACTTCCTTGCAGGCTCCGCACAATGTAGATGCTCGGGCAAGCTGACCGAACTGTTGGAGACCGAAAAGTCCCGGTGATACGACCGATCCGATCGGACCGGGGTAGGGAGCTGGTCTTCCATCTGTACCAACATAGGCGTGCCCGCCGATCTCGCGGAAAACCGGGCAGGCATTGAGACAGGCGCCGCATCGAATGCAGTAGAGTATCTCCGAAAGGGGAGAATTGCGGAGTCTTTTACGCCCATTGTCAAGCAGGATCAGGTGGCGCTCACGAGGACCATCCGAGTCATTTCGGCGTCTTGGTGAATGCAGCAACTGGGTGTATACGCTCAGTTTCTGACCCGTTGCCGAACGCGGCAGGAGGGAGAGCATCAATGCCAGGTCATCAAGTGTTGGGACAAGGCGTTCGATACCCATCAGGGCGATGTGGACGGGAGGGACGGTGGTGACCATGCGTCCATTACCCTCGTTGGTGACAATGCAGAGAGTACCGGTTTCGGCTACGCCAAAGTTGACGCCGGAGAATCCGATATCCGCGGTCAGGAAAACAAGGCGCAAGACATGGCGGGCGGTCTCGGTCAGTTCAGAAATATCTTCTGTGTGGGGGATGCCCAATTTTTGCTGAAATAACTCCCCGACCTCGCTCCGGCGCAGATGGACGGCGGGCGTGATGATGTGCGAGGGACGCTCGCCGCGCAGCTGGACGATATACTCGCCCAGGTCGGTCTCAATAGGGAGCAGACCAGCGGCTTCAAGGGCGCGATTCAGATCCACCTCCTCACTGACCATGGATTTGGACTTGGCAACCAGATGGGCATCATGCTGGCGTGCAATGTCGAGGAAGATACTTACCGCCTCGTTGGCATCTGCGGCATGGTGCAGGCTGATACCGTTTGTGGTTACATTCTCGCAAAATTGAGCCAGGAATTCATCGAGGTGATTGATAACATCCGAGCGTACCTGGTGAGCCTGCTGCCGTCGTTCCTGGTAGTCTGACAGCGAGGCAAAAGCGGCGATCCGTCCCTTTTTACGGCGTTCGGCGTTCCCATCCAGGGCAGCCTGCAGGTTCAGGTCAGCGATGGAGGCATGGATGCGGGAGTGGAATTCAGGAGAGGACATTTCGAGGCAATTGGTCGTTATGTTGCTTGTGAGTATAGTCAAGGTCAAGGCAGGTGATAGTCTAACGACTATCGCGACAGGGTATCCAATAAAGAATAATAGGCGGGCTTGGGCTGGTAATATATGTCCAGGATGAGGGCGGCACCGTAACCGGAATATTTCTTTGGTATCCAGGAATAGGCATCTGTAAAACCCCACATCACGAACGCTTTGCATTTTGCAGCGTTCAAACAGGCATCTTCCATATCTGCGTAGATTCGAGCCTGTTGGGCAAGTTTATCCTGGGTGGCAGGTTCTTTGAGTTGAATGTCCATTTCCGTTATGTAAGATGACAAACCTAATTTAGCAAATTTATTCATCACCAGTTGAACCTGCTGGCGTGGAGGAGCGCTGCCAATCTCAAGATGCATTTGAAAACCCACACCATGGACTGGTACGCCCTGTGCCAGTAATTGTTCCATCAGAACAAGAACTGCCCGGGATTTTATTTCTGAACGCTCAAGGTGATAGTCATTGTAAATTAAGATGGCGTCAGGATCAGCCTCATGTGCCCATTGGAATGCCAGGGAAATATAATCCGGGCCAATCGTGCGCAGCCAGAAGGTATCACGGAGCAAACCATCATCACCGACCGCTTCGTTCACCACCGTCCAGACCGACACGCGATGACGATATCGTGAAACGACCTTCGTGATGTACTCGTGCAAGGTTTCTTTTGCTTGTTCTGATGTCCAGGACCCTTCTTCCAACCACCTGGGGACATTCATGTGATAGACCAATGAATGTCCGATGACCATGATATCGTTTGCCTGCATGAAATCTATCAAAGGATCTATCCGGCTGAAATTATATTTGCCATTACGAGATCGAATATGCTTGAATTGAAACTGGTTGATCGTAGCGGTGTCAAACTCGTGTAAAAATGTGGTCGTATAAAAGGGGTCACTATAAAAAGGTTCTGACATGAAAAGAGAACCGATCCTGATCCCTCTCTGATAGGCGTAGGCACGGAGCGAATTCGAAGGAGTGGGGAGTAATGTTGGAGTGTGTGTAGGGGTTCCTGTTGGTGTAATTGTAGGCGAAGGGGTCGTTGTAGATGTAGATGTACGGGTTGGGGTGGCTGAAGGTGTCTGGCTCGAAGTGGATGTAGGAGTACGGGTGGGGGTTAACGTCCTGGTTTGTGAAGCGGTTTTTTTGATGCTATTTGTAACGGTTATATCGAAACCGATAGGTGTGCTGGTTGGAAAGGGATAGTTTTGTGGGAAAGCCACTTGCATATAAGCACATGCAAGCAGCATACCGGTAGATACTACATGCAATATTTTTCGAACCGAGAGAGTCTGGAGCAAAGATTATTATCCTGTATGATTTTTTTCTTACTCATCACCCAAATGTGACCTGGTTCCGTCCATTGGTTTGCTGTGTTAGATTAGATGATCAATGCGTTCCAATAATGTTCGTGGATTCACCCTGTTTCTGATTGGCTAATACTTCAGAAATGTGGACAACTCGTTGGGTTTTTTTCTGCCGGTGCAATCCTCCCTGGATATGCATCAAACATCCCGTGTCACAAACAACCAGGGCCGGTGAAGTGCTGGCTTCGAGGTTGTTGATCTTGCGCTTGAGCATCTCGGCTGAGATCTCCGGATGTTCCACTGAGAAAACCCCGCCGAAGCCGCAGCAGTCATCTGCCTCCGGCAGTTCGATAATCTCAGCACCTTGTACTTTTTCCAAAAGCAGGCGTGGTTGGCGATCTATCCCCAGCTCGCGCAGCAGGTGGCAGGAGGCATGGTAGGTCAATTTTCCCTGCCAGCACGCACCCACATCTGTCATCCCAAGCACATCCACCAGGAATTCTGTAAACTCATACGTTCTGGCTGAGAGTTCCTTTGCTTGTGCAAGCCATGCCGGGTCATCTGCAAATAAATCCAGATAACCATGGCGGACCATCGCGGTGCACGAACCGGAAGGGATTAACACTGGTCCTGTGGTGGTTCGAAAAACACGAATGGTATGTTCTGCCATTAAACGTGCATCCTGCCAGAGTCCGGCGTTGAACGCTGGTTGACCGCAGCAGGTCTGGTCAGAGGGGAAATCCACACTCACACCGGAGTGGGTTAACACATCTACCACTGCTTCACCGATGTGAGGGAAAAATGTATCAACCAGGCAGGTCACGAAGAGTTGAGCGGTTATCGTCATGGAAACCTGCTAAATTGTACACGAGAAAGCATGAAAAGATGATAAAGTGAATGAATAAGGCATATGGTATGATTGTTGCGCGATTTCTCCATGAGGGAGTGAAATGAACTATTTCCGTACACGTATCCCCAATCATTTTGACCTGCCCCGTCGAATCAATCGCCTGGGTGAACTTGCCTACAACCTTTGGTGGACCTGGCATCCAGATGCACAACGCCTGTTCTCACGTATAGATGCCGCCTTGTGGGAGCGGCTCGCCCACAACCCCATCCGATTCCTGCAACGGCTTGAACGCACAAATCTGAACGCAGTGGCGCAGGATAACGCTTACCTGGAGAACTACGACCATGTCTTCACAATATTTGATGATTACATGAAGAATGAAAGCAGTTGGGCTTCCACGCACCATCCTGAGCTTCGCAATCGACCGATCGCATACTTTTCCATGGAATTTGGTTTGCATGAAACCATGCCGGTCTACTCAGGAGGTTTGGGTGTGCTGGCAGGTGACCACCTGAAGGAGGCTTCTGACCTCGGTTTGCCATTGCTGGGAGTTGGTTTTCTTTATTCCGAGGGTTATTTTTCACAGCATATCACCGAAGATGGTTGGCAGGAGTCACATAATCCTCACCTGCAGTTCAATGAATTGCCAATTCTGCCGTTGATGGATGAAAGCGGGCAACCGCTCACAATCAGTGTGGAATACCCTGACCGGACGGTAGCAGTTCGCATCTGGGAGGTACGCGTCGGGAGAGTCCCTTTATACCTTATGGATTCAGATCTAGATGCCAATGCACCCACAGAACGACAGCTGACGGAGCGCCTTTATTGGTCGGACTTGGACCAGCGTGTCCTGCAGGAAGCGCTGCTGGGAATCGGCGGTGTA
>Ga0315296_10003524_pt1 | contig 13039 bp, 10 predicted proteins | sample YL17G14_18_MG_FD_203921 | JGI IMG/M metagenome (GOLD analysis project Ga0315296, IMG submission 203921) | Sediment microbial communities from Yellowstone Lake, YNP, Wyoming, USA - YL17G14_18 | ecosystem: Environmental > Aquatic > Freshwater > Lake > Sediment | place: USA: Wyoming | collected... | reverse complement strand
CACGCCACCACCACTATTCTTAAATAGATTACTGTGTATGTAAATATGGTGACTGGTTTTTGCTCCTGCGTCAGATTCTCTGGCAATGTCTATCATACCACCACCGCAGCCATGTGGACCAGCACTATCTATGTATCCATCAACTTCATTGTAAGCGAAGTATACGTAAGATGTACTGCCTCCAGGAGTCGCAGATTTAGTCTTTCCATAAACAACGTGAGCCCAGTTATCTGAACCAGAGTTCTTTACATAGTTGCCATACAAATAGAGATATTCACAATTATCAATATTGAAAATGCCTGCAGCCGCATAAACTGTACGATCTTGCACACAATTACCAATTATTCGTATGTATGTACCAATCATTTGAAACATTGGTGGAGATCCATTTATTCCCTTAAACTTGCTGAATACCAGATAGCTGCTTGTCGTGCCTGACCAGTCGGACTGTCTCACTAACAAATTCCCGCCACTTTTGTGTGAGTCAATCCACGGGATTTCTTGAGGATATGCAATGAGGGCCACTTCATTACCAGGTGTTCCATTGAAATTGTACAACATCACATGAGCATTGTTACCGTTGTAGTTCAACGATGTGTATTCACCACCCTTTGCATACAGGATATCTCCTGGTGACAGGCTGGTAAATTTCTGTAGATGCTGCCATGGGGTAGAAGTTGACCGACCGTTATTGGAGTCATTTCCATTTGGAGCAACAAAGTAGATATTCCCACTCCTTATCGTAAAAGACAGGGTATTAGAGACAACTCCATTCACCGTCACTGTAATTGTCCCTGCTCCATCCTGACAGTTATTATTAAGCCAGAATGTAATTCTTTCTAAATCTCTCGGAATACCATTGGCAGTACCAGTAACTCCCCATTCAGCATATTCTGTTATCCTTGCCCCATTGACTGTTAAATAACTACTGCCTTGAGTCGAACCAAAATTCTTACCCCAAATCGTGACCGCAGCACCCTTTGTGCCAGAGCTTTCCCAGCCTGTCTTAGGAGCAGTAACAAGATCAGAGAAGAATAACTTTGGTGCTGAGGTCGGTATCGGTAATGGTATAGTGCCACCTCCGCCACCACTATCGCTACTTCCTCCACCACCGCCTCCGCAGGTGAATAACGAACAACAACTTAGACATATAAATGCCAGAAGGAAAACAAAATGATACCATGTAAATTTACCTTTTCTAATTTTGATTGTTCTTTCCATTTTTCCTCCATGTATATAGTTAATATTATATCTCAAATAAAAAACCTGTAAGAATTCAACTCTTACCAAATAGAGAAAAGCAAATAATTACTTGATTCTATTTTTAAGTTTTTCTTACCACATAAATTAATCCTGGTGTTATTTTAATTCGAAGAAAATTACTTGTTAATAAAGATACATTGTAAATAATTTTCTTTTTAATGCCGTTTATTATCTTTCCTTTTTCATTAATAATTATTCTTGAAACCTTAAATCCAGCTTTTTCCATCATAATTCCCATGGACTTCTCTGAAAAATTATATTTGCCGTCTCCGAAAATATCGCTATTTACTATAGAAGGACTCACTTTATATAATAACTTTAATAAAAACGCCCTATTAGTAATTCTGATAATGATAATTCCTTTTGATATCAATCTATGCCTTAAATCATTTAATAGAGTTACTGGGTCTTCAACATAATAAAGACTATCTATAAGGTTAATTATATCAAACTTTATATCTAATGAGATTTCTTTAAGATCTTCATAAACGTTATGGAATTTAGGTTTTATAACTTTGTGTAGCTTATTATCTAGTTCGACTCCAAAACAGTTACATCCAAATTGCTTGTATTCTTCCAACAAGTGACCATAGGAACATCCAAAGTCAAGAACATTAGTTGCCTTAGTAAGTTCAACATAGTCAAAGCTTAACTTAACAATTTGACCGAAAAATCCTTCTCGTTTTGATTTCCAATATTGTTCTTTATTCAAATCTGTATAGGAGGCTATACAAAAATGATTTTTTATTTTATCATCAGAATAATCAAAATCTCTATAAATTACTCCACATTTTTTACACATTAAAACAGGAGTTTCATAATCCCCTTCGATGCTGTAAAGAGATATAATTCCTAATTGTTTTATTTGTTCAGATTGACATATATTACATTTATTGTCCATTTAATTTTTAAAACCATAACTATTTCAAAGTTTAACAGCCAGTTCTTTTATGAAATATAATCCGTGGTTTTAAATTTCGTTCCAACAATCACTACTATCCCACAAAACTTCCATAAAAAAGGAAAATTATTTAAAATAACGCGATCTATAACACTTAAAGATAACATCACTATTTTATTCATATAGCCACCCCTTGGAAACAATCTTTCAAGCCTTCCAAATAGTCTAAAATATGTTATTTCATAATTGCCAAAATAACTTAAAATTAGTTTTAAATCTTCGATGTTCAATTGTCTGTCATGAGTGCCTCCATCTATTTTAATTGGAGTGATTATGCGTAATTTCTGAAGTACAGGAGAACAAGCAATAGGTTCAACTATAATAGCTTTACCATATGGTTTGAGACTTGCAATTATTTTTGGAAGTATACTTGGGATATCGATATGATGTAAAACTTCATAGGCAAGCAAAAAATCAAATTTATTTTCTGGTAGTCGCAATTTTTCAACATCTCCTATAATAAATTTGATATGACTTCTGACTTCATCGAGAACAGCTCTTCTCTCTGCAATCTCAATAAGATCGGGCGATATGTCAACAGCTGTAACTTGAGCCCCAAACTTAGCCAATTGAGATGTGATTACACCTTCTCCACAACCCAAATCACAAATTATCTTACCATTAAGATTTCCTAAAACTTTAAATACATATTCTTTTGGAACGAAACGCCACAATTTAGTTTCTCTATAGCGTTCTATCACATTTTTTGGAGTTGGCTGAACATTTTTTATCTGTAATGATCTTTCAGCTTGATAGGCTAATTCTTGATGTTTTCTGTCCTGATTTTTCATAGGTTGTCTTAAGGACTAAAATTATTCCTCAAATTTATCTTTAGATATATCAGCTTCCTGTGAAATTAAAATTCCTCTGTCCACCAATCCCCAGAAAACCCAGAAATAACCTCCTAATACAAAATATGACCAGCGATCACCAAACATGTTAGTAATTATACATGCAATAATACACCCCAAAAACCCAAAACCAAGACCTTTATGAAATGGTGTTCCCCCTATTTTGAATAGTCTCCAGCCACTTCGAAAAGCTAAGAAAAGAATGAACAATAATAATGTAAATCCGATGACTCCCTGTTCGCTTAACGTTTTCATAAAAAAATTATGCGTATCTGTATAATAGAAACCTTCAGGTACTGAGAACTGGAAACCTCCAAACCCTATCCCAAAAACAGGGTTTTGTGTAAATAATTTCATTGCATGATCCCATAAGTCCAGCCTCACCGCAGCAGAATGTTCAAGTTCTCCGAAATCAGTTTGTGTCATCAAGACACGATCTACGACTGACTGTGGCAGCACACTTTGCCAGAATATAAGGATAACAAGAGCTATAACTAATAGAATTCTTTTTTTAATAATTCCCAAAAAGACCATGACACCCAAGGCACCAAGATAAGCTCCTCTTGAGTATGAAGCAAAGAGGGGATGAATACTTAACAAAATAGTTGCTAAATATAGTAACTTTCTTTTTCTGTCATTGTCGAAAAGGAAAAGAGCGAGAAATACTGACCAGTAATGCACTATAAATGCACCAAAATGATTTGCCCCCAGACCAAATACCCAAAATGGACCTTCATATCTACTCCCGGTAAAAAACTCTCCTAGAGAATAAGCGCGGTAGCTTCTTATTGCAATAAATAATATTACAATGCACATTATTACAACTAAAATCTTTTGCTGACGTTCATTTTTTATTGCATTTATTACGAGAAGATATAAAAATATCATCATGACGTAGTTTTTCCAGGGTTTAAATAATGGATTATCGAAAGTAATGGGCAAAGGAAGTGAAAATTGCATGCTGCTATTCAAGAGAGCAAAATAACTAACTACGCTAAATAAAATTATTATTATCGAGTTAAAATTTTTGATAAACCCATTCTTATTTATAAAAATTCCAATGAGAATAGAAAGAAATAAAAAATTGATAAAATCTTTTCCCATGGGGAAGTCATATAATTTGACAATAATATTGGGTTGAGGAATGATAGCAACTAACAAATAAAGACCCCACTCGGCCTTTTTGGAAATAGTTGCTATCATAGTAATAATTCCCCCGAAGTAGAGCACATACAAAAGAGCTGATCTAAGAAAAAGGCTTAGAAAAGTAAACATAATCTATATCTCTCACCCATTTAATTAAAAAGATTACGCAATTTTTAATTTATATATATTCTTTATTTTTTCGAGAATTTCTTTCTCTCGATATAACATGCCTACAGCAACTATCAAAATTCCAGCCATAATTTTAACAACTACATTCATCCAAACAACTGAGGTTTCGATTTGTTTTACAATGAGAAACATTATGCAAGACAGCATTAGATAGTAAAGAATAGTTTTTATGTCTATCTTCACAGCTATATATTTATATGATAAGAACAGGCTTAAAATACTTACTGACATAGATGATACAAGTGTTGCAATAGCAGCCCCCATCACTCCATACTTTGGTAGTAAAATAATATTCATAACGATGTTTATTGTGCCACCTAATAACATAATAAAAAGCATTGTCATTGATTTCTTTTGTAAGTATAAACCTGCATTAAAAACACAATTCAATCCTAAAAGAAGTAACCCAATAAGTATAAGTGGAGAAAACGTTGCAGCAATGACGTATTTTTCTGAAGCAAGAGTGACAAAAAGGTCTTTAGAAATAGCATAATATCCAATACATATAGGTATAATAGCAATTAGCAAGTAATGCATACACCGATTGAGGAAATCCTCAGTCTTTTCTTTTCCTTCTTTTCCATAGATTTCAACATATATCGGAACAATAGCATAAGATAATGCGAACATAATTATACTAGCCACATACATGGCTAAATTATACCCAACTGAATATAAACCAAGTGCAGCTTCTCCATGATAAGCAATAATCATATATCTATCAGTAAAAGACAACAGTAAAAAAGACAACTCTGCAAAGAGTAGCGGGGCTCCAAATTTTATCAATTTTAAGGTAAGACTCTGTGATATCTTTTTAGGGATTATTTTATAGTTTTTAAAGAACCAGTAAAATAAAACTATTGAAGCAGCAAATTCTGCCAGAACAACACCAATAAAATATCCATAAAGTTCATGAAAAACATAAATTAATAATAACAAGGATAGCCCAACAGAAATTATTTTCTCAACCAAACCAACTAAGTTAAGAAATATTGTCCTATCATTGACTCTCAAGAAGTTATAAACAATTATGTTCAAAGGACGGATGAATAGAAAGACAGCCATAATCATAAAACAAATGATGTATTCTTTGTCGATGTGCAGATACTGATTGATAATCGGGAATAGTACTATATACAATAAAACTGTCAGTACAGCTAAGATGACCCCTCTTGCCATGACAGTTGATGAAAAGACCGTGAGCTGTTCAGGGATTTTACTATGGTCTTTGTAAAATCTAATAATCCCTTCTGACAATCCAGCCTTTGCAACAGCAACAGCAAATAACATTGTTGTTGTTATTAATCCCAGGATACCGTATTGCTCCTTGGTTAATATTCTTGTAAGTATCGGGAACGTTATAAAACCCATAAGGAGTGATAGAATGTTTCCCGTAAAGAAATGACTGAATTGTATAATAAATTTTTTTAAAAAAGACATTTTATTGCTTTACTAAATTTAAAAATAAACACTATGTGCTGCACGTTTCAGACCCAGGGAGGTGTTTCTTCAGTTGAGAACTATACTTATTGACTAACAGTATTTGTTCAAATAGATTCTCATAATTTTTTATCATTTTCTCCAGGCTGAATTTTTCTTCGACACATTTTCTTCCGGCTCTACCAAATCTTGTCGCCATTTGCTTATCTTCTAGAATTGCCCCTATAGCATTTGCGAGAGCTGATGCATCTCCGGGAGGAACTAAAAATCCTGTTTCTCCATGCACAACTGCCTCAGGATTACCACCTACATTGGTTGCTACTACTGGTTTTGATGATGCCATATACTCTAAAATAGCATTTGAAAAACCTTCACTAAGTGAAGCAACAACAGCAACGTCAAATATGGTAATCAAATCAGGTATATCGCTCCTTGTCCCCAAAAAACGTATATTATTGGAAACCTTTAGTTGTTTGGCTAAAAATTCCAGCTCCTCTTTTGTGCAACCAGGTTCTCCCCAATCAGGCCCAATAATCAAGAATTCTACATCGGCATTACGTCTGGAGATTATAGATGCAGCCTCAATAAAATATCGTATGCCTTTGATTTTACGTAAACCAGCAACCACACCGACTACAGGATGCTTTTTTTCGATTCCAATACTCCCTTTTAATATCTCAATATTGTTTTTATCGATGTATTCTCTAACATTAACTCCATTGTAAATAGTGAAAACCTTGTTAGTCGGGAACCATTTACGTCTTACTACCTCGTCCTTTACAGAGCGGGAAACAGTTAATACTGCATTGAAGAATTTTCCAAAAAGTCTGTAAGCAATACGGTGGCGGAAGTCTGCTTTATAGCCCATATCCCTCCTGCTAGAAATAACAGGAATATTACAGATTTTTGAAAGTGCAAGACCATAGAAGTCAGAGCTTTCATGATAAGTCACAAGAAGAGATATGTCATTCTCATAAACCAATTTCCTTAAAAAAGCAAGATTTTTCAAACCATTAATAGTATGTACCCCACCTCTTTTAAGATCAAAGACAGGAAAACCTTGATCCCTCATATCCTGAGCAAGTTTACCTGATATAAAGCATGCGACTGTGATCTGAAATCTCTTCTGGTCGATATTTGTCATGAGCTGGGTTATATTTCGCTCAGAACCGGCCATGGTAGAAAAAATGTCAGTTATAAATAAAATTTTTTTTCCTTTGAATGACATAGTTAAAAGATTCTCCATTTAATCACTGTGCTTTTTATTTACAGTGTCCTCAGTGGTGTCAAGTGCCAGTTCTTTTTGGAAAAGTTTTAAGAGATGGTTTTTTAATTTTTCCCTGTTTTGAGCAAAATGTTTTGAAGTCCACCAATCCTTGCCAGGCTCAATAATACAATCAGGGGGTTGTTGTATTCTCCACCGTTCAATACATTTTTGCTTGTATTTTTCTACAGACCCAAAAGGCCTTGCAGGAACTCCCATAACGATAGTGTTCGGAGGGACATCTGAAATGACAACTGATCCAGCCCCCACAATAGAGTTCCTGCCGATTCTTATGTTCGGAAAAAGAATTGCATTCTGTCCGATAACACAGTTATCATTTATTATGATAGGTCCGAAAACTTGAGCGTTTGAATCTTCATCCCTCAAAATCCATGCACCACCGTCATGAGTGATGAAAGTGACCCCGCTGGCAATAGTTACGTTATTACCAATTTTTACCAGATAAGGCTCTGTTCCAAGAGAAGTAGGTATTATGTTACATCCATTACCTATCTGAGCTCCTTGTTTACGAAAATATTCAGCAATTGAATAGCTGTTATACTTCCTCAGTTCAATTGACTTCCTTACCTTCAAGATAATATCTTTAATGAATTTGAACTGGTGTTTCATATGTAAACCTTACTCATGATAAATGGTTAATCTGATTTCTCTTTGGACTGGTTAGAAGACGAAAAATTCACTGAGATTAAATGTTCCTTTAGTTCCTCTCGAAACTTTTTTGATTGCATAATTCGCTGAACCTCGAACTTATCCTTTCCTTTAAAGAGGTGTTCAAATTTGGTTAATCCCTGTTTATTCCATTCTTGCAGACAACGCTCCTTATATTTCTCAACTGTTGAAACACGGATGGCAGGATTTCCAATAACTATACTTCCCGGTTTAACATCCCGGATGACAACTGCATTTCCTCCAATAATGGAATTTTTCCCAATCCTCACGCCTGCCATGATAGTCGCTCCTGAACCAATAAAACAATTATCCTCGATAATTATTTTCCCAAAATATCTGAGGAAGGGAAATTCTTCTCTGAAAATCACACTTGCACCATCATGGGTAATAAACGTTACTCCCGCTGTAATTGAAACATTATCACCAATTTCTACAAGATAGGGTTCAGATGCTAAATGTCTGATTTGAATTGAACAGTTGTTCCCTATTTTTGCACCCTGTTTCCTGAATTTTTCTGCTATTGTATAAGAGTCATACTTGGATAACTCATAGACCTGCAGAATTTTATTGAAAATTATTTTCAGTATATTGATTAATATTCTCATTGTTTATTAAAGTGGTTATTCATTAGTAAAATAATTTTGCTTACCTTATGTGATATCATATCAAACAAAATCCATGTATTTCTCCATAATGAGTACTCTGTCTATTTTATTATTTTTTGCGAGTTTCTCAAGACGAAAAAAATATTTTTTCAATAACATATAGACCAAAGCGTGCAGTTGGGACAAAATAACTTCAAGGAGGTAATGCTCTTCATAATACCGATAATCTCTATCTATAGCTCTTTTTCTTATGGTATTTAACATAGAACTATTTAACATCAATTTTATTTACAACGATTTTTTGAAAGACCAATTGAAAGCTTCGTTAAATAAAAAACCAGTACATAATTTAGTGCAGATTATTAATGCCGATATAGTTTTTTCATTATTATTAATGAAGCTCTTTTAATATCCAAAAGCCATTGATATATTTCTTGATTATACCAAAACAGTATGTCCTTCAGCGGATTCTTTTTAAGTAAAATAAAAGATTTTTGCCCCCCTATTAAAGGAATAACGATTCTTCCCTTCTTATCAGCCTTGAACACTTGGCCGTAAATGTCAAAATATCCTTTAAATGGCGTTACCCACAAAGTCAAATTGGTAATATCATATGGGTTATCATTTATTAAAATTATACCTTCCGAGAATTGGTAACAACGCAAGTTTTTGAAAGCTAAAAGTCGATCAAGTATAATGCTGACTGGAACAAACCAACCATCAGGATTACGAGCAATTTCTTCTAATTTTTGCTTTGTTTCAACATTCAATTCAAAATGCCCATTAGTCATAACTGAAAAACCTTTGCCAAAATGTGTAAATAGAATGCAACAGCCTCTCTCTTTTTGCAATCTCCGTATGTTTTCCCGATTTAATATAGTATTAAAATTTTTCACATCTTTGCCATTTGAACTATCAAACCAATAATTAATATAAGGAGTTTCTGATAAAGAGTAAGGTATTGTTGGATTACATTTGAGTGTGTTGAGATCCGGGAAAAAAATATTACTTCTCACATATTTAATTTTTGATTTACAAATATCACCCCAAAAATAATCGCTCTCTGATTTTTCACCAAAGAATTCATCTTTCCTTGGCAGCTTTAAATTATCTTTGGGAAATATGAACCTTTTGACTTTTTTATAAATAGTATGTGTTTTTTTAAAGAAATTGCTATGAAAAGGAGAAGGTACATAATCCCAACTTTGTGCTATATCAAAATGAAGATTCTCCTTATTCTTTTCATGATGAACATTAATCTTTGGATAATAACCAAAAATGTTTTTAAACTTTTCTATGCCTGAGATTATATCTTCCCTTACATTACTTCTGCTGGAAACATTGTGAAGTGCAATCTCAAAACCCTTCTCTTGCAAAGATTTCAAATAAACTATATAATCTTCACGCTCAAGCGTATCGCCCTGGTCACGTGAATCAGAGGTGATTTCTTTGGGTTTATTAACCCAAACTGTTTTTGTTGTCTTAATGCCTATTGAGGCAAGGTAATCGTAAATGGGGCGAATCATCTCCATTGTTGACCCATCCGTATCATCGATAATAGTAAAGGCAAAAGATTTTCCGTCGGGATATGGTGAGATTTTAATATGATTTCTCCAAAGAGAAAATATAGCCAATGGTGTCATAAGGTATATTTAATTTTCTATATAAAAGAGTTTTTAAAAAAGATTTGATACTAATCAAACAAAATCCCTGTATTTCTCCGTAATGAGTTTTCTATCAATTTTATTACTTTTATTTTTTGGAAGTTTCTCAAGGCGAAAAAAATATTTTGGAATCATGTATTTTGGCAGTCTTTTCCTAAGGTTACTTAGAATTTCTTTTTTATAATCTCTCTCTGCTGAATAGACAAGTTTCAATCCTTCGACTTCCCCATCTCTATATATAGGAATTACAACGTTTTCATTGATAAAAGGTAACTCGTAAACTGCGTGTTCAATTTCTCCTAATTCGATACGATACCCCCTTATCTTTATTTGACTGTCCATGCGGCCATGAATAAAATAACCTCTTTCTGGATCAAATGAAGTAATATCCCCAGTCCTGTAAAATCTTTCTCCCTTCTCATTTACTCCAAAAGCCCTATCTGTTTTTTCCGGATCATTCCAGTAACCTGCTCCTACCTGTGGTCCAAAGATGATGAGCTCTCCCTTATTTTTCCCCTCTGAAAAGTCTGTATTATCCAAAACGAATCGGTGACCCGGCAAAGGAAAACCGACCGGTAAAATTCTTTCTTCAGGGTTAGGCTTTTTATGAAATGTGTGAACGGATATCCATATCGTAGTTTCAGTTGGCCCGTAGCAATTATGGAATTTTGTATGAGGAAACATATTTATGAGTTCAATCAACGTATTGACAGGTAACATCTCACCACACAAATAAACATCTTTGAGATTCTTGAGGAGTCCAGGCTGTATGAGACCGCTTTTAACTAATGTATTAAGAGCAGTAGATATCAAATGCAATTTAGTGACGCCATAATTATAGGTGAGTCGTAAAATATCTTTTGGAAATATTACTTCTTCAGGATATACCCCGAGTGTCGATCCGGAACAGAAGGTAAGAAATACATCTGCAACAGAGCCGTCAGCACTGGCAATCTGAATTCCACTTATCACCTCTCCCGGACCAAAATGAAAATAGGATAAGGACCAATTTACATAACAATATAAGCTTCCATGAGTGATCATAACCCCCTTTGGCGTTCCAGTAGACCCTGAAGTAAAAAGGATGTAAGCCAGGTCTTCTGGGGAGATAGACGGAGAGTCCAAAAGAGCCCTCACTGAAATCTCCTCAAAATTGATTTTCTCATACTCCTGAGATTCAGTATCATCAAGAAAAACAGTTTTAATTTTTTGTTGAAGAAACTGTTGGATTTTTTGATAGTTCGTTGAGGTCGAATGGTCAATAAAAACACAGAAAGGGGAAATATCCCCCAGCATTTTAGCTAACCTGAGAGAAGGGGACCTGGTTTCAAGGGGCACGTAAACACCCCCACTTCTCATAATACCAATAATCGCAGCATATAAATAAATAGATTTATTCATTAGAACAGCAATTCGATCACCTTTCTGAATGCCCTTTTCTAACAAAAACGAAGCAATTCTGTTAGACATATGGTGTAATTCACCGTAAGACAATGAATTATCGTATATCCTGACAGCTACTTTAGATTTGTTAAGAAAAAAACTCTTATGAATGAGTTCGAGTACTGTGTTCATCTGTTTCAGTTAGATTTTTAGCTTGATGAATGATTTGAATACGGTACGATATGTTTTTAGTTGCCTTCAAAATTTCCGTATTTCTCTTTTATCTGTGCTCTATCAATTTTATTAGTTTTATTTTTTGGAAATTTCTCAAGCCGAACAAAATATTTTGGGACCATGTAGTTGGGAAGGTTTTTTCTCAGGTTCATGAGAATCTCCTTTTCACATTCTCTTTCAGCTGTATAGACCAGTTTCATCCCTTCGACCTCTCCCTCTTTATATATTGGAATAACAATGTTTTCCTTAATAAATGACAACATGGAAACTGCGTGTTCAATTTCTCCTAATTCGATACGATATCCTCTGAACTTTATTTGATTGTCCTTTCTTCCATGGATGAAATAACCTCTTTCTGGATCAAATGAAGTAATATCCCCAGTCCTGTAAAACCTTTCTCCCTGCTTATTTACTCCAAAAGCCCTATCCGTTTTTTCTGGATCATTCCAGTAACCTGCTCCTACTTGTGGCCCAAAGATGATGAGCTCTCCCTTATTTTTCCCCTCTGAAAAGTCTGTATTATCCAAAATGAATCGGTGACCCGGCAAAGGAAAACCGACCGGTAAAATTCTTTCTTCAGGGTTAGGCTTTTTATGAAATGTGTGAACGGATATCCATATCGTAGTTTCAGTTGGCCCGTAGCAATTATGAAATTTTGTATGAGGAAACATATTTATTAGCTCAATTAAAGCATTGACTGGCAACGTCTCACCACCAAAAAAAACATCTTTGAGATTTTTGAGGAGTTTAGGTTGTATGAGGCCACTCTTTACTAATATGTTAAGACCGGAAGATATCAGATACAATTTAGTGATGCCATAATCGTATGTGAGTTGTAAAATATTCCTTGGAAATATCACTTCTTCAGGGTACACACCAAGTGTTGCACCAGAACAAAATGTTGAAAACATATCCGAGACCGAAGCATCAGAAAGGGTCGCATGGAGCCCGCTTATCACCTCTTCGGGACTGACATAAAAAGAGGTTATAAACCATTTTACATAATAATATAAATTCCCATGAGTGATCATAACCCCTTTTGGAATTCCTGAAGACCCCGAGGTAAAAAAGATATAGGCCAAGTCTTCAGAGGAAACAGAAGGAAAATTCGGTTTAACCGTAACCGACACACCTTCAAAGTCAATCTGCTCATATTTATTTTGCTCTAAGTCATCAAGAAGAATGGTCTTAAATGAACGTTCAAGGTATTGTTGGCTTTCTTGATAACGACTGATAAAAATATGATCAATAAACACGGAAAAAGGGTCAATATCTTCGAGCATTTTTGCTAATCTGAGAGGCGGGGCTTTGGTTTCAAGGTGTACGTAAACTCCCCCACTTTTCATAAT
>Ga0315296_10003523_pt1 | contig 13043 bp, 7 predicted proteins | sample YL17G14_18_MG_FD_203921 | JGI IMG/M metagenome (GOLD analysis project Ga0315296, IMG submission 203921) | Sediment microbial communities from Yellowstone Lake, YNP, Wyoming, USA - YL17G14_18 | ecosystem: Environmental > Aquatic > Freshwater > Lake > Sediment | place: USA: Wyoming | collected... | reverse complement strand
CCGGGTGTAATCATACCCTTTCAGGCGGATGGTGCGGCGCCGGTGGCGCAACGGTTCATAGGGCATGCGCATCCCCTCCCCGGGGCCCGTCCCGACCGGATCCTCCGCCGCAGCGCCGTGCCGGCTATGGCGAGCGGCGCATGACCGGCCGGCCTCCTGGTCATTCAGCATACCAGTTATATGACTAGAATAGCAGATTCCGCGGTCAGATGCAAGCACGAATCGGAGGGGGATAGCGCAATAAGTCGCACAGACCTCACCGCCGGGCCTAAAATTGTCCTCGGGCGGAGTCCCCGACTTGTCGGGGAGTATGTCCCGAACAAGTTCGGGACTCCACAGCGACTTGTTGCGCAATCCCGGAGGCTATCACCCGGAGTGACTTTTCCGGGCCGTTCGTGCTCGAATACCTGCACGAGTTCCACGAGCAGCTCGTCCCCGATGCGCGGTGGGCATGAAGGATTGTCGCAAGGTATTGTTGAACGGGCACTGCCGATCCCGGCATTCACTCCCAATTCTGTTGCATCAATTTACCATTCGTGGTATGATACTGGTATGGAATTCAAGCATGTGCTCGACGTTGTCACTGATGAGCCGGTCTTTGAGACGGGCCTGCTCCTGGCCGGTGCAGTGGACCCAGGCGACGTGCGCAAGCAGTTGTCGCGCTGGGTGCGGGCCGGCCGCCTATACCAACTGCGGCGCGGTCTGTATACCCTCGCGCCCCCTTTCCAGAAGGTCAAGCCCCACCCGTTTCTCGTCGCCAATCGTATGGTGCGCGGCTCCTACGTCAGCTGTCAGTCCACCCTGGCCTACTTCGGCCTGATCCCCGAGTACGTGCCGGTGGTGACCAGCGTGACGACGGCGCGGCCCGGCCATTGGGAGACACCCTTGGGAGCCTACGACTTTCGCCACGTCAAGCCGGAACTGTTTCGCGGCTACCGGCTGGTGGACCTGGGTGGGGGACAACGGGCCTTCCTGGCGACGCCGGAGAAAGCGTTGCTGGACCTGGTCCATCTCCAACCGGGGGGGGATACACCGGCCTATCTGCAAGAGCTGCGTCTTCAGAACCTGGAGCGACTGGACCTGGAGGAACTGCGCCGCCAGGCCGAGATTGCCGGCAGCCCCAAACTGCGACGGGCCGCTGAACAGGTAGCAGACCTGGTTCATTCCGCAGCAGAGGAGTATGAGGAACTATGAGGGATTACTTGAACGAGTTGGTCCGTGCCAGTCCGACGCCAGTGCACGGGCGCAACGTGGCCCGGGAATACTTGCAGGCGCGCATCCTCGGAGGTCTACAGCGGACTGGGGCGATGATCCCGTTGGCCTTTCATGGGGGCACGGCGCTGCGCTTTCTTTTTGGCAGCCCGCGCTACTCGGAGGACCTGGATTTTGCCCTGGAGCGCCCCGAGGCCGGCTACAACTTCCGGGACTATTTGCAGGCAATCCGGGGGGAGTTGGTGGCAGAGGGCTATGCCGTTCACCTCAAGGTAAACGACCGCAAGACGGTGCATAGCGCCTTTATTCGTTTTCCGGGACTCCTCTTTGAATTGGGCCTGTCGGGGCACCGGGACCAGGTGTTCGCGGTCAAGATCGAGGTGGACACCAACCCGCCGGCCGGGGCAGTGCTGGCGACCACGGTGGTTCGCCGCCACGTGACGCTGCAGCTCCAACACCATGACCGGGCCTCGCTCCTGGCGGGGAAGCTACACGCCCTCCTACAGCGGCCCTACGCCAAAGGGCGGGATGTGTACGACTTACTCTGGTACTTGGGGGACCCGACCTGGCCGGCGCCGAACGTGACCCTCCTGCAAAACGCCCTGCGGCAAACAGGTTGGGCAGGTCCAGAGGTGAGCGCGGAGAACTGGCGGGAACTGGCGCGCGGCCATCTGGAGGCGTTGTCCTGGGACCAGGTGGTGGCTGAAGTGCGGCCATTCCTGGAACCGGGCGCGGGCCTCGAGCTGTTAACCCTGGAGAACCTGCTGCGGGTGTTGGGGTGCGCCAAAGACCGCCGATAGCCCGTGTTGCTCAACTCGCGGCCTTCGTGGACCATCAGACGCAGGGCCTCGATCTGCCGCTCGTTGAGCCCCGTGGTTGCCCCGTATCATCGGGGCCGGCCCCGACGCCGACGTCCCCGGTCAAAACGACGATCCCGTGGACGTGGTTCGGCATTACGACAAACGCATCCACCTCGACGCCGGGGTAATGCACCGGCGATTCATCCCACACCGATTGGACCATCCGGCCGGCCTCGTTCAACCGCATTTCCCCATCCACGATTTCCCCGAACAGGCGTTCCCGCCCCTGCACGCAGACGGTCACGAAATAGGCCCCCGCCCGGGTGTAATCATACCCTTTCAGGCGGATGGTGCGGCGCCGGTGGCGCAACGGTTCATAGGGCATGCGCATCCCCTCCCCGGGGCCCGTCCCGACCGGATCCTCCGCCGCAGCGCCGGCCGGCCGGCCCTTCCGACGCCTCGTCCCGGCCTGGCGCGACTGTTCTTCAAGGAGGAGCGCCGGGCCGGCCATGGCAAGCAGGACCTACCGGCCGGCCTCCTGGCCGACCGACAACCTCGATCACACGACATCAGGGCCTCCCCAACGTCTGCTCGTACTCAGCCGCGGCCACCAGCCCAAGACGATGGCATACCTCATAGAGCTTGGGCGGGGTCAGCCAGTCGCTGGGCTGCATTGGAGCTATAGATGTTCAGATATTGATCTGGACATTGCCGCTCAAACGACATTCGTGCGACTGTAGTCTTCATTGCTCAGCGATGCCGCTGGCTGAGTTGCGCAGCAGATCGAGGGCATCTCCAATGTCGGGGAGGTCTGGACGACAACGCTTCACCGCTTCGTACTTGTATAGCACCTCATCCAGCTCATCTGGCTTAGGATGCATCGCCAACCGCTCACGGATGATGTCCATGGCTTGGCCAGCTTGCTCCAAGCAGAGTAGGCATAGGGCCAGTTCAAGGTGAAATTCCGTCGGATCGGGGGCCGCTGCGGCCGCCTGGCCGTAGCGCTCAACGGCCGATCTGTAATCGCCTCGCGCGAAGGCCGTCTCCGCCAGACAGGCGAGCGTGCTGGGGTGATCGGGGGCTAACCGCGTCAACACACAGCAGTCCATCTCTGCCTCATCGAGCCGGCCTAGACGAACAAGCGCACTCGCACGGTTCCGGTAACCGGTAGTGTCCTCTGGACGAAAGTCGATAGCTCGCGTGAAGTCGGCAACAGCCAACTCCAGCTGTCTCTGCTTGGTGTAGGCAAGCCCTCTGTTGTTCAGAGCGATAGCTTTGTCTGCGTCACCAGGGAAAAGATCAATAGCCCAGGTGTAATCTGCGACAGCACCGTCGAGGCAACCTTGCTCTATGCGGGCCGCACCCCGGTTGTTATGTGCGGAGGCTTTATCTCGGCCATCAGGGAGCAGATCGATGGCCTCGCCGTAGTCCTCGATGGTCTGACTCAATTGCCGCTGCTTGAAGTAGGCATCTGCCCTGTTGGCGTAACTGATGGCTCGTTCCGGGCTATCAGAAAAAAGACCAATCGCCTGGGTGAAATCAACTATCGCCTCGGCTAGATTGCCTTGGTCTGCGCGAGCGACCCCCCGGTTGTTGTAGGCGCGTGCCTTGTCTAGCCCATTGGGGAAGAGATCGATGGCGCGAGTAAAATCCTCGATCGCTCGTCCGAAATCTCCCTGTCTAGCCCACGCATCCCCTCGATTGTTATATGCGGCAGCGAGTTGTGGATCAAGAGCAATGGCTTGGTCATAGTCAGTGACCGCCTTCCCTAATTCGCCTTGTTCAGCGTGGGTCATGCCGCGGTTGTTCAAGGCGTTCGCCTTGGCCGAGCCATTGGGGAAAAGGGCGATGGCTTGAGAGTAGTCAGCTATTGCTTTGTCGAAATCTCCCTGCTCCCGATAGGCGTTACCCCGGTTGTAGTAGGCCTCGGCTTTGGCCATACCATCGGGGAAGAGGGCGATAGCCTGGCCATAGTCAGTGATCGCCTGCAGGCGTTTCCCTTGTGCACGGTAGGCATTGCCCCGATTGTAGTACGCGTCAGCGTACCGCCCCTCGAAAGTGATGGCCTGAGTATAGTCCTCAACGGCCTGAGATAGTCTGCCCTGGCGAGCATAGGCAATACCACGGTTATAGTGAGCGACAGCTTTTGCCTGCCCGTCAGGAAAAATGGAAACCACGGTGGTAAGGTCAGCAATCGATTCCTCAAACTGTCCCTGCTCGCCGTGGACATTACCCCGATTGTTGTAGGCGGCTGCGAATCGTGGGTTCAGAGTGACAGCCTGGGTGTAATCGCTGACAGCCTGCACCAGATCACCCTTTGCCCGATAGGCATTGCCACGGTTATAGTAGGCGGCAGCCTTGTCCGGAGGCGTAGGAGCGAGAGCAATGGCCTGGGTAAAGTCAGCAATGGCCTGGTCCAGGCTGGAGTGGTCAAAGTGGGCGACCCCGCGGTTCGTATAAACCACGTAGTGAGGATAGATCCTAAGCGCAGTATTGTAGAAGCGGACCGCGGCCTCGTATTCGCCTTGTTCCTGATATCCCTGTGCCAGGTCGAAGAGCGCTCTCATATGAGGGAGGGCATCTCGGTACAACCAGCGCAAAGCAGGGCGATGAAAACACATTCGGTGGCGCTCCAAAAATGCGCCGAGTTGTTTCCGCGCAAGCTGGGGGGTGGTTATTCCTGCCACGAGCATTTCTGGACAGGAAATCCTCCCGTTCCGTACGAGCACGTCAAAACGGGCCAGGTAAGCCAGTGCCTGGCGCCATGCCAGTATACGTCGCCAACCCCAGCGCTGGCTCTTCCCCTTCTGCCATAGATGGGCGGCATAGTGAAGCACCAGGGTCACGTGGGCGTAAGCCCCAGCAGATTGGAACGCAGCCACAGCATTCAGCAAGGGTTCTGCTGCCGGCATTCGCCCCAGGATATAGCGTCGCGTTTCTGCCCCAGCCTCCGCAAGACTCTCCTGGACCACACGGCGTGCAGTAGCCTGGTCAATGCGACTTATGCCCTCGGCGCGCAGACGGCGCAGACCGATGAGCGGCAGTTCGGGTGTGCCATCTCGTCGAGCCACGAACTCTGCCCGTGCTGCGTCATCTATCTTCAGGCTGAATGCTATTGCAGCAGCACTCACCAGCTGGCTTGTCTGGTCCACATCGAGGTCAGGAAGTTCTACGGTGTGGAAACTCTGACCCGCCAGCCAAGTCTGGTGCTCCTGGGTCAGTTGGTCAGTGCGAGCGGTGACCACTACATAGTAGTTCTTGCATTCGCCAAGCGCTGCCAGAGACTCTCCCAGTCGCTCCAATCCGGCACCATGAAAATGGTGGGGCAAATCGTCTACGAAGAACAGAACGGGTAAGTGTGGGTTCAGCTGCCGAAGCATGGCCTCTCGCACGGTTCCCTTGGTCAGGAAACAGAAGGCCGGTCCGGGCTCATAGATCTGGCTCAGTGGCACTATGTCCTCGGCTACAGCGCGCCGGATCAACTCAGTCGCCTCGCGGGTCTTGCCTGCCTTCATGCGACCAAGGATAACTATGCGGCCATGGGTTCGCAGGTCTGCAATACGCGTTGCTCCGCGGTCGATCCAATCTACTCGTCCGCCCTGTCCCATGGACTCAAGCAGGTCTTGAGGTTTGGTTGAATTCAGTGGATTTGCCTCCCAATCCTCCTTGCTCTTTCCCTCACGACGGGACATCCAGAGAAAATAGACTATGACAAGGTTCGAAACCCAGCTTACGATGCTGACCAGTGCATCAATAGCCTGGATCAGGTCAGAATGAGCCTCGATGAGAGGAATTTGGGCAAAGACTATAGGCAGCCACCAGCGCCGTGTCAGCCACAGGACTACCACAGCAGCCAGGAGGATGATCAACGTTATCTGCTTGCGCCGCATCTGCCACCACCCAGGTGATTTGAATCTGCCCCAAGTTGGTGTTTATAAGTAGTACAATCTTCTCTACCCGGCCGCAGGCGAGGTAGTCTGCCAGGAGTTCCTACTACGACATCGCCCCTTTCGCCTTCCACCGTGGATCACCGATCGCTGCATCCACCTCGCTCTTTATAGGTCTCAGGCGATCCATTGCTCCCAGGGTTCAAGAGCCTTTTGCCAGATATCCCGCGCCCGCCACGTCCCGGTCTGCAAATTCCCGTAGCGCAACTTGATACCGATCACCAAATTCAGCCAGTACCACTGGAGAGTGTCACCCAACTCCGCCAGGTGTCCAGCCAGACTGCGCAGGTCGCCGCATTCGCGCAACGACGACAATATCTCCCCTGTGGGCCCTTCGACCTCGAAGCACAACTTTGGCGTGCGAATCGTGAACTCTATCTTGTCAACGTCCCCTCGCTCCGGCGCTTGAGCATCGAGCCATACGGTCAGTGGGCACCGGGATCTGGCCAGTGTTTCCCGCATGGTTGGATCGAAGTCTCCATCTCGCGCATGTCGCAGAAACCTGAGCCAGTACCAGTCTGGCTCCATGATGAGGTTCTGCTTGGTCAAACCCTTGAGTCGCCCTCCATACCCATGTTCCACGTAGAATCCCACAAGGAGCATCTCCGGCGAGGGATCGTACTGATGGACGCACAGCTTGCTATGATGATATGCAGGCCAGTCAGTACTGGGAATGAACCACCATTCAGTGTTCTCAGGTCCCTGATACTGATAGGGTCGCAGAGTGAAGTGTGGAGGAGAAGGACGCAGTTTCTCCTGGTACTCCAGGACTTTATGGGCAACCTGCTGATTCGTCTCAAAGACCACGATTGGTTCCGCCATGCAATTCCTCCTCGTAGTGGCAGCTTCCCCATATCTGCGAACCCACTCGCACTCATAGATTAGGTAGTGTTGAGGATCTCGTAACACACCAACTGCAGCTCCTCCTCCTTGATCTGCTCCAACGTCGTCGGCGCGACGATCTCGCGGTAGAGGCCGTTCTCGACGAAGAAGGCGTCTAGCTGCTCGGCCAGGACCTGGAGGCCGCCGCCCTCCTGGAAGGCGGCGCGGATGGCCACGAGCGCCGGGTCGCGCTGAAAGGGCTTGAGCGCCACGTCCTGCAATACCTGGCTCACACGCTGGCGCAGTTCTTCGGGCACCTGGTCAAAGAGCCGCGGCTGGTTGATGGCGTGGTAGAACTCCTTGTTCCATCCCACCATCTGCGGCCGGATCTTGCGCACCGCCCGCAGTGCCTTCAACTCCTGGAAGATTTCTCCCGTCGCCCGGTCCAGCAGCTCAAAGATGCTGTGGTCAGGCACGACGCGCGGCTCGTCGGGCGCGCACTGCAAGAGCTGGAAGATGCGCCGTTTGTCGGTCAGTGGTTCCCCGCCCCCGGCCGGGTAGAAGCGCCAGAAATGGCGATCGCGGGCCTTGAAGGCCAGAAAGGTGCCGGCCAGCGGCGCCCGCCGGCCGCTGTGAATGCCCAGGGGGATCTCCTGCACGGCCTGCTCGCCGATGCTCTGGAGGTAGAGGAGCAGCGGCAGCTTCATCTCGTCGGTGGAGAGCAGCTCGGCGGCCTGCTCCAGCTCTTCCAGCACCTTACGGTCGCCGGCCTTGATGCGCCGCAGTTCCTCCAGCGAGCGGGGGTGGATGACCTCGCCCAGGACGCTGGCGTCCAACCCCACGGTGCGGTCGATGTCGGCGATGCGCTGCTGCAACCGCTCCAGCAGGTGCAGCAGCTCCTCCAGCCCCTCTTCGGGGAAGCAGTTGTAGATGGTCAACTTGGCAAAGGGACTGCCCAGCCGGTCGATGCGGCCGGCCCGCTGGATCATGCGCACCGGGTTCCAGTGCAGGTCATAGTTGATCAGCGCCCCGGCGTCCTGCAGGTTCTGCCCCTCGGAGAGAACGTCGGTGCTGATGAGCACCTGGAGCTCCGCTGCCTGCAGCGCGCGCCGCTCCGACCAGCCTTCGTCGGTCTCCGGCGTGTTGGCGATTGGGGCGAAGCGCCGGACGATGTGCTCGCGCCCTGCGATCGCCGTGCTGCCGCTGATCAGGCCGAGGGCCGGACGGCCGGCCTGCGCCTGCCACTCTTCGTCGGACTGCAGGCTCTCGTAGAGGTAGCGCGCCGTGTCCTGGAAGTAGGTAAAGACCAGGACCTTTTTCCCGCGCAGCGGGCCGGCCAGCTCGGCCTTGACCGCGGCCAGCTTGGCGTCCTGGCCGGCCACCCCGCCGGCCGACGCGCCGACGATCTCGATCCAGTCCAGCAGGTCCTGGAGGATACGCAGGTCCGCTTCGAGACTGGTGTGGATGGCTCCCAGGTCGTAATCGGCGGCGGCGACCTCGGGCAGGGACGCGATCAACTCCTCGACGGCTTCGGGCGGTTCTTCCTCTTCCTCCATGGCGATGAGCTTGCGGTGGCTGGGCGAGTCCAGCAGGCGGCCCTGTTCCAGGAACTCGCAGAAGCGCCGCTGGAAGCGCGCCTGCCGCTCCACGCTGACGCGGAAGGCAGCCAGCGAGCTCTCCAGGCGCTTGAGGAAGGTTGTCTTGATGATGCCGATGATGGCATTGTTGCGCTCGACGGTCTGCTCGTCGCGGCCGGCCCGGAACTGCTCCAGGTTGTAGCTGACCAGGCTGAGGCTGTCGATCTGGGCGGCGATCTCGGCGTAAAAGCCGCGGTAGGTCTGCTCCAGGTTATAGGTCACCGCCTGCAGCTCGCGCTCGGGGAAGTGGATCTCGCCCTTGCCGGGCAGGACGATCTTTTCGCCCGCTTCCTGGCGCTTCCGGACGTCGTAGCGGCTGCGGCGGACAGTGGTCTCCTCGAGCAGGTCAAAGAGCTCCGCCACGCCCTCGGCCACGCGCTTGAAAAAGCCGTTCAAGTTGCTGATGCCGTGCTCGCGGTAGGCGCTCTCGCTGCCGCGGGCCAGGAGCATGACCTGGTGGTAAAGGTCCCAGATGGTGTTGTTGATCGGCGTAGCGGTCATCAGGACGACGCGCTTGTCGCGCCGGCCGGTGCAGATGAGGCGGTTCAGGTTGCCGTAGCGGCCGGTGCCGGGGTGGCGAAAGTTGTGCGCCTCATCCACCAGCACCAGGTCGTAACCCTGGTACTTTTTCCAGTCGAAATCCTCCCGGCCCATCTCCTCCATCGAGACGACGGTGGCCTTGAGCCCGTACTCGTCCAGCTTGGCCCGCCAGAGGAGGTCGCGAAGTTGCGCCGGGCAGACGACCATGCCGCGCGGAATGTGGCCACGGCGGCGCTGGCGCAGGAGGTAGTGCTCCAGGATGCCCATGCCGATGTAGGTCTTGCCCAGGCCGACGGCGTCGGCGACGAGGACGCCGCCGTGCCGGTCGAGCAGGCGGATGGCCTCGCGCAGCCCTTCCTGCTGGAAAGAAGCCAGGTCCACGCCGACGAGCGCCTCGGGCACCTCGGGGACCAGCCGGTCGCGAAAGTACTCGTAGAGCGCCTTGATAAAGCCCTGGAAGGGGGTGTAGGGGGTGGTGCCGAACTTGCTGTCCTCCAGGGCCTTGATGAGGGTCTCTTTATAGTCCTCGGCCTCGGTCCAGAAGGGCTCGAACCACTCCTCGCGCAGGGCCCGGGCGACCATCTCCTCCTTGCGCACCAGGTTGAGCTCGGCGCGGCGGTGCAGGCCGGCCTGGGTCAGGTTGCTAGAGCCGACGATGGCCACCTGGGGAAAGAGGTAGGCCTTGGCGTGGAGGAAGGAGCGGTAGAGGCGGACCTCGACCGAGGGCCAGCGGAGAAAGGCGAGCAGCGAATCAATCAGCGCCGCGTACTCCTGGTCCAGGGGCAGCACTTCCAGGTCGCCCTGCAGCCGGCGGCGGTAGTACTGGGCCAGGTCGATGCGCTCCCAGCCGGTGCCCTCCAGTTCCGGGGCCTTGCCCAGGAGCAGGCGGAAGCGTTCCAGGAGCGGAAAAACGTCTTTCAGCGACCGCCAGGCGGCCGGGTCGAAGAAGCCGCTGGCCACGTCGAGCTCGCGTTGCCCCAGGTCGCGGACGATGCGCACCAGGGCCGCAGCCATCTGGCGCTGGTCGGTGTTGTCGAGGTAGTCGGGGGGAAAGTAGGCGGGCACAACACCCTCCTTTGCGTTCGATTTGCGTTAGGCCTTGCGTTCGGTTTGCGTGCGATCTTCCTGTTTCAAGCGGTAGGCAATACCCCGCCCGATCCCCACGCGTTCGATCAGCCCCTTGTCGACGAGCCCGGTCAGATCGGCGTGGGCCGTAGAATTGGCGATGCCAAAGAGCGCCCGGTATTCGCGGTTGGTGATGCGGCCCCGTTCCGCCAGGATGACCAGGGCCTGCTTCTGCCGCTCGTTCAGGTCGCGCCGGTCCACCCGCGGTGGCGTCTCTGCCGTCACACCATAGAGCGTGACCGTGACTACGCCCTGGTCATCCACGATGCGCGGCGGCGGCGCCCCGGCCGCCTCCATCTCCCGGAAGACGCGGTCCACGCCAAAGCCCAGTTCCTCGATATAGTGCCAGGCCTTCAACACGCCGACGATCTGCGGGTTGCGCGAAAAGTGGCGGCGGCGGATGTTCTCCACAGTGACGATGCCGGGGAGTCCGCCGGGGCTTTCCACCTCGATGCGGTCGTCAAAGATGCGCACCTGGATGGCTGTGCCGGTAATGCTATAGTCACGGTGGGCGATGGCGTTGACGATGACCTCGCGCCAGGCGAACTCGGGGTACTCCGGCCGGCCGACCATCTCCAGTCCGCGCAGTTGGTAGCGCGTGCGCACCAGGGTGCCGACGACGTCCCAGGCGCGGCGGATCAGGCGGGGCAGGGGCAGGACCACTTCCTCCCGTTTGACCAGGTTGAAAGCCTGGCCCAGCTCGACGATTGTCCCTTCGAATTTGAGCAAATCCACCCCGGCCCGCGGCAGCCAGTGGCCGGGCTCGCGACAAAAGAGCAGCACGCCGGCCACGGTGAGCGTATCCTCGACCAGCAGGTTGAGGCCGCGCAGGAGGCGTTCGGCCGGCTGGTCCAGGCCGCGCAGGCGGGCATATTCGGCGACCAGGTCCTGGTCCACTTCGTCCAGGGTGGCCCCCCGCACCGGCTGGATCTCGTAGCTGGCCTGGCCCTTGGCAAAGGCCACGCGCAGCGTCTCGTCGGCGTCGAGCGGCTGGTCGCGGTCCAGGACGCGCAGGTAGACCCGGCCGTTGGTGTGGTTGTGCACCCGCGGGCTCACCGGCACCTCGATCAGGAGCACCGATTGACCCTTGTAGGGCACGAACTGGTACTCGATGGCCACCGACGGGGTGCAGAACTCGTAGGCGGCGCGCAGCAGCCGCTCGACCTGCTCGCGGTCGGCGGCGGGGTCTATCCCGATGATGGTGCCATCGTCCTCGATGCCCACGAGCACCCGGCCGCCGTCGGCGTTGGCGAAAGCGATCAGGGTGTTGGCCAAGTCGCGCGGATGGATGCGCGCGCTCTTGCGCTCCAGGGTCTGGCCCTCGGGGGCGGAAAAGAGTTCGTGCAAGTCGCGTTCAGTCAACAGTTCAGCCATCAGGATACCTCACTGGTACAAGGTCACCGGGTTTCAATAAGAAAGTCCAGCACATCAGTGGCCCAATGCAGGCGAACTTCCTCCGCTTGCGCCCTCGCGGCCTCCAGTCGTTGCAGCCACTCTTTGGCGCTGGCAAGGTCCAGACACAACGTGCCGTCAAAGCCAGCGCAAGGTAGAATGTTATCACGCATTTTGACCAAGATTCGCGCTGCTGCAAGCAGCAACGGGCGACGCATCTGTTCCTCTGTCGAAAGGCTGTTGAACTGCTTTATCAGTTGATCCATCCGGTCCAAGGTCTGCTCAAACGCTTCACCGATCGCGTTAGCTCCAAATTCCAGATGGCCCTTGAGGATTTCGTTACCCTGGTCGTCAAGTTCCGGTAGCCTCTCAAAGTCGCAGAAATGGGCTATCCGTAGTGACAAGGCCACGACTGCACCCTGAAACTGATCCGCTAGATCAAGTGCAGGATGCTCCCACAAGGGTACCCCTAGTAGCTCCCACGCATCCTGTGGTATCTCACGTGGCACATAGTTCCACCAATCGTTGCCCTTGAGCGGGTCTTGGGAAAGAAGCACGAGTGGAGAGATACCCCAAGCCATCTTGTTCAAACTCCGGCTTCTGATCAGCGATATGAGGACAACCTTGGGCCAGTGAAAATCTATCGCATGTCGCTTCAACTCGCTATCTGCGGGGAGGGCCAATGCTTCCTTGACTACTCCTATGGTAGACTGCAACGCGTTGTAGAGACCCAACGGATTGGGGATATCGAACACAACCCACAAGGCAGGGCGACCTTCCCACGGAACCTCTTCATTCAGGATGCTAGCCCGGACACCTTCCTTTTTCGCAAGGCTGCGAAAGAGCACAACCATCTTTCGGAGCATCCTGGACCTGACGCTCTCAAGCCGAACGAAGGCTTCTTCCTCAGGCTTCGCCCACACTGGGGTGGGGTTGAAAGTAAACTGGTACCAAAGACTCCACGCCCTTGGAAGCATGTGGCGTTCGCGTCTCTCAATCTCACTCAGGACAGGCTCGTCGAAGAAGTGGGTAAAGTGCCACCGAAATTCCTCTTGGAGACGCGGCAGGGCTTTGACTGCTGCTGCAAAGTTCTCGGTCGAGCGCCAGGCGGTATCTGTTCGGATGCCCTGAGCAGCAGCCATTCGGCGGAGGTCCTCCCTGTGCACGGCGGACTTGGTTCTTCCCAATGAAGGGTTCAACACAAGGATGGGGACAGCCTGCTCCCAGAACAGCGATAGCGATGTGGCGTACTCCCGCAGGGCGGCTAGGTAGTTTCGGTATGGCCACAGGTTGAACGCAATCTCCACCTTCCCCGCAAGAACCCTGCCATCAAAAGACTCGTCTGCTCCAGTGCCCATAGTGTCTACGTGAGCCCTGCCCGGTCTTTGCGGATCCCCTTCATCCATGAAACCCCACTCATCTACGGCGCATTGTGGAAGCAACGGTGGATTGCCAATCGTCAGGCTGCTTCGGATCCACTCGGCAGAGTCGATGTAGTTATCCAGTAAGCTGAGGGGCTTCCCTTGGCGGAAATAGCCCACCAGCGCTCCTACCAATTGGGTGAGGGT
>Ga0315296_10003521_pt1 | contig 13046 bp, 11 predicted proteins | sample YL17G14_18_MG_FD_203921 | JGI IMG/M metagenome (GOLD analysis project Ga0315296, IMG submission 203921) | Sediment microbial communities from Yellowstone Lake, YNP, Wyoming, USA - YL17G14_18 | ecosystem: Environmental > Aquatic > Freshwater > Lake > Sediment | place: USA: Wyoming | collected... | reverse complement strand
GGGGTTGTTCCCAAAAGGATGTTCGCGTGCGACGGCAAGGTCGTCGTGGTGTGGGCGAAGGCCCGGGTGAAAACGACGCCGCCCGCAGCGAAGCGATCGATGTTCGGGGTCAACGGATGGTTCGGATCATAAACGCCTAGCCTGTCGGCGCGAAGCGTATCGATGGTGATGAGAAGCACGTTCAGCCCGGGCTTGCTCTTCTGGGGCCGGGCGGCGAAGCCGATCGCGCCGGCGCTCAAAGAAAAAAGGATTAAAAGAAAGCCCGCGATCCAAAAAATTAATGCTGTCCGCTTGGGTCGATCAGGCATCCTCGGGCCTCCCGCTTCTATTTGAACTCCATCGTCTTTCTAAGGACTTCGTTGCCGGTCGTATTGGTCAGCCTGATCAACAGGTGCGCCGGACCCTGGCCGGGCGGACGGATCTTCTCCTCGTCCTGAATCAAAATGAGTGACAGTAATTTCCTTTTCCATCTTGTCTCGAATCATGTCCCGTTGAGCTTGGCAACGACATCTCCCATCACGAAAAAATGATAAATCCAGTCGCGGATCGATGTCAAGAACAGGAAATGGCCGCGAAGAAGGCCGGTCGGTCGAATTATCATTCCGGACGGCCAAGAAATCGCCCGAAAGACAATAGACTTCCGCCCCGATCTAAGCGGATCATCTCGGCCCAGCCCTTGGAGGGAAGGCGCCCCTGCCGGTGGCGATGGTTTTGAAGCGACACGGCCGCGTGCCTCCAGATAGAAAATATTTGACGGGACTTGTGATAAAATGACAAAAAAGGAAAATGGCATGAGAAAAAGAAAATTAGGTCGTTTATTGTCCTTGGCGTTGGGGTTCGCCGCCGTCCTCTTTTTGTCCGGCTCACCTCTGCGGGCGCAGCTGACGGAAGACGAGCGGAACACGATCGACATCGTCAAAAAGTCAAAAAACAGCGTCGTGTTCATCACCAATATCCAGCTCGTCCGGGATTTCTTTTTCAACCAAGAACAAGTCCCTCGCGGGAGCGGCTCCGGCTTCCTCTGGGACGACCAGGGCCATATCGTGACCAACTATCATGTCATCGAGGAAGGAGACATTTTCAGCATCACCTTGCCCAATAAGGAACAGCGGCAGGCCCGGATCGTCGGCAAGGAAGCCAGCAAGGACATCGCCGTCCTCCGCCTTCAAGGAGACTTGAAAGGCCTGACCGCCGTGAAAGTCGGCTCCTCGGAAAACCTCGAGGTGGGACAGAAAGTCATCGCCATCGGGAACCCCTTCGGCTTCGACTATACCGTCACCAAGGGGATCGTCAGCGCCCTGGGAAGAAGGATGCTGGGAGCGGGCGGGGTCTCCATCCGCGATATGATCCAGACCGATGCCTCGATCAATCCCGGCAACTCCGGCGGACCGCTGTTGAATTCGAACGGGGAGCTGATCGGGATGAACACGCTGATCGTTTCTCCGTCGGGCGCCTCGAGCGGCCTCGGCTTCGCCGTGCCTGTCGATACCATCAAAAAAATCGTCCCCCAGCTCATCCGCTTCGGAAAAGTGACCAAGCCCGGACTTCCCTTTTCCGTGCTCACCGATGAACAAGCTCAGCGATTCGGCGTCGACATCAACGGCGTGGCCATCATCCTGGCCCCGGCCGGAAGCTCGCTGCGAGGCTTCAGCCGAGACAGCCGGGGCTATATGTATATCGGAGACATCATTACCGCCATCGACCAGACCAAAGTCCGGTCGTATGACGATCTCTACAGCGCCCTGGAAAATTACAAGATCGGGGACTCCGTCACCCTGACGGTCGAGCGCGAGGGCAAGTCTCGGCGGGTCCAAATCAAGCTGGTCAGCGATTAGAAACATTCAAAATATCGCGTCTTTCCAATCATCCGGTCCAAAGGACGACCAAAAGAAAGAGACCATGTCACTTCGACTGAACAAAGGCATCAATATTCCGAGAAAATTCCTGGTGGCGGCCCTCATTACGCTTGTCGCAACCTCCTCGGCTTTTGGCCAAGGAAACCGGTATTCCAAAGAAGGATTTTTCATCGGGGTGTCCGGCTCAAGCCTTTCCTTCGAAGGCGATTTGAGTAAAGACCTGGTGCTGTGGCATTTCGAAAAAGCCTTTTTCGTTCCCAGGCTGGAAGGAGCCACCGGCCTAAGCTTAGGTTTTGGTTTCAAAAAAGCATCCGCTCTTTGGGAACTCGCCTTACTTCGTTCGTCCCACAAGGCCGATTTGCAGGGCAGACAGGGTCAAGCGACAGTCTATTCGATCGACGTCAGCGGCAGGTCATTCTTCCTAAAGAACGCCCCCTTCCAGCCCTATTTGCTCTTCGGTATCAGCATTCCCTGGATCCATGTGAAGAACGGAGCGCAAATGGTTGACACGGTCAGCAGCGCCACCTATTACGGGATGGGGCTCAGTCTCGGCGGCGGGATCATGATCCATCTGCTCCCCCGACTGTTCCTCAACGGAGGACTCGTCTACCGGTATCTCGGATTTCTCTATGTGTCCGGCGAAGGCAAAGGGCGAGATATCAATGACCTGCGCGTCGGACATGGCGGACCCGAGTGGGGCAGGCTGCTCCAGGCTCAAAGCCTGGGGCTGACTTTCGGCATGGGCTTCACCTTTTAACGAGGAGATCGTTCTTTTATTAGACCAGAGAGAACCGTCTTTTCTTTTTTCCTACCGCCAGAGACGTGGCTTTGTATTTCCTTGAGTCACAACTATTAAGAAGGGAGTGGCGCAGCGGGCGGATAGGGACATGCAGCCACAGGACTCGTAAAATAGCCATCAAAAAAAATTACGGAAAAAGAAATGCCTGCCTTAGATACAGCGATTCCTTAGATAACGTTGACTATTTTTTTCGCAACGATTATGCTAATTTCTCCAACCAGAGCCGGGGAAAAGAGCTCGGTTTCCCGCCGCTTTCCCTATTGACTTTCATCCGGGAGCTAAAGTAAAGATGAGGAATGAGAAGGAGGAATATAATGTGGCATGCTCATTTTGACCGCGCCTGGTTTTTACTCGTATTGATCATGATTCCCTTCATCATCGCTTTTGCGGCTGCTGCCCAAGAGACGAAGGCGGCACTCAAAAGCGGCCAGGCCAAGGGAACGTTCGACAGAAACGGGAAAGTTTTCCCGCTGATCCATGCCTTCGTCTATGTCGACCAGAAGGACGACAGGAAGCCCGTCCTCCTGCTGATCGTCGACCGCCAAGTGCCTGCGGATAGCTGGACGAGCGAGTTCGATTTCATGAGATTCCACGCCGACCATCCCCTGACCGGCGTCTGTTATTGGCTGGACAAGAACCGCGAGGTGTTCAGGACGGATTACTACTGGGAAGGACGCCAGGGAAGCGCCATGGGAATCTTCGAGCTGGAACTGGCGAAGAGTGAGGCTAAACGATTTGTCGGCAAAGCCTGGTCTACGTCAGCCGGCCTCCTCGGAGATGATAAATTCAAACTCGACGTTTCATTCAACACCGCCCTGAAGTAGGTCGATCTCTATCCTCCATGACGAAAAGGTCCGCTCCCCAAGAACTCTTCAAACACATCGAACGAGAAGCGAAAAGATTTTTCCGGAGCGCCCGGGGAAGCCATGACTGGGACCACACCCAAAGAGTCCTCGGCTTGTGCCTAAGGATCGGGAAAAAAGAAAGGGGAAACCTGGAAATCCTGAGGTTGGCCGCCCTGCTCCACGATATAGGGCGCGCCGCAGAAGACCGCTCGAACGGTAAAATATGCCATTCCCAAGCGGGCGCCTCGATGGCCCGCAAGATTCTGAAGGCGCACGGCCTTGCCAAGGAAACGATTGAGAGCGTCGTCCATTGTATTCGGACTCATCGGTTCAGGAAACGTGCCGTGCCGATCTCGAAGGAAGCCAAAATTCTGTTTGATGCCGACAAGCTGGATTCCATCGGCGCCGTCGGGATCGGCCGGGCGTTTTTGTTCGCCGGGGAAGTCGGCGCCCGCCTCCATAACAAGGACATCGACATTCTAAAAACGAGGCCCTACACCAAAGAAGACACGGCCTACAGGGAGTACCTCGTCAAGCTGGGCAAAATCAAGGACCGCATCTTCACCAAAGAAGGAAGACGGATCGCCCGGGAGCGGCACAGGTTCATGGTCGAATTTTTTGAGCGCCTCAACAAGGAAACCGACGGCAGGCTGTGATTCGTCCAAAAAACAAAATCGTCGTGATGGAAGGCGGGCTCGGGCTCGCTATTTTCTGTGGACCATAGTCGCCGAGGCCTGCGCGGTCGGATAGACGACCAGTTCGCTGATGTTGACGTGCGGCGGCCGCGTGGCGCAGAACATGACGGCATCGGCGATATCGTCCGGCGTGAGTGGGATCAGGCCCTGATAGACTCTGGCGGCGCGATCCTCATCGCCATGGAAGCGGACAAGACTGAACTCCGTCTCGACCATGCCGGGATCCACAAGGCTGACGCGCAAAGGAGTGCCCACGAGATCCAGGCGCAAGCCCTTGGACAGAGCGTTGACGGCCGCCTTCGTTGCGCAATAGACGTTCCCGTTTGGATAGATGTCTCGGCCGGCGATCGAGCCGATGTTAATTACGTGTCCGCGGCCGCGGCGGACCATGCCTGGGATGATCGCCCGGCTGACGTAGAGCAGGCCCTTGATGTTCGTGTCGATCATCTCTTCCCAGTCCGTGATCTTTCCTTCGTAGAGCTTGTCCAGGCCGCGGCTCAGTCCGGCGTTGTTGACCAGGACGTCGACCGCCTCCCATTCCGGAGAAAGCGCAAAGACGGCGCGCTCGACGGCGGCCTGATCGCAGACATCAAGCCCGAAGCAATGAGATTCTGCGCCGAACTCAGCCTTGAGGTCTGCAGCCAGCTTTTCCAGGCGGTCCAGTCTCCGCGCCGCCATAAGGACCCTGGCGCCCTGGCGGGCGAAGGCGCGAGCGCAGGACCAGCCGATCCCCGAGCTCGCCCCGGTGAGAAAGACGATCTTATCGCGAAGAAAAGTCATGGTCAGCCTCCAAAGAGCCTATTGTACAAGAACTTTCCCAAAAAGACAGGTAGTTTTTATGGTAAAATCCTTTTGAATATTTTTTTAATTTATCAAGGAAGTTCTCTTCCATATCGCGCGGATTAAAAAGCGAAATGATCCAAAGACCACTGAAGCCGCTATGGCCGGATCATTTCCGATACAATTTTCTCCGTGCGATTTGGCGGGGAACCATCAAGGATTGAACCAATGCGAGCAGCTTCTCTCAGAAAACCGGTTCTTCTATCTATTGCCGTTACTATCGTGACGTCCATGGCCTTGGCCGACGTGACGATCGCGAGACGCGGAAAGGCCGCGGCCCAAGTGGTTGTGGCGGGAGGAGCGAGCGAAACGGAAAAGCAGGCCGCAGACGAGCTGGCATTCTTTCTTCACATCGTGACCGGAGGCACATTTCCGGTTGTCCAAGGAGCCTCAGCGGACGGCAGCCGCTTGTTGGTTGGAGAAGGAGCGGCCCGGCTTGCTGATCCGAGCTTTGCTGCCGCCGGGTTGGAAAAAGAAAGAATCATTCTCAGAACCGTAGGGCCCGACCTCATCCTGGCCGGCGGAAGCCCGCGCGCAACACTCTACGCCGTATACACATTTCTCGAAGACGTGGTCGGCTGTCGCTGGTGGACTTCGACGGCGAGCGCCATGCCCTGGAAACAAACCCTTAAAATCAAGCCCCTCTTCATCCGTTATACTCCGCTGCTCGAATACCGGGAGCCGTTCTGGTTCGTGGCCTTTGATCCCATCTGGGACGCCCGGAATAAGGTCAACGGCTTCAGGGCAGGCGGTGATGACGTACATGGGGGAAGGCATGTCTATGAGGGCTTCGTGCACACGTTCTATCCGCTCATCCCTCCCGAAAAATATTTCGCTGACCATCCGGAATGGTTCAGTGAGATCAATGGCCAGAGAACGTCCCAAAACGCCCAGCTCTGCCTGACCAATGAAGAAATGAGGCGAGAACTGGTTAAAAACCTAAAAGAACGCCTCCGCCTGAATCCCCAGGCAACGATCGCCTCTGTATCTCAGAACGACTGCCACAACAATTGCACCTGCCAGAGCTGCCGGGCCGTGGACGAAGAGGAGGGAAGCCCCTCGGGGTCGCTGCTGAGGTTCGTCAATGGCGTCGCCGACGAAATCGAAACCGAATTTCCCAACGTCGCCATCGATACCTTGGCTTACCAATACACCCGGAAGCCGCCGCGCCTCGCCCGGCCGCGACCCAATGTCATCATCCGACTGTGCAGCATCGAATGTTCATTCAGCCAACCCTTGAACGGAGAGCGTAACAAGAACTTTTTTGAGGACTTGAAGGGCTGGTCGAACATCGCCGACCGTCTGTTCATCTGGGACTACACGACCAATTTCGCCCATTACGTACAGCCCCATCCGAATTATCGGGTCCTGGGACCGAACATCCTTGTCTTTATCGAAAACAAGGTCAGAGGAATCTTCGAGCAGGGAGCTTATCAATCGACAGGGGCGGAAATGGCGGAATTTCGGGCCTGGCTGCTGGCCAAGCTCCTCTGGAAACCGTGGTTGGATCCCCAGGCGCTCCGCCTGGAATTCCTGAGAGGCTATTACGGTCCGGCGGCCCGCCATGTTTCAGATTATATGGGCTTGCTCGAGCAGGCTGTTCAGGCTGCCGGAGACCACTTGGGGTGTTATTCTCCCCCTGACGCCAAATTCCTGTCACTGGACACCGTACTTCGAGCCTGGGCCATCCTTAAAAAAGCAGAGAATCGAGTCAGGGGTACGCTCGAATATGCCCGGAGGATCCGATCCGTCCAGATGCCCTTGGCCTATACCGTCCTTGTCCGCTGGGACGACCTCCAAAAAGAATCTTTCGAACGGAGCCTGGCCTGGCCCTGGCCGCGGGCACGCAATGAATGGTTGGACTGGTTTCTCCAGGCCGCCCGAGCAGAGAAAGTCGGCATGATTTCCGAATGGCAAACCCTGGACGACTGGGCCGGCAAAGGGGGCAAATCCCGCTGATATCAAAAATTCGCCGGCCTCTCCACATTGGCCCAGCTCAATTCTTGTCATTTTAATTGAGTGCAGGACGATTTTCAATGGACGGCGTTCTCCCCATGATCCGGATTTCCGCTCCTTCGTCCCGAAAGAAGGGCTTGCTTTTCTGGGCGGACAAATTTATCATCTTACGCTTGGGTCGGAGATGACCCTGAAGAGGAGAAGTGAGAAATGGATCTATTCGATAAGTGCCATACGGACGGGGGCTATTTTGGCCAATTCAGAGCTAAAGAAGATCACTACTTCACCCGCCCGATCCTGGACCCCATTCCCGGCAAGGAGATGATTTTTCACGGCCAGAAAGTCATCCAGTGGTCGATCAACAATTACCTGGGCTTGGCCGAGAACAAGGAGATCAAGGCGCTGGCCGTGGAAGCCGCGAAAAAATACGGGACGAGTGCGCCGATGGGCGCTCGGATGATGACCGGAAACACCGAGCATCATATTGCCCTCGAGAAGAAGTTCGCCGAATTTCTCCAGAAAGAGGATGCCGTCCTGTTCAATTACGGCTACCTGGGGGTCATCGGAACGATCACCTCCCTAGTCGATACCAACGACACGATCATCGTCGATAAATTATCCCATGCCTCGATGCTGGACGGGGTGTTTATGGCCCAGGGGAAATTCCGTGTCTACAGGCATAACGACATGAACAGCCTGGAGGCCCATCTCAAGCACGTCAACAAGGACCGCAAGGGCGGAATCCTGATCGTGACCGAGGGCGTCTTCGGCATGCGGGGCGACATCGCCGACCTGCCGGCGATCTGCGCGCTGAAGGAGAAATACGACGCCCGGCTATTCGTGGATGACGCCCACGGGTTCGGCGTCATGGGCGAGAACGGCCGCGGCAGCGGGGAATATTTCGGCGTCCATGACAAGCTGGATATCTATTTCGGGACGTTCGCCAAAGCCTTTGCCGCGATCGGCGGCGTCTCCGCCACCTATAAATCCGTGGCCGAATGGATCCGCTACAACGCCCGGACCCAGGTTTTTGCGAAAAGCCTGCCCATGATCTATGTCGAGGTCCTGTCCAAGACCCTGGATATCATCCGGGACGACAAGGAACGTCGGAAGAAAATGTGGGAGAACGCCGTCAAACTCAAAAGCGGGCTCAAAGCCCTGGGCTATGAAGTCGGAGATGTGCTTTCGCCCCTGACTTCCGTCTACGTTCCGGCGGGTGACGTCCCCCTCGGCATGGCCATCATTAAAGGGCTCCGCGACATGGGGGTCTTCATTACCGGCGTCACCTATCCCGTCGTCCCCAAAGGCATCCTCCTCTTCCGGATGGTGCCGACGGCATCCCACACGGACGAGGACATCGAGCGGACGATCACGGCCTTCCGCAAGGTTCGTGACGATCTCAAGCTCAACCTGGAGACTGCCAAAAAGACCATGGCCCAGGAACAGGGGGATTGACGACTGACGTGACCGGCCAAAGAGCCCTCGTGACAGGGGCCTCGCGAGGCATCGGGAAAGCCATTGCGGCTGCCCTAGGGCAGGCGGGCTATCAAGTCATCGGGACCTCGCGCCGCCCCGAGAACATCCGGGATAAGATCGAGGGCATCGAGTACCTTAAGCTCGACCTGCTGGACGACCGGTCCGTCGAAGAGTGCATCAAGAAAGCCTCCCCCATCGACGTCCTTATCAGCAACGCCGGAGGCAGCCACATCTGGCCGGCCGCCGAAGCGCCCCTGGAGAAGGTCAAAGAGCAATTCCAGCTGAACCTCTTTGGCCCTATCAAGCTTGCCCAGGGCTTTCTCGCCGGCATGATACAACGGAAGCAGGGGTTTATCCTTCTCATAGGGTCACTGGCGGGGCGGTTCTCGATCCCTTTCCAGTCCAGCTATGCCGCCTCAAAACTCGCCCTGGCGGGATTCGCCTGGGCGCTGAGGAATGAAGTCAAAGCATATGGCATCAAGGTCGTCACACTCGAGCCTAATCATATCCGGACAACCATCAAGCCGGATATCCTCTTGCCCCAGGACTCAAGATTCCAGCACGAGATGGCCAAGGTCATCCGTTGGAGAGAAAAAAACGTCGACAGGGGATCCAGTTCGGATATCGTTGCTAAAAAAGCCGTCCAGATATTGAAAAAAAGAAATCCTCGGCCGTTCTACGCCGTGGGCGGAAGCGGACCGCTTTTGCTGTTCTTAAAGAGAATCTTGCCCGACAAATCCATAGAGAAACTGGTCAGGAAAAACCTCGGCCTCTAAACGGGGAAGTCCCCCTCACCCTGTCCTGGGGGTAATTTCCTACATAAATTCACCCCAAAAGATGATTGAAGTCTAGCCTGATAAATGAAATAAATGGTGCGAATCGTTAGAAAGGAAAATAGTTTGGAAAAAACGGATCCAAGCGCCGGAAAAGCTTGATTGAATGGCGCGGGGATAAGACTATGAACAACAAAAAGGTCCTTGTCATCGACTTCGACGCGGATTTCCTGCAAACCGTCAGCCAGTTCCTCCGGAACGAGGGATTCGAGGTCCTTAACGCCATGGACGGCATGACCGGCCTGGAAAAGTACAAGGCGGAGGAACCGGACCTGGTGATCCTGGAGGCCATGCTGCCCAAACTGCACGGTTTCGAGCTCTGCTCGAAAATCGCGAAAGAGGAAAGGCGGGTGCCGGTGATCATCATGACCGGCGTGTATAAAGACCCCGTTTACAAAACCGAGGCTTTACGCACCTTCGGCGCCACGGCCTATTTTGAAAAGCCTTTTTCGCTGGACAGCCTTCGGACCACGATCCGCCGCATTTTTTATACCCCCGAAATGGGGAGCAAAAAAGAAGAGAAAAAGAGAGAGGACGCGGAACCCTCCCCCGTCGAGGCTGTTTCTTCAAAACATGTCGAAAAACCTTCCGTCAAAGCCGCAGAAAAACTTCCCGTCATGGATAGGCATCCCCTCGAAAAAAAGAAAGACATCGCCAAAAAAATCGATGACGATGTCGATCGCCTCCTGAAAGACGCCCTCGCCGATTTCGGACTGGGCTCCGAGAAAAAGAAGCCGGCCATCAAGACTACCGATCCATCACCCAAAGAGAAGACCGCCCCGGCTCAGCCCGTTCGGCCGGCCATGTCCGTGACCGAACTGGCACGAATGTCGATCAAAGAGACGCCCGTTAAAGAGATGCCCGTCAAAGAAGCGCCTCACAAAGAAATGCCTGTTAAGGAGCCCCCGTTCAAGGAACCGGTCGTCAAAGAGCCCGTCTTCAAAGAACCTGCCGTCAAAGAGCCTGTCGCCAAAGAACCGATGTTCAAAGAACCGGATGTCCAAGAGCCGGTCAACCACGAGCCCCCCGTGGCGGAATGGAAGCCCGCCGAATTCAAGGAAGATGCCAAATTCCGCAAGGTTGAATCCCACAAGAAAACGGCGCCGAAAAGTCTCTGGGACCCCTTTGTCGAATTTTACCCGGACAAGAAAAGAGCATTCTCTCCGCGGATGATCGGCATTGCCGCGGGCGTTCTCATCATCAGCAGCTTGGCTTTTTACTTCCTCAGGCCTCACAAAAATCCTGGGCAGTCCGATCTGTCGGGAAAGCCGCAAGCTTCGGAGTCCATCCTGGAAAACAAGGAAGCCCAAAGCACGCTGACATCTCAACAGCTCCTGAACACCATTGAAAAGATGGGCCAGACGCAGGATCAGCCAAAAACCGCCGTCCCCCAAGACAAGCAGACGGCTCCGCCTCCCGACAACCCCGTGGTGGAAAACCCTCGCCCGGAAGACCTGAAACCCATCCCGCCGACACAGAACACTACGCTCCAAGGGCAGATCCCCGTTCCCAACCAAGCCGGCGAGGCCAAAACGGAGGGACAAGACCAGACGGCGGCCGGCCAAGTCCAGAATCCGAATCCTGAGGCAAAGCAGAAAGAGCAAGCGGCGGCCGCCAACGAGGCGAATGCCAAAGCCAGCTTGGGCGACCTCGTCCCCCTGGACAAGGTGGACAGCCAACCCCTCATCATCAGGAGAATTGAACCCTCTTATCCGCCGTACGCCCAGACGCTTAAGGTGGAGGGCCAGGTCACGGTGAACGCCCTGATTTCCGAATATGGAGACGTCCTCCAGGTGAACGTGACCCGAGGCATCGCGGGAAATTTCGGGTTCGAAAAAGCCGCCGAAAATGCCGTCAAGCAGTGGAAATTCAAACCCGCCCAAAAGGACGGAGTGAATGTCAGAGTCTGGAAGCCCTTTACGATCGGCTTCAAGCTAAAAAAATGAAGGAGGGAGTTCCCTTAAGGAGTGAACCATGCCATTAAGAAGAGACCAAGAAGATCTCTACAGAAAAACCATGGACGAAGTCAAAAAGCAGATCGATGACATCGATGGCCAAATCGAGACGGAGATTCAGAAAGTCCGCGAACGGCTCGCCGACTTCCAGCAGTCAAAAAAATCCCTTCAGCAGGTCTATAAAGGGATGGCCAAGCTCCTCGGCCTGGATTCCGAGCTAGATGACGAAGAGGCCGAGGCCGCGTCTTCGGCCATGCCGAAAATGTAGGCCGTCTCTCTGAATCTCTGGACCTGACCACCCCTTCATTTTCTCCGCCTTTTTAAAGCGTTTCGCTCCATCGTTCGCCTTTTTTCCCTAGATTGACAGATCCTCATAGCGGGCGTTATAGTTCGCTTGAGATGAGCGATTTTTCTCGCCGAGGCGCGACTTTCCGGCTGTTCGCGGCCCTGGCGCTCTACGTATCGGCGGTTTTTCCCCACGCCCAGGCAGATCCGGCGCAGGAGATACGCCGCAGCGAAACGCTCGCTCCGGGAATCGAGCACCTGGAAATCCGTCGGGGCGACCTCACCGATGATCCCGAACATGACCGCTGGATCATTCATGTCCTTCTTCTTGACCCGAGGCGTTCGCGGCTGGTGTTGGCCCGGGCCATGGATGAAGTCGTCGGCGCTGAAACGACCTCTTCGCTCGCGGCGCGGCATGGCGCGTTGGCGGCCGTCAACGGCGGCTACTTCCGCACCACGGGCACCTATCGCGGCGAGCCGACGGGTCTGTTGGTGATGGAAAGGAAGGTTTTAAGCGAGCCGCTCGGCCGCCGCACGGCGCTGGCCATTTCCAACGCGGGCGAGCGCACACGCCTCGCTTCGGCCCGCTTCGAGGTCAAGGCCGAAGTCCTCGTGGAAGGGCAAAAGACATATCCAGTCAGCGGTTTCAATCGTCCCCGCGAGGAGAACGAGCTAATCGTGTTCACGCCGGAATTCCACCGCACCACGCTCACCGGCCCCGACGGCTTGGAAGCAGTCATTGAGGGGGGGCGCATCGTAACCGTGAGCGACGGAGCGGGCAGCCAGCCGATCCCCCGCGGAGGCTACGTTCTCTCAGCCGACGGCGCCGCTCGGCACTGGGCGCGAGATCACCTCCGGGCCGGAACGCGCATCGAGATCCGAAACGAGATCAGGGCCGATCCCCCTCTCCCCTTCGCTGCCGATTTCATCATCGGAGCCGGACCTCGGCTGGTGAAGGATGGCCAAGCCGCAGCCGAATCCGAGCAATTCTCCGCCGATTTCAGCCTCAAGCGTCATCCGCGTACGGCCGCCGGGATCCGGGGCGACGGCATTCTTATGCTTGTCACGGTCGACGGCCGGCAGCCCAAGAAGAGTGTCGGGATGACTATCGAAGAGCTGGCTGTCCTGATGACCGGGCTCGGCTGTGTCGAAGCCATCAATCTCGACGGCGGCGGCTCGACGACGATGGTCATCAACGGCCGGGTGGTGAACAATCCATCCGATGCTACCGGCGAGCGGCCAATCAGCGACGCCCTGCTCGTTTTTCCAAGAAAATAAAAAAAATTATCTATACTAGAATTGCCCCACTTGGAAATTGACTTCATTTTTCGGCTGTGCTATAAAAATTCTACGCTGATTTGAGTTTTCGTTTGAAGAAAGATAGGGCGACTTGAAGAAGGGAAAAAGAAAAAGCCAGCTTTCCAAATCATATTAAATTAAGCCTATGTTTTCGCTTGGCGATAAAATAAAACAGTACGAGATTATCCGTCTTATCGGGAAAGGCGG
>Ga0315296_10003520_pt1 | contig 13047 bp, 13 predicted proteins | sample YL17G14_18_MG_FD_203921 | JGI IMG/M metagenome (GOLD analysis project Ga0315296, IMG submission 203921) | Sediment microbial communities from Yellowstone Lake, YNP, Wyoming, USA - YL17G14_18 | ecosystem: Environmental > Aquatic > Freshwater > Lake > Sediment | place: USA: Wyoming | collected... | reverse complement strand
CACTCCGGTCGCCCTTCGGGCTCCCTCCGTTCCAACTGCTTTGATACACGGTGATGAATCCACCTTAAAAACCTCAGTTTTTTGTCTTGACAATGGGTAGGGGTATAAACATCATTTTTCCTGGCCCAGTGAAACATAGCCTTCATAATACTTATATGAAGGTTTAGTCTGCAGAAAGAGCCATAATGCCTCTGGAGCTTCCTTTTGTAGTTCTGTAGGTCCAGAGTCGATATGCCCTTGATTTTTCTATTCTGGCCCAGAAAAGCCATTAATCTATTAAGACTATCAATTTGGTCATTGTGGTGTCTTGGGGTAAGGTCATTTGCCTGAAGTTTTGAATACTGGTAGTTAAGATACATATCACAAAGCTGTTTGAGCGTCATATTATCGCCCGTTGGTTTTTGTTGTTGTAGATTGTTTTGACATCCGTGCAGGTATGTCGCCTGGTCAAGATATCTTTGAAGCGCTGCTGTTTTGTCAGAGCCGAAGTAATACATTTTCCCGTTAATCTTTTTACAGTATTATCCTGTGGTATGGAGCGTTAGTGGGAATTTGTCGGAACGTGTCTTTCTTTTTCCATTGGTTTTCATAGGCCTGCCTCCTAAAAAATAGGTTACATTTTTCTACGATAAACCCGAATTAGTTGTAGTTTTGGTTGTAAATTTCGACAAGCCAAAAATGGTCGAGAATTACAACTAACTGATATACTTTAGCTTATGATTATTATACGAAATGAAAGTCAATAGGTTATATAATCCTATTTTTGCTAAAAATATTTTTAAAGATGCGTTTTTTGTAAAATTTCTAAGCTTAATTTTGACTGTTTGATGCCAGATCACTCGCGCCCGGAGACAAATTGGAGACAATGCAATAAACATCAAAGTTTCACATTTCTTACGAAAAATAAACATTTTGCAATGAGCTCCGCAGAGAGGGGCGGCTATTTTATTTGCCGATTTTTTCAACCCGCCGTGACTGTTTTACATGTCGTTCACCAATATGAGCATTTTTGGTGTCTTGCCCGATTACTTCAGTAAAAAACCTCATAGCAGGCATTCGGAGAGAATTTTTTTGAAAGATGGCAGGAGTAGGAGAATCCCGTGCCTCCCAGGGCCCCTGCATCAACTCCTATCTATCTTCTGCCAAAATCCTCTTAGGCGACATGGTTTCTTTAATTTTTTGTTGATTTGTCTGACAATTCGTGCATAATTCTCTTTGGCATCGACCCTACTAAGAAGAGGTAAAGGAGTCAATAGTGGTGAAGCATTTTGGACTTTTACTGACAGTAGAATTTCGATTTCGTACGCCCATACGTTGTTCGTTACATTTTTTTGCCCCCTTGGAGGATAAACTGTGAAAAAACCGATATTATGGGTTCTATTGGCATCAGTTCTTGGTATTGCTCCACAAGCTACTGCAAAGGTTTCAACGAGAGTCTGCCTGGCTGATGGCAACACGCCACTTGAACCGATAAATAGCACTCCTACCTTAATTGAATATCCGGACATCATGGTTGGAACTAAGCTTACGATTATTGTTAGCTCGGATGTTAATGAATATTGGAGCGATGGGGGCAGTTTGGCCATTGAAGAAGCATATTTGGATTATGGAATTCTGTCAGCCAGAGGACCAAAGGTAGGTGAGGATTGGTCAGGGTCTCATCTTCCTGCCGCAGGTAATGAGGCTCTTGTTGTGTGGTGGCCCGTTAATGAGTTTGACTTGTATACAACAGTCTCTACTGTCATACACGCAGGAGACTGGTTCATTATTGATTATAATGCCATAAACATAGGCACCTGCAACGTGGGATTCTATGATTACAGCATAAGCTTGTCTGACCCCAACTATTATCTAGCGTTTTTTCATGTCCGCACACGAGACTTCAATAAAGATACCAAAGTTGACTTTTCTAATTTTGCAATACTTGCCTCATACTGGCAGGAAACGGGCTGTAACGACCCTAACTGGTGCGAAGGTACCGACCTTGACACTGACGGCGATGTTGACATAGATGATTTGATGCTATTTGCCGATTACTGGCTTGAAAAAACCGAATAGCTATGGTTTGCAGCCTCTGCTGGTTGCTCTGACCATTTTGGTGGTATTCAGTTTGCGCGACACGCCAAGTGTTTTTGGGCATACTTTCTCATTTCTACAACTCCGATAAATTTCAATCCGGACATCTTCAGGTTTAAACTCCTGTATAGCTTTTCAGCATTTCGCGAAAAATTTAGTAAAAACCAGTCAATACCATCCACTTTGGAATCGCCTTCTTGGATGATAACAGGGATATTCGATGCTTATGTTTGGGAACATTCTGTGATTGAGCAGATGTCATGCTAAACCAAATTTGAATAAAAGGGTGTAAATATGAAAACGAGACATTTTTTATTAGCGATACTTACTTCATTGTCCGTCAGTTGCGCCGCTTTTGCGGATAGACAACTGGATAGAGCCGAGATTTTGCAAATCTTTCAAAAACTCACCAGCCAACCAAGAAAAACGTGGATACCAGCTGGCACGATTGAAGCAACTCACGAGGAATATAGAGCGGCGAAAGTAACGGACCCAAACGAGATTGAGCGTCAAATAAAAGAACGTGTCCAGGAATATCAAAACAACCCGAACAAGCATGAATTGACTGAAAATCTTCAGAAAATGAAACTGGACGCCATACCGTTTGACGTCCGCTATCGGCTCTCCAACGAGTACACAATGAATTCTACCGTAGTGATAAGGTTTGATGGAGAAAGGTTTTACTGGGAAATCAACGTGCAATCACGGACAGATTCGATAAAGCCGGATAAGGACCTGGAAGACAATTTTATGACCAGACAGTTTGACATGGGCTGGAACGCCAAGCGTATATTTGCATGGGATGGCGAAAAGTACACTACTTACTTTCTGCCTGGCAATCACGCTGTGGTTGACTCGACGGGTATCACTCCTCATGTTGTTAATGGTCCTTTAACTGCGGGATTTATTCCCTGGGGGTATGGACATTATAGCTACGAGAGTCTTGCCGATGCTAACTCCTGCGTCACAGAGAAAGATGTCGACGGCCAGACCCAGATACATCTGACGCTCAACAACTCAGATGGCTCGGAGATGGTTTTTACACTTGACCCGGGAAAGAACTACGCCGTGATGTCTTGCTCGATAACCAAACCTAGGAATCTGATAATCGCCAAACAATACTCCGATTACCAGTTGGTATCCGGTAACTGGGAACCCACTACTATTTTGATAGAGCAATATGAGCCAGCATCTAAAAAGCTGTTAGCCAGCGACCTCTGGCACTTCACCAGGATTAGTGGTGATATTCCGAGCCGGAACAGTTTCGACGTTGAGTATGAAAATGATGCACTGGTAGAGTACCGCTCTGCTGTGACCGACAGGCCTCTAATGTATCGCCACTCGCCTTTAGCAAACACGGATTTGCTTTTGGCTGAGAGATTGACGTTCGCAGCATCTGAAGGCGCACAGCCCCAGAACTGCGCTACAATAGCGATGAAATATGTTGCCTCACAGTTAGGCAGGGAGGTCACAGATCAGGAACTCGCTCAACTTGTAAGTGAACCGAACGAAACCACAAGTCTTTATGCAATGAAGCAATTCGCAGAAAGCCGGGGGTTTTATTGTCGCGCGGTCAAGACAGACATCAAAACCCTCAAGGGCTTGAATGGATGTCAGGTGATATTACACATCCCCGGCAAAAACCATTTTGTGGTACTGGCTGGTATTGATAGCGACTATGTTTGGTGCATAGACCTGGCAAACGACAAATTCTTCTATCGCACGGATGTGGATTTCTTCGGCATGGATTGGACAGAAGGCACAGCTCTTCTGGTCTCAAACCATCCCATACAAGGCAATTTTACCGAAATTGACGAGGACCAGCTCAATAGTATAATCGGTGCCGCCGGTTATGCCTGCACGCGGCTTATCCAGACATACAATGTAATATACTGCGAGGATGTCCTTGGAGAATGCATGGGTATGTACCAGGTGTACTACACAAGATATGGCTGCGAAGCCGCACCGAGCGGTAGTTGCACGGGTTCCAGAATGCTTAGATGCGCAGAGAGCCCCTGTATAGTGGACCCTTATGACCCTCTTGCTTGCACCGTAACAGGTGAATGGACGTGCTATTATATGAAGGCATGTGCTTAGATACCTACCCGCCAAGGCAAACGATACAGGCAAGATAAAATCTCCCGCCTGTTTCTTTTATGAATGATCTATGTTGATTCATCAAGAGAACGACCATAGAATAAACGGGTATGAGGCGGTACTGTTTTACGCTGGTTGAACTGCTTGTGGTCGTTGCCACGCTCGCTCTTCTTATAGCTATATCATTGCCATCATTGCAAAGTTCGAGGCAACGGGCAAAAGCTGTCCTTTGCAGTTCGAATATAAGGCAGTTGACATTCGGTTTGTTTATGTACGAAACCCAGAACCAAACCCTGCCTTACGGTTTTTATGACAATCCTATAGGGCAGCCTCCTGGCGGTTATCCCGGATACATTCAATATGACAGAACTGGATGGTGGTGGTTCAGCTTCATAGGAGGATTCTATAAAAAGACCGAGAATAAAAGAACAGTAGTTCAGTGTCCCTCTAAATGGCTAAGTAATCCCAAGCTTCAAAATAATATCCTCTGCGGCAACTATGGTGTAAATCGTTCCTTATGCAAAAGTTTTGACGACAGGCAAAGCCACAGAGAAGAATTTGTTGGGACACCTTTGTGCAGTAGCGATATACCGTATCCCAGCCAGACTCTGCTGGTTGTTGATAGTGGCTACAGTATGATAAGCTGGTGGCACGTGGCTGATACACCGCCTGTTGCTCTTGGTAACGCTGTAATAGAGGATACAGCTTATATCCCCGGGCTTGACATTAACAAGAAAAGGGATTTTTGGCCCGGCCAGGAGGAAGATGCTATAAACGGCCGCCATCCAAACAAAACCGTTAATGTCGGATTCGCAGATGGGCATACAAGTCGCTCGAAAGCAAACGATTTGTTAGTTGAGAAAATAAACGATGGCTACAGGAATAAAACCCCTCTTTGGGTGCCAAAATGAAATGTTGCCGTCTTAAAAAGAAAGCTCCTTAATAGCAGCCTGCATTTCAATTTCACTTAAATACTTAACCACTATCGTTGATGTCAAAATGTATTTATTCTCAGAAGGTAGTTTTTTGTAGAGTTCGGTTTTTTGAGGGAGATTTGTTATCAAACTCACAAAAACTCGGCACTTATACGATGTGGCGGAACCATCATAAGCTTTTTTACCCCATGCCAGATTATATACATCGATGTTATCGCTGGTCTTTAAGCTCTCATCGGCGACACGACTCCATTGCGCATCCTCAGGGATCTGAGATATATCATAAAATGGCATCAAGCCCAAAGAACTGCTCATTCTCCTTTCAGCACTAGCAACCATATCATTAGTTAATGGGGTTGTCTCAGTTGAGGCAGTATCCAAGTGCTTTATCTTCCTTATTCCATTAAGGATATCCCACAAAATAAATTCTTTTTCAGTTTTAGTCATGTAAATATTTAAAGTCCTTGATACCCACTGCTCTTGGATTGGCTCTTTCCTGTCGGGGACAAAGCTTGCGATATATACATTTGTGGCTTTCTCGAGGGCTTTGTAAATCTGCTCGATGGAAACTGCTCTGGCGGTTGGTATATTTAGAAATAACGCAAGAGCTATCAATATGACTGCCGCTGCTGCAAAACCAACCTTTGCCAGCGATTTTAGATTCACTGATGAGGGTCTTTGCTTCAAGGTAACAGCACTATCGATGGTCGAAGCCGATTCTTTAGCCTTTGCTGCATCTTTCCAGTTTAAGACCTCTACCTTTATAGGAAAGCCGCTATAAAGGTCATTAGATTCGCTGGTGGCTCGACCTTTAGCAGAGTCATCGATATTACAAACTGTAGCAACATCAGATTCAGCCCGGTCGATAATGGCATACACAGTGTTATGCAGTTGTTGCATTCTACCTATGCACGCCGGGCACCTGCGAACATGCAAACAAAGCGATTCACGAAATCTGGCATACTGGTTTTTGGCAGGGTCAAGTCCGTACGGTACGACGTAATCAAAAATGTCGGCTGCTGAAATTTTTTCACATGGAAAGTTTTGTCGCTCAGGTTCATCCTCAATTTCTTTGCAGACGGTCTGTCTATACTCGTATAACGCCTTGCGACAATCAGGACAGGTGCACAGGTGTTTGAGAACGGCTGCGTCCGTTTCCCGAAGGGTCATTAACACAACAAATAATATAGCCGCTTGAGCTTGCGAGCAGGTAACTTTGCCTTTGGAAGGCCCCTCTGCAAATAACTGGCTTAGTCGGCTCAACTGATTACGGTTGAGGTTTAAGGTGCGGATCGTCTCTAAATCTTCGGAGCACTGTTGGCAATTATCCAGATGTGCTGTTATCGGCGTCGGTATTCTGGTTGCTAAAACAGGATCCAGCAAGGTAGGAAGAAAAGGCCTTACGACTCGGCAAGTCACAGGCCTGCCGATGTAGGCAAAGTGAAACTTCAGCATTGTGACCGTGGCGGAGTTAGCCTGGCTTTGCTCAGGGTCTATGCTATCAGCTTGCGAAAGGGCGACTTTTAGTCGATTAAGCTGCTCCTGGCAGTTCTGGCATTGACTAATATGCTCAACAATATACTCCGGGATTAGTTCGTGCCCCTTTCCAAGAATAAAATCATAGTAGTGTGGTTTGGCTTGTTTGCATAATTGATTAGGATTGGTAGCAACCATTTTTATTCCCCTATTTTGTCATCAAGAGCTTACGGGCTTTGGCTAATCCTACAGAGATATATCTCCTCACGGTTCCGTTCCTTACACCCATTTTCTCCGCGACTTTCTTGATGGGTGTGCAGTTTCTGTACCGCAAAGTAATCGCCTGAAACTCGCTTCTCCGCAAATGTCTGTCAATCAGGTCCAAAACCTTATCGGTTTCTTCCCTTATACTTAAGGTATTTTCCGGACTAATAGTTTTGGCAGAAAAGTTAAGATGCTCATTATATCTGCGAACCAAAGCTCGGTACCGTTCCATCGTGCGAGCGGCGTCGGCAATATCATTGATTATGGCTTTATAGAGGTAGCTTTTTATGTCTCTAACATCTTCTGGTACGGGTTTGTGAACGAGGGAAAGAAACAAATTTTGGAAGATGTCGTCCGCTTGTGCCTCATTTTTGAGTTGCGAGCCGATAACCGCTCGAATAAATCTGCCGTACTCGGCAAATACTACGTATGCCTTGTTCACACTATCTATACAACTACTGGTATTTCCGCTTAACACTCCTCTTGTGCTCCATTCGCGGATGACGGTCTTTCATCGAGAACCAGAAAAACAGCGGTTATTCAATAACCAAAACCAATATCTCTGAGCATTAGTTCGCTTCGCGTCATTATATGGCACCACAACGGTTATTGCAAACGCCGCCATTGAAGTAAGACATTCTACCTGCATTGGTAACTCCATCTCAATAGGAACCCGTTTTTTCTCCGAAAGGGGACCTATTATTGTCTGGGGTCAGTTGTTCGTTTTGCCTGACGATGTTTTGGGCTATTTCGATAATCTTCTGCCTAAGGATTCTCGGTGCAAGAACCTGTACTTTATCGCCGTAGCCCAGAATCCACCACGCTATCTCACTCAGGCCATCAACATGGAATTCAACGATTGCAGAACCATCTTCCTCAAAGGTTACTGTTTGCGTACTGTGCCATTGGACTTCAGCAACATCATGAGCCACTTCCGGCAGAAACCGCAGTTTGACATGGTAGAGTTTGCCTTCTGGTACCATTAACCAGGCACGGCCAAGTTCTTCCTTGAGGTCGAATTTTTCATCTTCGGCGAAGCATCTGTCCAATACAGTCAATTTCTTGATTTGGTTAAGCTTAAAAATGTGGGTCTCTCTATAAGTATTAGGTTTACCGAGTACATACCACACGTGGTCATTATATAACAAGTGATATGGGCTTAAATCAAACACTATGCTCTTGCGTTGCTCAGGCAGACAATATCCAACATTCACGACCCGTTTCTTTAATATGGCCTCTATGAGCTGCAAGAATATCTTCTCGGTTATGCTAACGGCCGGTCTGGACCCGATGGAAATACTTTTCAGAACCCTGTTGCAGAAAAGCTTTATTTTTGGGGGCATATAGTTTTCTATTTTCAGGAACGCCTGCAACGTAGAATCCCTCAATGGAAAGTGAATGAAGTTTATCGCTTTGTGAACAAGCAAGGACAGGCCTAATGTTTCCCGGATAGTCAGGTCTGGCGGGCGAAAGAAAAAGTTTGGGTCAATTGTATAGTGACCGGCTTTCGTGTCGTAGCGAATGGGAACACCTGCTTTTTGCAAATCGAGTAAGTCCCGGAAGACCATTCGGCGGCTTATCCTCAGCCTTGCCGCCAAATCGCTAACAGTATAAGTTTGCCTTGATTGAAGGGCGATCAGTATCTGAATTATTCTGGTGGCTCTGCTCGTTTCCATATCATAAAAGTTGTGCACAGTACCTCAGTGTCATAACCGAATCTATGTGGGTAAAATTCTATGCTTTCCCGCAATGTGCGGTCAAGGGATTAAAAGTGAAAAATGGGATGGGAAAACCTTCTTTATTATGTTTTTCATTGTCAGTTTTTCATTCAACTAACAAAGAAATACGTTCCTCTGGCTGGGTAGGTATTGCCAGATAAGCAATACGCCTAAAGAGTGCGTAAGGTCTAATTTGTGCGATTTTGACATAAAAGAACACGATGTTGTATGATTTTCTGTGATAAGATTCAGAATTTGGTGTGAAATATGAACCATTAACCTTCAAAAATTTGTGATTATTATTTTCATAACCACTGTTCTGTTGGTAACTGATCCACAGATTGACGAAGCACAGGATCCACATTTGTGTAAATTTTATTTGTAAGCATCGACGATGAGTGTTCCAAGAGCCGCTGTGTAACAGCTGTGGACACACCTTTTTGGGCAAGCATGGAGCCAAAGGTTTTACGAAGGTCGTGAAATTTCAAATCAACTAATCCGGCATCCTTACATATCTTTTTCCACATTTTGTGGTTGAAATTACCATTGAAGAGTTTTCCCTGTTTGAAATATGATCCATTGACATATTTTTTTAACTCCATCATCACGAGGATTGGCACAGGGCGTGAACCCATACTCTTTCTGGTTTTTCTGCTCATCGTTGTTATGCTGTTTTTCCCAAAATCAATGTCATTGATTTCCAAAGATTCAATATCACCACGCCTCAAGCCTGTTCCCAATGCCAACAATATACGCATCTTTATTGACGGATGAGTCTCAGCTGCCGCCAATAATTTCTTTATCTGAACATCATTCAGCGACTTGACGGGCCTTTCATCTTCCTTCAGTTCCTTAATTTTCAGATTCCTATTCAAGTATCTATTTTCCCTGCACCAGTTGATAAACGTTTTCATATTCCTGATGTCCTTGTTGAGGGTCGGGCGTTTGACTTCGCTGCCTCTTTGGAGTATAAACTGGTCGATGATATTTTGGGTAATTTGCTTTGAACTACATTTCCCTACAAGCCGCTCAAAGTTCCTCAGGGACAATGCAATTTCATAAAGTGTTCCTTTGGTAACTCCTTGCACTTTTTTGGATTCCCTGTATTCTTCGACCACTTGCTGCCAGTCAACTGCTACCACTCCCGTGAATACATCAGAATTCAATTGTGAATATTTTATCTGCTTGTAATGTTCAGCGAGTTCCTTGGTGGGTAGAGCCTTTGCTTTACGATTTCCACTCTCATACCAGCCAACCCACCAGCCATTTATGCCTTTTCTCTTGTAAACCCAAACCTTTCTCATAACATCCATTCTATCGTAACTTTGGGGGCATGAATCAAGGGCAAAGAACGGGGTAATTGCCGTTAAATTGGAGACATAGCGGAGACAGGGTCCAAAGCCATCACGTCAGGTAAGAATGTAAGATTATGTCTTAAAATGAATTACAATTATGATTTTTATAGGATACAGTCTTTTAACTCGGATATATAATCCGTTAGCTACCTTTTGCATACACCCGTCCAGAATTCCAGAGTCTGACGTATTTATTATGAGTCTTGATGTCGTATGGAGATTCTGCAAAATATATTCCCGAACGTTGTATATTCGAGCACATAAAACCTTAAATACTACTCTCTCGTTATCATTCTGAAATGACACAAGAAGATTTGCCAAAAGATGAAAAGGCCATCCAAACCCTGGAAGAAATCTGCGAAAACACAAGGGCCATCCGCAGGGTGGTAAACAGAATTTTTGACCTTCTGCACGAAGCACAAGACCAAGAGGGGGACGATGATTATGAGCCGGACAGCTTAAATTGGAAAGACCTATACAACAGCGATGATATGTACTATTAACCGAAAGATTTTTATACCCCAGCAGCTTTCCTTTTCTATGACAGAGCCAAATCTTGATGCAGGATTGAGAAATTTAAGACAGAGCCTTCGGCAAATAAAAGCCTTGTTAGATTGGCAGCAATTGCAGGAAGCTGAATCAAGACATCATGAGCCACCAGGATTTAAAATCACTGACTCCGTAGAGACCGACCTTAGAAACGAGTATTCGTTCTTCTTATCAACGGCACTGCAGATTCATGGCATTCTTAACGATACCTCACTTACAATTCCGGAGGCGAAACGCCAAAATATCAAAAGCCAACTGGCCAAGGTCGAGCAGCAACTTTACAGTCTCAATCTCAATCAAAAGCTCTGCACCTGTTGAAAATAAAGATGGGATTTTTTGATCTATTCAGGAAAAAGAGGAAAGCACGTCCAAGAAGGAAAAGTCACAGTATGACCTCTGCCGCCAAGCTAAAACAATCCTTTGAAAAGGCAAGGGTTGATATTGATGCCTTACAGGCCTGGACACAAACAACAAACGCACTATTGGAACAGCACTCTAAGGAACTGTCTGAGCACAAAGGTATAATTGAACAACATTCTGCAAGACTGTCGACACTGGAGCAAGCAGTTAACTGGCAGACGGCTAATTTACGATTAACCTGGAATAGTCAAGCCAGTCGACCAGACCAAGCGAGCAGCCAAGCAACAGCGGCGACACAAGGCAATCTGCAATCCCCTCAGAAGCTTGATGTAGACTGCTTTTCCGAACAGGAGAAACGTATTTTGGCTGTCTTTTTCCAAAATCAGGGAATGGCCCTTTCTTATACTGATATAGCCAGAGCTTTGAATAAATCACCCTACACTATAAAGAATCAAATGAGGCAGATGCGGCTCAAGGCGGACCTGTTTGATAGAACAGTGGGTGACCAGAGCAGAAACCGGTTCAAGCTTAAAGATGGCCTGCGAATCGAGAAATATCTCAACGTAAGTTAGCCAATTAGACGACCTATGCCGACTATCCTGGTAGTTTAATCGAGCGGTCAGGATTAACCAACACGACAAGGATGTTGCTCAGGAGCATTCTTTCATTCGTAGTTTATATTCAGTAGTGCTATGACATTGGTTTTTTAAGTATATGATTTTATCGCTGCGATGCTTGGGCAGAAAGGTGAAGTCACATAGTATCAGCAGGTGACACCCATAGAACAGCGATGCGCCTCCATTTCAACCACTTAAGCCTTATTTTTTGCATCATCTCGTATCCGTTCGACCGAATATCTATGAGCCTTGGTTGTTTCCTGGGTTGGGACAGCGCCTCAACCGGCACCTGCCGTTTCTGCCATGCTTCGAGAACCTACCGTTAAATTTATAAACCCCTGACGGTTTATACGTTCGGTGGGGTTAATCCGTCAAATGGACATTGAGCAATATGTGTCAGAAAGACAAAAGCATCTTGATAAAAGCAAAGGTCAAATCAGCAACTTCGAGGTATTTGATTTCAACTATATTCCGCAGAAACCACTGATGCGCGAAGAGGTAAAACCCGTCATCGACTCCCTTCTTCGTTACCAGCAGACCGGCATTGCCAACAATGTCCTTATCCTTGGCTCCCGGGGCTGTGGTAAAAGCGTCCTCGCCAAATACCTTATGAAAGTCTTATCTCAACAAGGCCAACTTGATTTTGCCTATGCAAACTGTAGGCAGCATAACACAAGTTTTAAGATTCTTGCGTCTCTGCTCGGCCTGCGACCTCGGGGCTGTAGCCTTGATGAACTATGGCAGAGGTTTACAGATGCCAGGAAAGGCAAGACCATCTTTATCCTCGATGAAGTGGATTTGATAAGCGAAAAGGACAAGAACAAGGATATTCTGTATCTGATAAGCCGCTCACCGAATAGCTATATGGCAATACTGCTCAGCAATAACCCCAAGTTCTTGACATTGCTGGATGAAAGCATAAAAAGCACCCTTCAGCCGGAGATAGTTCACTTTCGAAACTACAATGCTCTTGAAATCGAAAAAATCCTGATAGACAGGGCCAGAACCGGCCTGAAATTCCTGCCCGAGCAAATTATCAGAGAGATAGCTGCAATGACCGTCAAGAACACAAATTCCGATGTCAGGGTTGCGATAAAGACGTTATATCTTTGGGCATTAGAACCCACGGTACCTCTTAAAGACCATTTCGAAAAGGCCAGGCGGGATATTATGTTTGATGTGGTCAGGGATTTGAACGACAAAAATCTTCTAATCCTGAAGGCTGCTCTTTCCCAGCAGGACGGCTATGTGAAAGATGTTTATCAAGCTTACCGAAAAATCAGCGTCCAATATAGAGAAGAGCCATTCAGCTACGTGCACTTCTATTCAAATCTGGCATACCAGCAGAGCTTAGGATTGATTTTGCTGGTCTCGACGAAAATCAATCGAACCTACACCAACAGGATACAGCTTACTTTTGACCCAGGTATTCTTGCTGCGATATGGCAGACAAGGTTTGAGTAAGCTTTCTTGGCCGCTCCAAATCCAGACTTTCCCGAACCGAAAAGCTTATAAACTCCTTCTTCCTCATATTACCACTTCAAAGTTACAAAATGGCATACAACACAACAGACCAACTAAGAGAATTGTATTTCCAAAA
>Ga0315296_10003519_pt1 | contig 13048 bp, 6 predicted proteins | sample YL17G14_18_MG_FD_203921 | JGI IMG/M metagenome (GOLD analysis project Ga0315296, IMG submission 203921) | Sediment microbial communities from Yellowstone Lake, YNP, Wyoming, USA - YL17G14_18 | ecosystem: Environmental > Aquatic > Freshwater > Lake > Sediment | place: USA: Wyoming | collected... | reverse complement strand
CTGATATCGCGGACTGTCTTTCGGGGCGAGATCAACTACCGGTTCGTGTCCGACCGGTTCAAGGCCCTCAAGAGCGGCGAGGTCACCATGTCGGGCACGATCCGCGAGTGGCAGCGAGAGCAGGAATTACCCCCGGCGTGCGTGTTCTGCGGGTCCGGCGAGAACCTCCAGGCGGACCACCTGATCCCGAGAAGTCGCGGCGGGACCGACTCGGCCGAGAATGTCGTGTGGTCGTGCAATACCTGCAACGCATCCCGAGGGGATCGTGGCATCTTTCAGTGGCTCGGCCTCAAGGACAAGGACAATCTGCATCGCCTGGTTGCGGGCAAGTACCTGAAGGAGTTGTACGAGTTGCACGCCCTGCGGGGGACCCTGGATATCCACAAGGACGCCATCGGTCAACTCTGTCCCCGATGCAGGAACGGCCCGACCTGCATCGAGTGGCACAAAGTGCAGGAACTGACCTGCTTTTGGCTGGAAAGCATCTTCTGAGGCAACGGTGGCTCTCTGCAAAAAGGCATAGTCCCGAAGTATCGCACTGCTGACTGGGAGCAGGCATCATAGAGGCATTACAGCACCGCCCATGCAGGATGGGAGCGGTCAGAGGCTCAGGGTGAACAGCAGCGGGCAGATGGCGGCACAGAGGCGAGTCCATTGAGCGATCTGCCGCGGGCCGTTGCAGGCTCCGCACTTCGGAACTTCGGGCCGGGTCGAGGGCGACAGGCCGCAACCGATCGTTGCCGATCTGCAGTTGCCGAGCCCTGCCGTATACTGCGGGCATGACATGCCGCACGTGGGAGATGCAGCCTGTAGTTTCGCTCCGGCGGCTTGAGGGCTCTGCCCTTTCGGATCGACGGTCTTCACCGATGTATACGAGGCGGCATCGGATGCGAGCTTGGCGTAGGCCAGTTCCTGGCCGATTGTGGAGTAATAATAAGCTTTATCCAGTTCGGTCGGTCCCACCGGCGGCGTCACGGGCATGCCCGGCGGCATCGGCATGACATCGGCGGCGGCAAAGGTACAGAGAAACGGCAGAATCGACACGATCGCGGCTCTCACCATCCTGGCATACATAAGCAACTCCCCTACTCATCGAGTTCCTTGAAGCGCTTAGGATTCCATACTGCATGAATTATACACCGCCCGCCCACGGCTGCAACAGAAATATCGCGCCCCGCCACACCGGTGTGCGACTACATTTCGTGGAGGAGATTCTGCTGGCCAAACGAGAAACCTCGCCTTTCGGTGCCTGTTGTGCCCAAAGGAAGAGAGTCGTGCGAGGACGCACAACCTACGAAGAGCGCGGACGGCCCTCCGCGTAGGGCGAGCGTCCCCGCTCGCCTTGCGAAGCTATTCAGACCCACAAAGATTAGTCGCACACCCACACCGGTGTGTGACCGTCTTTCGTGGGGAGCCGCCAATCTCGCTCCGGCGGTCTGGGGTCAGAGCTTGGATAGTGAATAGGGTCGCGGATCACACGAGGGTGCGACCATCGACTACCAGAAGATGGCGTAGAGGGTGATGTAGGCGGCGGCGACCAGGGCCCACCAGAGGATCAGGCTTGCGTACCAGGGGCGAGGGGCGAGTCGTTCCTCGGGCGGGAGGAAGAACAGGTGCGGCTTCCAGATCCACTTTTCTGCAACACTCGCGGGCGGGGCAGGCGCGAAGTACGTCGCCGCGATGTGGAAGGCGATCACCGGGGCCAGCAGAATGCCGGCGAGATTGAATGAGTTGATCTTCACGTGCAGGGCCTGCAGCACGGCGGGCAGCAGGGTCATGGGGACGCACAGCAGCAGCGTGGCGGTGGCGGACAAGTTGTTGGAGCGGGGCCAGAGCAGGGCCGAGACGAAGACGACGACAATCGGCACGGCCATGAAGAACCAGCATTCCTGGAAGTAGCCGAACAGCGTGCTCCACATAGCGACGACCGGCGTCCAGAGCATCCCCACCACCAGCACAGCCAGGGTCGTGATGCGGCCGACGCGGATCATCTGCCGGTCGCTCGCCGACGGGTTCCACAGCCGCTGGTAGAAGTCGATCGACAGGATGGTCGAGCACGAGTTCATCAGGGCGTCGAGCGTGGACATGATGGCCCCGAGCAATCCGGCGAAGACCAGGCCGCGAAGCCCGTAGCCGAGCGGGCCGACCAGATAACTGACGACCTTCGGATACGCCTCGTCGGGGTTCTCCAGGTTCGGGAACAGCCTGTACGCGATCAGGCCCGGGAAGCATACGGCCAGCGCCAGGAACAGGCCGAGAAAGCCCGCGAAGATCACCCCCGCCCGGGCGTGCCACTCGTTGCGGGCGCCCAGGACCCGCTGGTTGATGTACTGGTTCGTCGCGTAGTACCACAGGTTCGTCGAGACCATGCCGACGAGGATGCCGGTCCAGGGCAGCTTCGGATGATTGGCCGGCAGGATCAAGTGCGCCCGGTCGCCCACGCCGCGCATCGCCTCCCAGCCCCCCACCTCGTGCAGGCCCAGGAAGAACACCAGCAGTCCCGCCCCCAGCAACAGCACCGCCTGGATCACGTCGTTCCAGACGACCGCGGGCAGGCCACCCATCACTGTGTACACGCCGGTCACCACAGCCAGCATGAGAATCGAGTGCCAGATGCTGATGTCGAAGATATTGTGCAGCGCCAGGCCGCCGGCGTAGAGAACGCCAGCGAGGTTGATGAAGACGTACGACAGCACCATGATGACGGCCAGCGTCATCCGGGTGGACGGGCCGAACCGGTGCTCCAGCCACTCGGGCATCGTGCTGATCTGCCGGCGGACGTAGAACGGGACGAAGAACAGGATCATCACGGTCATCGCCGGGAAGACGCCCCACTCCCAGTTCGCCACGGCCAGCCCGTAACGGTAGGCGTATCCGACCTCGCCGATGAACTGCTCCGTCGAGATGCTCGTGGCGATCAGCGAGAAGCCGATGGCGTACCACGGCAGCCGGCGCCCGGCCAGGAAGTAATCCTGCGAAGTCTTCTCCCGCCGCGCCACCCACCATCCGACGGCCAGCACCGCCACGCAGTACGCGGCGAACACGGCATAATCAAGACCACTGAGTTTCACAAATCAGCTCCCAACGCAAGTTGGCAGTTCTCAGTTGTCAGTTCTCAGTTCGGCCCATTGTGACGCTGACGACTGTCGCACCGATGACGGCGAACCACCGGGCCCAAATGCTACCATCGCGACAGCCGGCACACAACTCCGGGATGGCACACGCCGCAAGCGCCGTACGTATTTCGCCTGGAGTCTCCCGTTCGCCGGGTGGCACCGCCAAACTCGTTTGACGGTGCTCATTCGATGAGATCTACTCAATCGAGACCCCACGGGCAAACGAGTTTGCCCGTGCCACCCAGGATTAGGCCTTTCCAGGCTAAACGGGCGCCAAGCGCAAGCCTGCCGATGGTCCACGCGGTCCGAGGAGAAGCCATCGGCAAGCCCTTCGGTCTTGCCGCTGCCACCCGGCAACACGAGACACTCAGCCGTAGTCGGCCTCAGGTATACGAACCCGGTCCAAAAATAATCAAAAAAGAATGAAGCGGTAACAAAACGGTAACACGCGGGACGCAGAGTACAGGTGTGTGAATGAGTGTCTGGCAACCTGTGTTCTGCGAAGGAGTATAGCCATGAAGAGATCGACGTTGTGCGTGGTCGGGGTGCTGCTGGCGGTCCTGCTGGGCCCGGCGGCGTACGGGAAAACAGCGGCGGAGCTGATGCGAGAGGCGCTCTACGCCGAGGAGGTCGAGGGCAATCTCGATTCGGCCATCGGGATTTACCAGCAGATCATCTCCGACACCTCGGCCCCGAAGAACCTCGTCGCGCAGGCCTTGTACCGGGAGGGCATGTGCTTCCTGAAGAAGAAGAACGAGCCGGATGCGAAGGCCGCCTTCCAGAAGCTGGTGGCGGAGCACAGCGACCAGACGGAGCTTGTCGAGAAGGTCAAGCCCATGCTCGACGAGCTGGGCAACGCCGATCCAGCCAGCCTCATGCCGCCGGAGGTCCTGGTCTACGTCGAGATCGGCAGCCCGGGCAGGCAGGTCGAGACCATTCTCAACATGCTCAAGGGCACGCCCCTGGAGAATCCGTTCAGCGCCATCGCCACGAGGAAAGATCCCGGGCAGACCGCCGAGCATAATGCTCAGAACCAGGCCGGCGGCAACAACGCGCAACAGCCCGCCGGCAACGGCGGTCCCGCAGACATGATAGGCAAGATTATGAATCCCGCCATGATGGCCGAGCTCAAGAAGATTCGCGGTCTCGGCGTCGGGCTCACCGACATCGCCGCGAACAATCCGCCGGCGATCATCGTCCTGTTCCCCGGCAGCAGCGATGCACTTCGCGGCCTCTTGCAGATGGGCATCTCCATGCTCGGGCAGACGGACGCAGACATCGAGGGCATGAGAACAGTCAAGTTCGCCGATGGCGGCGGCGCCGCGTTTGACAACTCGGTCTTCATCGTCGTCAGTCCCTCGCCCAAGGCGGCCGAGCTGCTGGCGTGGTCGGTCAAGCAGTACAAAGGAGTGACTCATCAGCCTTCGCTGGCCTCGGCCAATGCCTCGTTCGCCAAAGTCAGCAAGCAGGCCCGGCAGCAGAACGCCGTGACGGCATGGGTGAACGTCGCCGAGACGTACCCGCGACTGCTGAAGATCATGCCTCCAGACCAAATTCCGGAGCAGATGCGGATGGCCGACGGCATCGTCAATTTCGCGAACGTGGACGACCTGATCGCGACGATCTCGCTGCGAGAGACCGGCGTGGCGCTGGAGGCGAACGTCAACTTCAAGGACGGCAGCAAGTCGATGGCCTACAACCTGATTCGCACGCCGAACCTGAACAAGGAGTCGCTCAAGGCCGTGCCCGCCGAGGCGATTGCCCTGATCAGCCTGGCGCTGGGCGAGGCCGGGACCGCGCAGGCCCAGGCCGCCAGGGACAAGATCATCAGCGCCACGGGGCAGGACCTCGGCACCCAGATCTTCGGCAACATCGAGCAGATCAACCTGTTCGCCATGCCGATGAAGGCGGCGACCTCGGCGGAATCCGCCGGCATTCCGGCGGCGGTGCAGTCGGTTGGCCTGGCCCTGACCAGCCGCGAGCCGCAAAAGACGCAGCAACTGCTGATGACGGTGCTGCAAATGGCAAACCTGGTCCCCCCCGATGGACAGCAGACCCTGCCGGCTTCCGGCCAGTATGAAATCGCTCTGGCCAACGACATGAAACTCTTCGGCTACACGGACGACGCCAGCAAGATCATGACGCTCTCGCTGAACCCGCAGGTCATCGGCAGATCCGTGATCGCGATGAAGCAGAACAGCTCCGTGCTCAACGGCGGCAAGTTGCAGGACGCGATCGCCACGATGTCGCCGAAGACCAGCAAGCTCGTCCTGATCAACGTGGCCGGGGCGCTGGCATTCCTCGCACAGAGCTGGCACTTCTCGTCGACAGAGGCGGCCCAACAGATGGAGCAGGCCATGGATGAGCTGGCCAAGGCGACGGAGAAGACGACGCTCCGGCTGCTGACGAGCGAAGAGGCCAACAGCTTCGGCATCCGCCTGAGCATCAGCGATCTGCCTCCGATGAACCAGATCGTCGGGGCAGTAACGAAGATCACACAGATGGTTTCGGATGCCAGGCGGGACATGACCGCCGCCGCCGTGCAGGCCCAGACGGCGCTGTGCGTCCCGAAGGCAAGCGGGCCCATGAAGATGGATGGCGACGAGCAGGTGTGGGCCACCGTGCCGGCACAGACCATCGAGCACGTGGCCTATACTGCCCCCTCCTCCCCCGAGGATTTCTCCGCCAGCTTCAAGACGCTCTGGGACAACCAGGCCCTTTACCTGCTCGTCGATGTCGTCGACGACAAGCCGGTCAAGGACTCGGTCGAGTTCTGGCTGGACGACACCGTCGAGGTCTTTATCGACGCCGACAACAGCAAGTCCGGCGTCTACGGCGATAAGGACTATCAGTATCACTTTACCTGGGAGGGCTCGCAGTTCACCTCGGCCCATAGTAAGGGTGAGTCGCGGTTCAACAAGCTCGAAGGTGTGGTGAGCACTGCTGTCACCACCGGCAAGGGCTACCGCTTCGAGCTCAAGTTCCCCTGGTCCACCCTGGGCATCACTCCCCACCCCGGCACGCGAATCGGGCTTGATGTGCACGTGAATGACGATGACGACGGCGGGGACCGCGACACCAAGATCATGTGGCACACGGAAAACGACATCGCCTGGCAACAGCCCAAGGCCCTGGGCACGATCGAACTGGCCGGCCTGGTCGGCTGGTGGAAGCTGGACGAGACCGGCGGAGACAAGGCCGCCGACAGCTCCGGCAACGGCCATGACGCCACGATTCATGGCGACCCCGAATGGCAGCCGTCGGGCGGCAAGATCGGCGGCGCCCTGCAACTTGACGGCGACGGCGACTACGCGGACACGGGATACAATGAAAATCTGGGCACGTGGACCATCGCGACCTGGGTCAAGAATCCCGCCGCCCCGACATCGGCCAACCACTCCGGCCCCGCGCACCGGCAAGCGAACTTTCAGATCAACTGGAACCATGACTTTCCTGAGTTCCGTGGCGCCGCCGGCGTCTTCATCGGCACGACGTGGTACGCCGCGAGCTTTGGCGATTTGCAGGGCGACACGTGGTACCATTTGGCCGCCACGTTCGACGGTACGAGCCTCAAGGCGTACACCAACGGCACCCTGGTGACGAACAATCCAAATGCCATAGGTGTGCCGGGCATCGAAACCGAAACCCTCAAGCTTGGCAGGCACGCGGTGGAGGATGCCTACTTCATGGGCATGATCGACGATGTCCGCCTCTACAACTTCGGCCTCACCAAAGCCGAGATCCAACAGCTCTACAACGAAAGGAAATAACCCTGTCGCGGCGATGGGAGATACGCGAAGTCACTTGGCATGATGGGTGGCGGCGCCAATCGTGACAGCCGTGACGCTGCCACCCAGCTTCGCAGAAGTCAAGCGTTCCAGGTCGGCGTGATTACAGGACTTTGTGACGGCCCCCGCCGGGTCGCTGCGTCACCTGTGCGGATTTGAGATTCCGTGGTATAATCACCCATACAGGCACGGGCAGCCGATATATGTCGGCAGAGGTGGCCCTGATGTCACCGTGCGCTGTATGGCGGCGAAATGAGAAGAATGCACAGCTTCAATTCGGGATACGGTCAGTTTCGATGGGTCGTGCTGCTGCTGGCGGTGGCGGTCATCCTGCCGACGGTCTGCCTGCTGTGGTTCATGAACGAGGTGGTGCGAAACGAGCGGTTCGCCGTGCACGAGAAGCTCACGGCGCTCTACGAGAGCCAGTTGGCGGAAGTGGCCGGCCGGGTGGACGACCAGTGGGCCGACGATTGCCGGCTCCTGGAGCGAAAGCCCTCGATACACGTCTACCGGCAGTTCGTGTCCATTGCCACCCAGAACGGCTGGGAGGGCCTGATCGCGTACGACGACGCCGGGCAGCGCCTGTATCCGGCGGTCCCGGCCGATGCCGAGGCGATGATGCGCCCCTCCGAGGAGTTCGCCGACGCCTGGGAAATGGAGTTCGTCAAGCAGGAATACCAGCAGGCGGCGGAACGATACGAGGAGTACTCGCGGATCAGCGACGATCACGGCCGGCTGGCCGCCTGCATCGGCAAGAGCCGCTCGCTGGCCAAGCTCGGCAACCTGGACCAGGCGATCGCCGAATGCAGGCAGCGGGTCGCCTTCAGCCCGCTGGCGGAAACGGGCGACTCGCGCAGCCTGGCCCTGATCGCCAACGCCCGGCTGATGATGCTCGGCTGGACGCGCAACCGTCCGGCGGACGCCCAGCTCCATGAGGAGACCTTCCGCAAGCTGCTGGCCATGGTCTTCAACGTCAATGGGGCGGGCTTCGCGCTGCCGGCCGACCAGAACCTCTTCATCGCACGCAAGGTCCTCGAAATCGGGACCGAGACCGGGCTGCTCGACAAGAACGCCGATCTCCTCCGCAGGGATGCGTTACAGAAGCTCATCGATGTCGAGGAGCGCTCCATCGCGCTGGCCCAGCAGTTCCCAACCATGGACCTGTTCGACGGCTGGAAGGCCGACAAGCTCCAGCCGCTCAAGCTGGGAGACGGCGTCTTCTACGGCACCGTCCACAGGTCCAGCCGCGGGACGTGCGTGGCGCTGCTGTCCACCGCCAACGTCGCCGCGACGGTCGCCGACTATGCCCGCAAATTCCAGGATTCCAATGTCGATTACCGGATCGTCGATGGCGCCGGGCGGTTCATCGCCGGGGTCGCCGAGACGAACCTCGAGCCGTTCACCACGGCGACGGTCAGCGAGTACCTGCCCGACTGGACGATCCAGTTGTTCTTCAAGGACGTCGATACGTTCCGCCGGGCCGCCGACGAGCGAATCGTCGTCTATACGTGGACGGGGGTGCTCGTCATCCTGCTGATCCTCGGCTCCGGGGCCGCGGCCGCCAAGAGCATCGGCAAGCAGGTCCAGCTCAACCGGCTCAAGAACGACTTCATCGCGACGGTCACCCACGAGCTCAAGACTCCGCTGGCCTCGATGCGCGTTCTTGTCGACACTCTGCTCGAAGGCAACTACCGCAATCCGCAGCAGGTCATGGAGTACCTGCAGCTCGTCGCGAGGGAGAATGAGCGGCTGAGCCGGCTGATCGACAACTTCCTGACGTTCTCGCGGATGGAGCGGAACAAGCAGGCGTTCCAGATGCGGGCGGTCAGTCCCGTGAGCATCGCGCGCACGGCGGCCGAAGCCGTCAAAACCAAACTCGCCCGCGGCAACTGCGTCTTCGAGACCGACATCCCCGACGACCTGCCCGCGATCAAAGCCGACCACGACGCCATGGTCACGGTCCTCGTCAACCTCCTGGACAACGCGTACAAATACACAAGCGACGAAAAACGCATCAAGCTGAGCGTCACGAGCGCCGATGGCTCGGTGTGTTTCCGCGTCAGCGACAACGGCCTCGGCATCCCGCGACGGGCCCTCAAGAAGATCTTCCGCCGTTTCTACCAGGTGGATCGCAGCCTGTCCCGCCGTACCGAGGGCTGCGGCCTGGGCCTGAGCATCGCCAAATTCATCGTCGACGCACACCAGGGCGCCATCGCCGTCGAAAGCAAGCCCAACCAGGGCAGCACCTTCACCGTCACAATCCCCGCCGCCCCGTGCGCCTGATTGGGAATAAAAAAAGGGAGATACAGGGAATACCTCCGTATAGGCAGCCGTTCATCACCCTGCTCTCCCCGCCGTAACGTGCCTCGATTTCAGTTTCATTCCATGAAACAGTCATATCCATCTGTTGCACGTGCGGCAGCGTCACAGTATCCCACAGACAATCGCTGCGTCAATGCAGGAAATCCCTCATTCTTGCTCCCGCCAACGGCCTCGGCATCTCTACCGGTCAAAATACCGATAGAAATCCTCGCGGTCTCCCACCCGTAGGACCAAGACGCGAAGGACCTTCTTCTGAACAGTATAGGCGATCCGGTAATCGCTGGACCGGATGCGCCAGATGTCGACTTGGCCTCTGATCTGCTGTGCGTCAGGTGGGAATGGATCGTCGGCAAGCGCATCGATCCTCGCTGCGATTTGCCGCCGGACTTTCTTGGGCAGGCCGGCCAGCACTTTCGCAGCCTGCCGGTCGATCTCTACCTGATAGCGCATTGCTGCCTACAGCCCTAACTCCTTTTTCACTTTCTCCCAGACAGCCGTGTCGTCTCGTTTGAGGGCTTTCTTGGCGAGATCGAGGTCCATCCGGTCCTCCAGCGCCTCCAAAAGCTCGGCATCCTCATACGGCACAACAGCAAACAGCGGCTTGCCGCTGCGGGTGACCGCGATCCGTTCACGCCCATAGCTCACTCGGTTTCCCAGATCGGCAAGATTCTGCCGAAAATCACTCGCGGCAATCTTCGTCATGGCAATACTCCTATAGCGAACTAGTACCTATTGTATAATCCGTACAAATTGTACAATATGTTCAACATAAGCTCAAGAACAACCTGAGAAGATTGTGCGGAAATGCTTCTAACATCTGTCTGTGGGCGGACTTACGCCATGCAGCCGCAAATACACGTGCCGGTTGGCTGCCCATTCCCCGCGTCCGATTCTACGTGCAAGAATTTCATGGGCGCGGATCGACGTACGTAGTTGGCGCAGTGGCACGGCCTGCACGAGCCTGCGGCAGCACCAGGAACAGGGAGGCGTGAACGATCGTTGGCACGCGTGGACGGGAGCATGAGCGGGCTGGAGGCCCGTCCCACTTCAAGTGATGCATTCGAGAGATCCCATTGTTGTCCGGTCGGCACGCCCGGAAAAACCTTGTTTTCCCGGCGGTTTCGTGGGGTTTTATGCCTGCCAGCCAGGAGACTTCAGCGAGAGTGGTCCGCCACCGGCGAAATCCCAGCAAAATCGCGGTATTTTGCCACCCCGACTCACAAGTCCGGCGGTGTTGTTCGCACCCGCATCGGGCGACAAATCTGCCTTTGTGCGGGTTTCCACAATAGTCTCGCCGTCTTCCTTTGCGTAAATTAATTGTGGACACGGCCTGTGACGGGCACTGCACATTCGGGGCGGTGAGTCTTCTTCGGATGGAGTGCAAGCCATTCGCGTCGCTGATCGGGATCGTCCCGCGCGATGCGCGAGTCGAAAGAGGCTCGCCCTCTCGGCGATCCATCGTTGTGTCCCCCAATAACGCACGGACGCGCGGGGCAGAGAAACAGTAGCCGGAGCGCCGCGCAAAGGGACCGGATAATCCGGCCAATCATGTAAGGGTAGAGGTGTATCGATGAAGAGAGTACTCGCAGTACCGCTTGTGACGGTCGTGACGATTCTGGCCGTCGGGCTGATCGTGTTTGGCGACCTGTCGGCGGCCGAGCAGGCATCCGTGACGCTCAGCGTCTCGACGCCGGCCAACGGATCGCACTTCATCGCCGGCGAGGCCCCGGTCGTCAGCGTGACTTTGCCTGCCGGGGTCAACAAGGCTGATCTGGCGACACTTGGCCTTTATCTGTATGGCCCTCAAGAGACGACCAAGACGGTAGCCGCCGTGAAATTGCTCAATGCTTCCACAGACCGTGCGGTGCGGCCTCATCATTACATCGACCTCTTGACGAACCCGGCTGTGGTCGTCAACGACAACGTCCTGACCTACGGTCTGCAAGCGGTCTCCGACGAGGAACCCGGAACCTACACGGCCAGTCTGCGGGTCGTTTCGAAAAGCGACCCCCTCGATCAGGCGATGCTGCTCTCCGATTTCCAGATCGGAACCGCCACGGTGGAAACGCAGATCGTCGACAAAGACAAGTGCGCCAAATGTCACCTGGGAGCGGATAACGGGCAGTTCTATTTCGCCCATGTCGATCCTTCCGGACCCGGCGCCACCGGAAGCCCGTCCCTGGAATCGTGGCCGGTCAGAACGTGCAAGAGCTGCCACAACACGGATGGATACGCCGCCTATCGCGATCCCCAGGATTCCAGCGTGCGCGTCCCCGACCCCATCGTAAAGCGCGTGCATGGCATCCATATGGGCGAGGAGTTGAAGAACCCGCTGAACACGGACCCGACCATAGGTACTTTCAGAGATTACACCGATGTGGTCTTTCCATACGGCATTCGGGGCGAGACGGTGGCCCCTTACACTCATATCTCCGGCGTGAAGAATTGCACCGCCTGCCACTCGGACAGCCGCTGGAAGACCAAGCCGTCCCGCCTCGCCTGCGGCAGTTGCCACGACAGTATCTGGTTTGGCGCCCCTGCCTCCAAGCCCGCAGGAAGCGAAATGCATGAGGGCGGCCAAATGGATAGTGATGCCGGATGCTCCTTCTGCCACCCGCCGGAGACCGGGGGCGCGAAGGCAGTCGCACAAGCCCATAAGGTGAATCCCCATAAGGTAAACGCTGTCGATATCAGCATTACCCCGCCTGCCAACGGCCAATACTATACCTCCGCCGATGACGCAACGGGCGTCTCGATCACCCTTGCCGTCAAGGATGACGCCGGCAATCCCATCGTTCACACGGATGTCACCGACGTTCTGGTCTCCGCGGCGAACCTGTACGTCTATGGCCCGCGCGAGCAATCGAAGCCTGTGCTGACCAACGTGGCCATCAACGGGATCTCGAATCTCCGGGCCTCCCTAACAAATGCCACCGCGGCCGGCGGCTCTCCGGCGGCATGGACGTTTGCAGCCGGGGACAAGTTCAAGATTGCCATCAACGGCGCCGCCGCCCTCGACCTGGAGGCCCCGGAAGGCGCCAAGACCCCCGATGACGTGGTGGCCTGGCTCAACGCCGCGTTCACCGCGAACGACGCCAAGGCCAGCGCCTCCAAGTCCGGCACAACCAAGGTCAAGATCGAGAGCCTTCTCCAGGCTGGTGACAATTCCCGGATCGACATCTACGACAGCGCCGTCACCACGATCATGGGCTGGAAGCCGACAGGCGTCACGATGGAGCCGTACGTCAAGATCGGGACGGCCTCCTCGCAGACCGTTGACCTCCGCGAACTCACGCTGGTGAATCCGGCGACGGATTACATCGATCCGGATGTGACCCGTACCGCCGGCAACATCACCTACACCCTGCGGGGCAAGTTCGCCGATCTGACCCCCGGCACCTACTGCGTCTACACGTATTTCCTCCCCAAGGCTGGCAAGATCAAAGGCTTCAGCAATCCGGTCGCCCTCGCACTGAAGACGTTCCAGGTCGGCACCGCCACGGAGGAGCCCAAGGTCGCCACGAACTGCACCGACTGCCACGGCGACTCGATCATGCACCTGTATGAATCCCACATCCATCCCGGGCTGTTCGACGTTGACTACTGCAAGGCCTGTCACGATTATGCCCATTACGGCACGGGCGACGCGTTCGTGAACCAGGGCGGCACCTCGACCAACGGCTGGAGCGGCTTCGGCGCGGCGCCCATCGCCCGCAGGGTCCACGGCGTCCACTTCGGAAAGTACCTCGCGCATTCCGAGGAGATCTACGCAAACGCCGACTACTTCAAGGATGTGATCTTCCCGCAGGATGTCCGCAACTG
>Ga0315296_10003518_pt1 | contig 13048 bp, 10 predicted proteins | sample YL17G14_18_MG_FD_203921 | JGI IMG/M metagenome (GOLD analysis project Ga0315296, IMG submission 203921) | Sediment microbial communities from Yellowstone Lake, YNP, Wyoming, USA - YL17G14_18 | ecosystem: Environmental > Aquatic > Freshwater > Lake > Sediment | place: USA: Wyoming | collected... | reverse complement strand
CCACCATGTGAAGTATGATTCTGGCGTCTATCCTTCTATTGAATGCTTGAGCCATAGCTGTAAACGAGTCCACCACTAGTCTTTTTGCATCGAGTTCCAAGACCTCTCTCGATAGCATGCCGATTGTTGACGAGACTGTGTCTTCGCGTGTCGTCAAAAGGTCTAAGAATCTGAATTTCCCTTCGTTTTCCAACGACTCGAAATCAAAGCCGAACTTCTTCATATTGTCAACGAAGAATTCCCTTCGCTCTGCAAAGGATAGGTATATGCCATTTTCATTGAGGTTTCTCGCACCATGATGGAGAAAATGGGCTGAGGCAATGGTTTTCCCCGAACCGGGAGAGCCAGCGAGCAGAATCAGGCTGTTTCTTGGAAAACCGCCGTCAATCATTTCGTCCAGACCAGCTATGCCCGTTGGAACTCTTTTTCTCAGTACGCTTTCTTCCTGAACTGTCATTAAGTTGCCTTGTTGTTGGGACAAGTAAATTCGCCTATCTTCTATGTCCTGAGACTTTCATATTAATCAGTTATGAATTGACAAACTGTATCAAAAACAAGCTAGACCATTGATTTCTAGGAAAAATGAGAGCTATCAAATTGGATTTTGGATTCATATGTATTAAATTCAGCCACCTTTGAAATCTCTCTGTGAGCCAACAACCAAACAATGGATGAAAACGTCTCGACTAGGCCAATCTCTAGAAAAAAGGGCGCATACTGCACATGCTGAAGCAAAAACTGAATGTCCGCTACGTTGACCTCACGGTCTTATTATCGTTGAGTGTACTGACTGTTCTGGCTCCATTGGCAAATGGCGCGAATGGATTCATCAATGTGACCTACTACGCTAGTGGCTATAACGTTGCCACAGGCACATATTTTTCCGGAACAATCCCAGCAAGCATTCAGATCAATGATCAAGACTATTTTGTTGCTAATAGCTCTGGGTCGGCAACGTCGACGAATGCATATAGCCCGAACAGCCACAGTCTTTTGGGAAACACTGCTCTCATTTCCGGAGCTGTCCAAGATTTAGCCTCTGACGACAGCGTTTACATGACCTTTCGAAGTTATGAAAACACAAGTTGCGTCTTTCAGTATTACAATTCAAGTAACGCTGAGTCTTCCACAACAAGCATATCCTACGTTGACAAGGTGACCTTGAAATTCACTCCCAGCTTGACTGGGGACTACCTGATAATTGCTTCTGCAGAGCTCAAGGGAAGCTCCAACGCATACGGTCTTCAAGTCCAAATGACCATAGATGGAGTTACTTACGCCAATCCGACATGGCAACCAGACGACGCGAACGCGTGGGAATCCTTCTTCACCAGCAAAGTGATCAACCTCAACACTAGCGCTCACACGATCAGGGTGCAATATGCGTCCGAAGACGCTGCGCAAATCGTTACGATGCGAAACGCGAGGATAATGGCTTTGTTCCTCCTGAATTTCGAAGCCGACGAAATAGAGGCCGAGCAAGCAGTGAACTCTGGAGCTTACGTTGATATTGTCTCAAAAGCTTTTGCGCCTTCAACACCTGGCGTCTATTTGATTGTGGCAACTGCAGAGGTAAACGCAGCGTCCACGGCGTACAGCTTTTCTACCATGCTTGAAATTGACGGCGTCGCCAAAGACACGATGGTGACTGAAGGAGAAGCTGTCAACGACTATGAAGTCTTCGCAGCTCACAATGTTACAGCCCTGTCAGCAGCAACTCACACGGTTAAGATTCGAGCCAGTCGAGAAACAACGGGAAACATGTTCATACGACGAGCAAGAATTACAGTAGTGAGACTGTCAGATAATTATGATTACCGAGCTAGCGGAAGCGAGCAACTGTCATCCACGTTCTCCACGACGTGGGTTGACAAAACAATCTTAACTTTTACTCCGAGCACCCCAGGAGAATACCTAGTAATGGCTTCAGCCAAGATCGGTCTAACTACTTCGTCCGCTGGTAATCAGCCAGCAATAAACCTTACAATGGACGGCGCCCAGATCGGTTATTGGCAGGCTGGGTTGTCAGATGCAACTGATTCCTTGACCTTTGCAACCATGATAAACATATCACTCTCCGCAGCGCTGCACATTTTTAAAATCGCTTTCCGCACGACGAACGTCTTCTACGCAGCATCTATACGAGATGCCAGAATAGTTGCGGTTAGGCTGGCTCGACAACATGTTACAGAAGTCGAACTCACTGGCGCCTGCGACGATTACAACTGGACTCAGCTAGCATTCGGCGTGGATTCAAGCTGGACCGTCAGCTACGTGTCTGTTTACATCCAAACCTATGATTATCGACGTCTTCTATATCCTGTCTCTGGTCAAGCGTGCGCCGTCTACACGTCTAGTGTATCGCCCAACACCGATGAAACCCACACACTATACATAACAGATAATCCCTCAGACTACAGAAACTCCACAGGAGACTGGAAATTAAGGGTAAGAGGAGTAAGAAACACTAGCATTCAACCGGCTCAGTTTGACTTTAAAGTCGACCAAGTTGAGTTCAGACCTACCCATTATAGTGAGTATGCAGTCGCCACAGAGTTCTTGTTCTCATCTGTGACCCCGAACGTACCAGTTGAGCTCAACTTCACCATTGTGGGACACAGCAGCCTGACAGGGGTCAGTGTCACAGTTCAAGTCTGGGATTATTCTGCCTCAGCCTACGCAACAAGCGGACAAGCTTTCATCCAGTATGTATCTTCAGGAGTAGACGAGACCGTTATGCTTAGGATTAATGCGAATCCGCAATTCTTCGTTTCGGCTGGAAGTGCAAGAATAAGAATCACAGGCAAGCTGTCAACCACGATTCAGTATTGGCAAGAGATAAACCAAGTCAAACTTGATCACAGCCACGTTAATTCGCCTCCTACATTGAATCCAGTTGGCAACAGATTAGTCGGCGAGCTAACCGAGCTCACTTTCAAGGCTACTGCCATTGACACTGACATTCCTGCTCAACCCTTGACCTTCACACTTGGCAACAGCGCTCCAGCCGGGGCTTCTATAACTGAAACTGGAATCTTCACGTGGATTCCGACAGAGGAGCAAGGTCCAGGAAACTATCTCGTCTTAGTGGTAGTTTCGGATGGACTCCTGACTGGTTCCGAGGAAATCACGATCACGGTTTTCGAGGCACACATCCACGACTTGGCGATTGACAACGCTACAGCATCGCCGACGAACATAGTCTCTGGAGAAGTTGTGACAATTTCAGCTACAGTTAAGAATCAGGGTACTGCTACGGAAACGTTCAACCTAACAATCTTCTTCGACCAGACGGTTATTGAAACCAGAGCTGTAAGCGAGCTGGCTCCTGGAAGCCATCAAGCCTTTGAATTTTCTTGGAACACTACTGGTTTGGGCGACTCAACCTACCAGATCCGAGCTGAGGCAAGCCGGGTTTCAGGTGAATTGGAAACAAGTAATAATTCATATATGGTTGCCATGTTAAAGGTAGGTGGGCAATCTTGGCTATCAATGTATGATTGGATTATTGTACCCTCTGCCGCATTGTTGATTGTTCTTGGTTTGTTTCTCTTCGCGTTGCCGGGGAAGCGCAGGAAAAGAGGTAGAGCTTGGTTTTTCAGGAAAGACGGTTCATTCTCGGCACAGTTCGGGATGAGACACAAGGAGATGACGGGGAAGAAAATGTTGCTTGAGATTGACCCTACCTCAGATTATGGTTCGGTCATTTCAAGTTTTGTCTCAGAGGCAAAGAAGAATGACGAGTCGCTCTTTATTGTGGCAAACAAAGACAGCACTCTACATTCGTCCTTCTCCCAAGAACCCCATGTAAAGTTCCTTCTCTTCACTTCAAAAACGCACTACCCACAACAGGTAAACGACAAAGAAACTCTACTGCCGGCGGACGATCTTTCAGTTTTGCTTGACGCTTGCACTAAGACACAAGGAGTAGAACCCCAGAAATCCATAAACCTGCTTCTCGACAATGTCTCCGACCTTATACTTCGATGCGGTTTCGACAAAACCTACCAATTCATTCGCTTACTTCTCGAAGCACTCTCCTCGTCCAAGACAACAGCATTGTTCGTGTTCATCCCAACAGCACACAACCAAGAAGTATCATCATCCATCAGAGGCTTATTCCACACTCAACTAACCTACACAAAAGACGGCCCAAAAACCTGACAATTCACAAGTCAAGCATTTGAATTCTTTCAATTTCCCTTTTGCTGGATTTTCCCGTTGACTCTCTTCGTGTCATTTCGTCGCGTGATTAAAGAAGTTAGTGATGAATTTGGTAAACTATTTGGATTTGTTTACCAACATATAAGAAAAAGACTGAATTCCTTTCTAGCAGATCTGAGGAAAGGCCTAGTCAAGAAACTGTGGAAAGAATTCACAGGAAGAGAGTTCATAAGGGAACAAGAGGTTACGCTTAAGAAAAGGATAAACAGATTACTAGAAGGAACTAACGTTAAACCTTAACCTTGAAGCCTCAGAGAAAGAGTTCATAGAGAAGGCTGGTGGATCCTTTCAATTCCCTTTTTATTAGGATTTTTCCTTGCATCAATGTCATTCTCTTCATGCGCTTCGGGATCTTGCTGACTCTAAATGTGGTCGGCGCATGTTCCGAATTGAAGGCGACATGCTTCTCCGGGCAAATAAACCAGTGATAGTAGTTAAGTATGGCCTTAACGGGGTTTCAGCAGGCCTAGCCTACATAGTCAGCCAAGGAAACATAACGGCAACAATCATATGGTTCGCCATAACAACAGGCGCCACAGCAGGACTAAGTTATTATGGAGAAAAACGATGATACGTAGGTCTTGTTCAGTCTTGGGTTTCTTTTGGTGTTTCTGCTGAAGCCTTTTTCCGCAAATTAAGGATGACGCCTATTCTTAAAATTATTTGACGTAGGTCTGATGTAGCGTTCGTCAACATCTTCACTGGCCTTTCGAATCTGTGTGCAAAATAATTGTCATCGAGCTTTGATACTTCCTGTTGAATCGCCATCAGTCTATCGTTTAGTTCAGCAACGTCCTCTTTGATTGAATAGAACCCATGTATCCGTACGAAATAAACAATCAGCTGAGGGACCGCGGAATATCCTGCGACGAGTATGTTTCTTTTTACTGCTTCAGGAACTATCTCAGAGGACAAGTTCACCAGTGAATCGGGTATAGCCATAACTGCGCAAGGAAGAGTAGTTTGTGGATCTATGTATTGGCAAACCTCCTCCACTTTCTTTCCAAGTGCGTCCTTTATTTTCTTCCCTAGTGCTTCTCGGTCTTTTTCAGATGTTTTTTCATCAAAAAGAGCTTCAGCATCTCGCGTTGACACGACTTTTGAATCGATTGGAAGAAGCTTTCCATCATTGAACACGACGCAGTATTCCACAACCTTATTTCCTATTGACACATTTTCTCTAACCAGCCCAATTTTCATGAGTTCATTCATCATGTTCCGTAAGTAGTTCTCTCCAGACTTCCCTTTTTCATAGGAACCAATCATTATGCTATACATACTGCGAGTCAGTTTCTCGGTCTCCTCGTATTTCTTGCCAAGAGTCTCTATTTTGGTTGCTTGCTCGCTGATATCGCCAATCGATCGGGTAATATCAGTTACTGATTTACCTAGAGTACCAATATTCTCTTGCAGAGCCGTTGTAACTTGAGTAAGGGTTTCAGCAGGAGCGGTCATAACGTCAATTTTGGATTTCACGTCGCCCATTGCTTTTCGAAGACCAGATACTTTCGTTAAAGTCCATATCAGAACAATCAGAGAAAATAAGGCAATTCCGAGTGCGATTTCCTCGAACATCTCATCGCCTTAACTGTCGTTACGCTAGGAAGCGACTTATGCTTTGTGTCATTGCATCGACGCATTTCAATAAACTATTACAGAAGGAACGGCGTCTCATGTTTGGGAACACTGCAAAAAAACTTTATACAATCATAAACTACCTCTAGTCATGGCCCAAACCCAGTTTTCTTTGCACTCCTGCTCACCTCAGAAGAGAGAAAATCTTGATGAGAAACTCACAGAGCTTTATCATAAGATTAGAGATAGGTTCAAGGTTTTTGGAACTTTCCAGGATGTTCTGACTACATCCTCAGGTTATAGTTCAGCAGATTTGAAAGATGAGCAAGAACCCGAGGAGTTCGCCAAGAGATGGCTAATAGAACCTCTCATTGAAATTTTGGGTTATGAGACTGTAAGTGAGACTACCCTACCCTCTCCAGTTGGTAGAAAGAAGCCAGATTACACAATCAGACCCAAGAATCAAGATGAACCTATATTCTATGTTGAAGCAGAATCATTCAACAAAGACCTTCATGCTGATGGCAGTGGGCTTTGGCAAGTGAGAAACTGGCTGTTGTCCAGAGCCTCAAAGACTGATTATGGCATTGCTACTGATGGATTCCAATGGATACTCCTCAAATTTGACACTGCTTCCACAAGAAGCAAAGAATTCTTCAAAGTTGACCTAAAGCCAATATTCCTCAAAATTCTCAACCCTGGCAGTTTTGTTGACAAGAAAGAAGTGGAAAAGATAGAGGAAGAGCTCCTCAAGCTTGACAAGGAATATGTTTCAGTATTCTTGCATAGCTATCTGGAAAGAATTGAAGAGGTAAAAGAGGAGATTTCAAAGAGGTTCTATACTGATTATGTGAAACTTGTATTTGGATATGATGAAAAAGGAAACACCATCAAAGGCACATGCTTGCTCAGCAATATCATAGCTCCTTCTGAGCCCATCAATAGTGAAGCCAATCTATTTTCAGTAGTATTCATGAACAGACTGCTTTTCATCAAGTTTCTTGAAGAGAAGGGAATAGTTCCAAAGGATTTATTGAAGAAACTGCTTGAAAGATATAAATCCTCTCCAACTCCTGGAACCTTCTATGAAACATACTTGAAACTTTTGTTCTATGAGGTATTCAACAAAAGCAAGAACAGCAGAATTTCCAATGTGAGAACCAATTCACTTTACAGTCAAATACCCTATCTCAATGGTGGTCTTTTCAGAGAGGTCATCAAGAATGAAAAGAACTACAATTTGGAGAATGAAGGCATACAACTGGTTCTGGAGAATCTCTTGGAGAATAAGACATACAGCTATGGTATGGAATCTGGAATCAACCCAGATATCCTTGGCTACATTTTTGAGAAGACAATCAACTTCATCTCTGGAACTGGAACAAACCAGCAAAAAATGGAAGGTGCATACTACACTCCAGATGATGTAGTTGAATTTATTGTAGAGAGAGCCTTGACCCCTGCTATCCTTAGAAAAATGATTGAAGGGTTGAAGGAGTCTGGTTGGTCTGAAAAAGACCTTAAAGGGTATGATTCAATTGAAGACATCTTGACTCCAGAAAATATGCCAAAGAATCCTAAATATGTTCACGGAATGATTGATTCCATAGACTCTATAAGAGTGCTTGACCCAGCTTGTGGCTCTGGGCACTTTCTCACTGCTATGCTATCTTTGATACTTAGAGTCAAAGAAAGCTTGATGAATGCAATAGGAGAGAAGGTGGATAGATACAAGCTCAAGAGAGATATCATATCTCACAACTTGTTTGGGCTTGATATTAACCCCAATGCTGTTGAGATAGCAAGATTGAGACTCTGGCTCTCATTGATAGAGGAAGTTGCAGACATAGAACATATAGAAACACTGCCTAACATAGATTTCAACATCATGGCAGGCAATTCACTTTTAGGTTGGCTGGATGAGAACCTTCACACACATCCTTTCACCAATTTGCTGGATGACCCATACATAAAGGAAACTCTGACCAACCTGAGAGTATCATACAAAGACAGAATTGATAGCGTCAGAGACCTTATGCAAAAGATGAGAATAGAAGACACAATCAAAGCCTATGAAGCATTGGTTGAAATATACTCTTTAGAATCTGGAGAGAATGCAGTTAGACTCAGAGAGACACTTGAGAATATTAGGAAAAAGCTGTATGAAGTGATAAACGGCTCCTATCTTGCTTTGTTGAAAGGGAAGGCATCTGATAGTGATTTTGATGAACTGGGCAAGAACTTGACAAGCAGGACTCCTTTCCATTGGAGAGTTGACTTCTCAGATGTCTTTTTGAATGGAGGTTTTGATGTAATCACAGGTAATCCCCCATACATAGAAGACAGAAACAGCAATGTCATAGACCTCATGATCATTCAAAGCATGAAAACCCCAATGCAAAGGGAAAATCCTAAAAGAAAATGGAAAAAGCTGTCTCCCCAAAAGAAGTCTGGAGAACCATTTTTCTACGCCTCCAAAGACTGTGGAAACACACATGCCTACTTTATTGAGAGGTCAATCAAGCTACTGAAAAACAGAGGCAGATTTGGATTCATTGTGCCAATTGCTCTTGTATCCACTGATAGAATGAGTTGCATAAGAAAATTCATTCATACCAATTCATCAGAGGTAGAATACTACAACTTTGATGACAGACCTGGAAAGATATTCAGTGGTATAGAACATTGCAGAGAGACCATAGTTCTTACTGAGAAAGGGAAAGGAGAAGGATGTGTGCTCACAAGCAAGTATCACAGATGGCATAGTGAAAATAGGTCAAAGCTTTTGAAGACTCTGAAGACTCACAAGTGGAGAATTATCAATCCAGCAGATTCCATACCAAAAATAGGCACAAAAACAGAAGAAGACATTCTGCAGAAGCTTCAGCAGAAATCTGGTGGAAAAAGTGTTCAAGATTACTTGAAGGATTCTGGAATAAAGGTATGGTATCACAATGCACCACAGTATTGGATACATGCTCATACAGAAGAATATCTTCCAAAAGTTGAGTATTACAGTAAGCTCAAAGAGAACAAGGTAACTGGAGAGAAATTGCCCTATGACTTGAAAGAGACAAAAGTGTCATCTCACTATAAGCCAGTGACTCTTGAAAAAAATAATGCACCTATCATCAATGGCTTGCTGAATAGCTCTTTGTTCTATTGGTGGTTTGTGGTTTGGTCTGATGGTAGAGACCTTCTAGCAGACCACATAAAGAGCTTCCCAATCAGCCTTGAAGCTTTCAGTGAAACCAAGAAAGACAGATTGAAGAAGCTTGTTGAAGAACTGATGAAGAGCTATGACAAGAACTCCAACATCAAAGTCAATGAAAGAATGGGTGGATATGCAATCAAGATAAAGGAGATAATTCCCTCAAAGTCAAAAGCAATTATTGATGAAATTGATGACATATTTGCAGAATGCTTTGGCTTCAGCCAGAAGGAAAGGGAATTCATAAGTAAGTTTGACATTGAATTCAGAATGGAAAGTTATCAATAGACCTCAGAACAAGCTTATTTTGACAAATAGACTTCAATATCAGACGAAATGGTTATAAATGTGTATCTGCTTAGTTCTTGTAGATAAAGGAATGAGAAATATGTCAGAACAGGACAAAGGAACAAAAAGAAATGTCTATTTCAAGAGCAAGAAGAGATATGAGGTTTTCAAGGCAATATGCATGCATGCGTGCGCAGGCGCTTATTATTGACCTTTCTTATATGTTGGAAGAGACATTATTGTGAACTGGAAAAATTAAGCAAGTTTGGAAGCCTGAGCGTATGAGTGCTCTTATCAGCAAATATCCTACGCCGTTGATTATCGTTATAAGCATAGTTTTAGGCTTCTTTTTTCCGCAAGTTGGATTGATTTGGAAACCTTATCTGGCTGTTCTGCTGATGTTCTTGATGTTCTGTGTCACGTTAAGCATGGAACCGAACGAGATCGCACACTCAATGAGGAATTATCCGGTCATAATAATGGGCTTGTTCACGGTGTTTGTCTTAACACCGCTGCTATCGCTTCTTGCAAAACCTTTCTTCCCACCCATAGTTTACGCGGGGACCGTGCTTGCGTTCTGCTGTCCATCTGCGATCGCCACCGCGTTCTGGGCTAAGGCGTTCAAAGGAGACGTCGCCACCGCTCTAGTCATAAGCATAATCACAAACCTGCTTTCGATAGCCACTATACCGGCAACAATGCTGATTGCCATTGGAACAGCAGTCAATGTTGACGTTGCGAGCATGATGGTGAATCTGGGAGAAATAATCCTGATTCCGATAACAGCCTCGTTTTTGTTGAGGGAATTGGTTCACGTTGATTGGAATAGAGCCAGCGTCTACAGCTCTAGAATTGAGCTATGTATACTGGTTCTTCTGATTTGGGGGTCTATCGCTCCAGGAGTTGAATACGCAAGAAACAACGTGGCAGAATTTACGTTGCTGAACGCTTTCATGTTTGGGACACTTGCCCTAGCATTCGTGTTGACCCATTTTCTAACCAGAAGATTCGGGCACAAAAAAGCAGTATCAATCGAGATAGCAACAACAGTAAAAAACGCGGCCCTTTCCCTAGTTATCGGTCTCACGGCGTTTGGCCCGCAAATACTTCCACCATTAATCGCAAACCTCATCGCGCAAAACCTACTACTTATCCCAGCAAAAGCACTGACGAAAGAATAACCAATAATGCGCGATCATTTACCTTAGCGCGCGCGTCCTATCTTTTCGCTACGCGTGCTACTCTTTCAGTCTATAAAATGTTAGTACGTCACTTATGCTCTTCACAATAACAGCTTTCCTCACATTGGCGTTTCTATTCCAAGGCTGGGCATAAAGGAAGCCAGTTCGGCTGGTTCGAATAAAACCACGTATCTGATCGGGTGCATCGTCAACTAGCGCATCTGCTTCAATCCTACTCTTTGATTCATAAGGGCCGATGGCTAAGAACTCGTCAAAAGGTATCTTTTGCCAAGCAAGCCAATTCTTGACCGAGTCGGCAGATCTCAGCGGTCTTGATGTAACAACCAAAATCTGAAACTTATCCTCTCTAAAAATACCAAGTTTTTGAGAAAGATGCTCCTCAGTTGTGGGCAGATCCCGCCACTCAGCCCACACTTCGTCTTGCAATCTGAAAATCTCAAGCGGAGACATCGGTACTGATCCTACTATTTTATGGGACTGGATGTCTTCTTTTGTAACAGTTCGGCCAAGATGCTTTGTGGCCTTTTTGCACCAGCAACTCATGCTATCAGCTAGAACGTTGTCAACATCGAATGCGATTTTCACAACGAGTTACCTTTCAAGCTATCGAGCGAATGTTGGTAATAAGAATCTAGTTTCTTGTCTTTCATCTTTATAGGGGCTTCTTTTTGAAGATACTTAAGGACATCTTCGCCGGAATTTATAGGGACGGCGCCCATGTCAACGAATTTTCTAAAACCTCTCTTGAACCGTTCACTGTCCTTAGGCTTGAGAGCGAATACTTTTCGGCCTTGGGAGATCGCAATTCTTACTTGATGTACTGTGCCACCCTCTTCGTCAGACTCTAAGGCAATTAGGCATCGAGAGATGCCACTGGTTATCCGATTTCTCTGAACAAATTTGCCCCTCGCAGTCTTCCCAAAAGGCTTTTCCAACCGTTCGCTTATTGTTGCACCTTTCTTTTCAATATCTATCAAAAGCTGAGAATGCTCCGAGGGATACAGAGGCCTCATCCAAGGCAACACGGCTACACTTTTTCCATTTGGAGCCTCCAGCGCGCCAGTATGAGCCCACTCATCTGTCCCACGAGCAAGACCGCTGACAATAGTGTATCCTTTTGATGCAACAGCTTTTGCCAACCGCTTTGCCATAAGACGCCCGTACAAAGAGCAGTCTCGCGTTCCAGCAATCGCAACACAATCATCGAAGTTCAGAAGGGAACCTTTATGAAAGAGCAGGAGCGGAGGATCATCGACTCCTGTCTTCAAAGCTTCGGGATATTCACTATCTACATAGCGAATCAGCTTTATTCCGTTTTCACTTATATATTTCAAGTAATTGTCCAAATCGTCAATTTTGATACGATTCAAGCGATCGCAAAACTTGCTAATGGATCTGTCATCAAGGTCTAAGCTATGAAGATATGCGTAAGAACAATCCCAAAGACCCTTTAATGTACCTAATTCTCGGAACGCTCGAACGACTTTTTTAGTTGGAATTAGCCAATTACTATCTTGAAGGGCAATCCAGTAAGCATTTTCAGCCAAGTTCGAAAAATTGCGGACTTTGATTTGGTTCATGGCTAAACACTTGTATCAGTGTTTCTTCCTGCAACCAATACGTTAACCATTTTTGCTCCAGCGTCCATTAGAACTTGTGCACACTCTGAAGCCGTAGCACCCGATGTGGACACGTCGTCAATGAGAATAATGTGTTTGTCTCTCACCGCAGCCCTGTCTCCAACTTCATAAAGTCCTTTTACAACTTCTCTCCTTTCAGCCTCTCCCAGACCTCTCATACTTTGCTCCCGAGTTTTCTTCAGGATATCTATACTGGTAATATTTAAGTTCGAACTTATTACTTTTGACAATTCCACAGATTGATTATATTTCAGTCCGAGCGGATCTGTAGCAACTTTTAGCTCCGTCGGAAATTTAGGAATAGGAACAATCAGATCTGATCGCGCTAATTCTGAGTATCGGTTTTTTACGCACGCCACTAAACCCAACCCCAAGGGCACGGCATATCTAGGATACTGTTTTAAGCCTAGGATGTGACTGCTCAGAAAGTCTTCTTCCCCTCTTTCTTCTATTATCTCTCGTTTTAGATAAGCCCCCATAGCATAGACTCGTTCAAAACCATAATCATCCCAGTGCCAGGGGCATTCTTCAGTAGTTACGCCTGGGCACGCACATTTAAGACAATATGGTTCCTTTAGAAGAATGTAATCCCCCCTCTTGCGACCTAGATAAACCCCAATTCTGTCGCCTTCATATCTGCATTGCCACAATTTTGCAGACCCCAACCTTATTTACTGGTAAGCATTTTTAGACTCAAAAGCTTTACTTAGGCTTTCCAATGTGCCCAAAAATAACTAACCAAAGCGTGCCTCGGTCTTCGAATCTCATGCATTATGCACCACCAAATCCCAAAGCGGGCGGGGATTCCCTCTTAACAGCCAATATTGGTTATCTATTAGGCGGTATATCAGCCAAAGCTCGTCTGAATTTAGCCTCGGCCTAACGTATTTTCTCTTAACCCAAACGGT
>Ga0315296_10003517_pt1 | contig 13049 bp, 14 predicted proteins | sample YL17G14_18_MG_FD_203921 | JGI IMG/M metagenome (GOLD analysis project Ga0315296, IMG submission 203921) | Sediment microbial communities from Yellowstone Lake, YNP, Wyoming, USA - YL17G14_18 | ecosystem: Environmental > Aquatic > Freshwater > Lake > Sediment | place: USA: Wyoming | collected... | reverse complement strand
CTGAAGGAATTGCAGGGGGACGAGAGGAGGGTTAGAGAGTTCGGGGATTGGATAGAGTTTGCTGGCTTAGTCTGGCCAGAGTTTAAGGATTGTCCTGTTAGTGAAGGCGGGCATATAATTGACCCATTTCCATTACCGAAAGAGGGAACTATCTATATGGCGATTGACCCTATGGATAGAACACAAGCGGTTCTTTGGTTAAAGATATTGCCTTCAGGTAGATTGATATTTTTTGACGAGTTGCTTGTTGACGACTTACTTGTAGAAGATGTTGCCAGAATAGTAAAAGAAAAAGAAAAGGGAGTGGGCGTGGTTGAGGATTCTAACCGCTTTATTGACTGGAACGCTTCAAGGGAAGATCCTGTTAGTGGTCAGTCTGTCTTGGCAGAGTATGCAAGATTTGATATTTGTTGTAGCCCAGCGGTTAAAGATTGGGTGCTTGGTAAGTCAATAGGCAAGGAATATTGGAACGCAAGGGATAAAGACGGTAAGCCACTCTGCGTAGTGTTTTCTACGTTAAAACATTTTAGGCGACAATTAGTTCATTATGTCCACGCAGACTATGCGAGAAATAAAGAGCAACGCAATTTACCTAATAAGCCAAAGAAAAAGGATGACCATTTAGCTGATTGTGCAAGATACTTATTTGCGATACGACCAGAATATATAAAACAGGAAGAGAGTATGCAAAGAATAGAGATTGATCATCTTGACCCCATGAGTGAACGAATTAGAAAAGGAGAATACAGACTATGATAGAGAAAACCGAAAAAACAGAAGAAAAAGATAGTTTATCTATTAAGAAGAAGAAAATATTACAGCTTATTAAACAAAAAGTAGGCGAGATTGATACCTTGCGTGCTGGATGGAAAACCAAGATAATAGAATACCGCAAACATTATAATGGGGAGCACGTAAGAAGTTATTATTCTGGTTCTGCAAAAGTTTTTGTTAATGCCACCTTTGAAGCAATAGAAGTATTAAAAACCGTGATCATGGAGTTGTTGTTTCCTAAAGGAGAAATTCCTTTTGACGTTATGCCTGTTGAAGAAAGCGATGCGCCGGTAGCAAGGGAAGTATGGAGACCATTACTGGGTTTCCAAGCAGAAAAAAGGATAAATCTGGAGAATAAGGCAGAAGAGGCAATATACAACTGGCTTATAACAGGCACCAGCGTTATAAAAACTCCATACACATTTAATACAAAATGGATAAACGAAAGGGGCAAACTTAAAGATTTGCCAACCGATGACTATCCCGATTTTGTTCCCTGGGATTTAGAGAAGTGCTATTTTGACCATACTAAAACCCGTGTAGAGGATTTAGATATGGTAATTTTTGAAAGTTATGAATCGCTGGACAGGGTTAAAAGAAACGATAAGAAACGCAATCCCAATGGTATGTATGAGGATACGGATTTATTAGATAAGCCCGCATATAAATTAGAGGTTAAACCCACAGATAGTTATAAATCACATATCGGGGAAGTTAAGTTATGGGAAGCGTGGCTTAACTATGACCTCAATGACGATGGTATAGCAGAAGAAATAAAATGCGTAATTGCTAATGAGAAATTGGCGATTCAACTTGGGCCGAACAAATATGTAATACAGGAGAAGCCAGTGTTGATTTGCCCATTCTTTCCTAAAATCGGACTGCTCGGCAAGGGTATACCAGAAGCCGTATTTGAGATGCAAATACAACTTAATGACGCCAGTAACCAGACATTAGATGACGCCTCACATATTCTTAATAGGATGATGTTAATTGACTTAACGAAGATTGACAGGGCATCCGCAAGGATACATTGCAAATCCAGACCAGATGGAATTATTCCCGTAAAGCACGGCGACCCAAGAACTGCAGTGGTTCCATTAGAAACACCAAATATTATGGATGCTGGTTTACTGGAGATTAAATTATTGCGTGATTGGATGCGGTCTATATCTGGCGCAGAGTATTCATTGCAGGGTTTACCTGCCGCATATAAACCTACCGCCACAGAATATTCAGGACAACAGAACGTGGCATTGGCAAGAATAAAGAGATATGCACAAAAATTTGAAAGGCAGATAATTAAACCTTTCTTACGAAAAGCATATCAATACGATATGCAGTATATGTCAAGAAAGGAGTTTCTAAAGATTCTTGGTAAGGCGGGTGCAAAGTATGCGGGTAATGTAGAAGAGAAGAACTGGGACAAAAAGTGGAAAGAAAAGATAAGGATAGACTGCGATTTCGTTCCTCGTGGCACATTAGAGATAGAAAGTAAGACTGCGAGAATACAACAGTTAATAACTTTCGAAAATGTAATATCAAAAAAACCACTTGCGGAGCGATTGCAACTTTTAAGAATTAACGAAGCGGGTTTAATAGAAGAATTAGCTGAAAGATTGGGATTATCCAAGGATAAAATTTTCTTTGAAGACCCAACACCAGAAATGATATCCCCAGAAGATGAGAATGAGCGATTAAAGGACGGGGATACAACTATACACGCAAACTTAAAGGACAATCATCTTCGGCATTTAGTCGTTCACGCCCCCGTACCAGAGGCACAGGAACATATGTTGGAACATCAGAAGTATATGACTTATATAGAACAGATGGCACAGCAGATGGGTCAAGGAGGGGGTGGAGGTATACCAACACAGGAAATGCCACAGGGAACAGAGAGGGCAAATGTAGGACAGATGGAGGGGACTGCGTCAAGACCACCGACACAATTTTAAGGGGGAAATAAATGAGGAAGAAAAGAAAAGAGAGCGAATGGTCAAAACTTATTAAGCAATATGGGGTAAGGGGGGCAAAAAAGCGGAAAGGAGAAATAAAAGAAAACTTAAAGGAGGGGTATGTTGCTCTTGCTCAGTTAAAAGATAAAACAGACGAAATTGTTACTACCGAAGAGATATTGACGGAGATAGAAGAGAAACCCATAGAGCAAATTTCCGAGAAAGACGCAAGGGATGACATCAAGTATAGGAGTGACAAGGTTAGACAAACAGTTTCTACAAAGGGTTGGCAAGAGTATATTCTGCCGAGAATTAAGGCTTGCATAGAATTATATGAAGCAACTTATGATGATGTCCCTACTTTTGAAGAAATGAAAGTCAATCAGGCTGTTAGAAAGGAATTAAGAGCAATCTTGGAAGATATTGATAGATGGGTTACTGAACGGAAAGAATTGCAAGAAGAGGAGGAAAAGGAATGACATATGCAGGATGTGGAAAGCGGAAACACACGCCGATTGTTTCAAAAAAACAATTTGGTCTTTTTGGTGCTGAGTATTCTCGGAGGAAAAGAGGAAAGAAGCCAAGAATGAAGGGGATAACAACCGAAGAGTTAAAAAGACACTTGAAAGAAGTCAGGGGCAAAAAATTCTTGAAGAAATAAGGGGGTGACTATATGAAAATGTATTGTACTAAATGTTTACCTGAAAAGGTGGAAGTACAACTAATATCAGAGCCGACGCCAGAGCGGTCTCTTTGGCAATTTCGTTGTCCAAATGGTCGTAACCCAAATAATCCCCACCTGGACTTATTTGGATGGGAGGGTGTTACCGTTGAACACGAGGAAAAAATAACACAGTCAAAGGAGGATATTTTTAAGGGACAGAAAGAAGCTAAAGAAGGATTGGCAAAAGGACAATCCGACATAAGGTGGGGCTTTCCCGAATCGGGGGGAGAATGGGAAGAAAGCGAAGCGACAAAAAAAGTAAGAGAACAAGTTGAACTTGAAAAAGACCAAAGAAAGAAAATCTTAGGAGGTGAATGAAAATGCCCGAGGAAAAGAAAGTTGACAATCCTGAAAAGACCCCTGAACAGAAGGGGACTGATACAGGCAAGCCAAAAGAAGGGACTCAACCGCAGTATCCTGAATGGCTCGATAAAAACTTCATAGCCGAAGGAAAAACCAAAGAGCAAATAGTTGAAGAGCAAGCAAAGGGTTATTCTGAATCTAAGAAGAAAATGCAGGAACTTCAAGCTGAGTTAAATAAACTAAAAGCAGGCGGTGCTAAATCCATACGAGAGGCACTGGCTGCACAAAAAACTCAAGCAAGTGAAGAGCCATCGGTAACAAAACCTTCAACTCCAGAAGTCTCTACTGAACAGAATGCCTACATTAAAGATTGGCATAGCCGACTTATCAGTGAAGACCCTATTGTGGCTGCGAGAGCAGTACAAGAAGCTATTACAGGCGAGGTATATCGCTACGATGAAAGGCGTAAAAAAGAGGACGCAACACGAGACCTGAATTATCAATTTGAAAAAATGGAAACTAAAATTGATAAAGAAGAACTTGAGGAACTTATGCCTCACATCGTAAAGATTAGAGATGAGCGACCCGATTTGGCAAAGGGATCTCACGCTGTAGAGGACATCATTGATAAGGCACGGATACGTTTAGTAGAGGAGAAAATGGCAATGGAAGAAGAGGAAGAAAAACTAAAGGCTGAGAAACAAGGGGCAGGGACAACTTCTCCGACAGCAACTCAAGCTTCAGCAGAACCTACAATGGAGGAAATGATGAGTTGGCCTAAAGAGAAGCTCAAGGCCTATATTGAGTCTCAGAATGTAAAACTTATAAAACCGATATGAGATTAAGCGTTAGGACAATAGTTTAACAGGAAACTACTCCAGAAGCGCCATTATATATCACGATTCTCAGGGGGACTGAGAGGTGAAAATAAATGGCGGTTTATACCCAGGTATCTGGAGGCAAGTTAACAAGCGCTGTAAAGATATGGTACGACAAAGACCTTCTGGATTGGGCAGAGTCAAAGGTTTATTACTATCAGTTTGCCGAGAAGCATCCTATTCCAGCAAATGCTGGTAAGCAGATTGAGTTCACAAGATATAGACCCTTACCCATTACGGGGTCTCTGACTGAAGGAACAGTTCCTGACAACATCGGGTTGAGTGCTGATAAACATACGCTTACAATCAGGCAACTTGGTGCGTTCACTAAGGTAAGTGATTATGTTAATCTAACGGCCATCACGCCTGTAGTTCAGGCGGCAATGGAGAAACTGCGGAGCCAGTCTCCAAGGGCGATAGATAAGTTTATCGCTCATAGCCTGTATGTATGTACAACTGGTTACTCGAAAAGGTCAGCTCTTGATGGAGTCATCAAGAATCTCTACACACTAACCGGGAAGAAGATAGCACGGTTAGTCAGCGGACAAACCGAGGCAGAGGGCGGAGAAGGTTTCCCAATATATCACAATAAGACCAGGAAGACTGCTAGTCTGTTATTAACAACTATAGCAAGAACTGGTTTGACTGTGAAGACTATCCGAGATGCAGTAAATGTTCTCCGAACAAGAGACATTGAACCATTTGAGGATGGTAATTATGTTGGAATAGCCTATCCTACTGCGATTAAGCAGCTTAGGGAAGACACTGCTTGGAAGAGTTGGCACCAATATACTGCACCAGAGTTTATGTATAAAGGTGAAGTTGGACAAGTGGAAGGTGTTAGATTTGTCCAGTCAACAAACTACAATAGGGTTGCCCTAACTGGTGATACCCAATCAACGTCTTCGGCGGCACTGTTTACCACAGTAATCTTTGGTAAGGGTGCTTATGGAGTAACTGAACTTGGTAATATTGGTTGGTACACAAAGAATGGGGAAAGCGAAACGGCTAACCCATTGAGCCAGTATTCCACGGTTGGTTGGAAGGTAGCTATGGCGGCAACGACACTTAACAAGTCAGCAGGTATCATAATCTGTTCGACTGAAAACAAAGGTTAATATAGTCATGGGGCTTGTTTCGGGGCCTGTTCCCCCTGCAGGCCCCATAAAACTAATTAACAAAAAGGGGAAGAAATGAAAAAGTTTAGTTTTGTTGTTCCAGTTTTTAAGACGGCGTGCTTTTTGAAAAGGTGTCTGTTATCAATTATTGACCAGGATTATCCAGAATGGGAAATAATTGTAGTTCTTGATGGGGCGGATGAAGAAGCGGGCAAGATAACGAATGAGTTTATTAAGCAATATCCAGAGAAAATTAGGCTCTTTGAAATAGCACACGGGGGAGCACCTGCGGCAAGAAATTATGGGGCTAAAGAGGCGACCGGAGAATATTTAGTCCTCTTTGATAGCGACTGTTCACTATATCCAGGGATGTTGAGATTATGGGCAGAAGCGTTTGAAGACCACCCTGATTGTGACTTTGTTTATGGTGGATACAGATTTTACTCTCCTGACCTAGAGGTTTATTTATCAGAGGACTTTGATCCATATATGCTTGAGGTTAGTAATTATATTGCTACGATGTTCCCGATGAAAAGGGAGATTTATCCCGGTCAGAACGAAAATCTTAAATCATTACAGGACTGGGATATGTGGCTCAGGATTGTTAAGGAGAATGGTAAGAAGGGTCACTTTCTACGTGAGGTCTGTTTTATTACAGAGTTACCAGAAAGCGGTATGATTACTATGGACTCTCACGAGCATTGGATTGAAAGAACTAAAGAAGTAAAGAAACTACATAATATTCCCGACAGGGAAATTTGCGTTACATCGTTGGGGGTGCCCTATCAAGGAATACAAAGGGCAAAGGTACTTAATGCAGATTATAAGACATCGCTCTTATTAATGAAACCACACGAGTATAAACTGATTTACCTATTTGGGTTCTATCCCACAACCGCAGATATGCACGCCGAGTTATTAAGGTCTGCATTTAAGAACAAAGGATGTAAGCGGGCTATCCAGTGGGTTGGGACGGATGTTTTTCAATTAGGTGGTTTAATTTATGCCGCAAATCGGGGCTTGATAGAGGCATTAAAAGAAGTAGATTATCATTTTTGCAATTCTCCCTGGCTCCAAGAAGAATTGGAAGGCATGGGAATTAAGGCAAAACTAAACTATTGCCCATTATTTGAGCCAGAGAGATTTCAACCCAAACCCTTACCAGAACAGTTTACAGTTGGTATCTATCATTCAGATAGCAACAGAATGCACTTTGAGGAGTTTTTGGTTGATATAGCAAAGGCAATGCCTGATATTGAGTTTAAGTTTTTCGGACCAGCACATACAGAGCCAAAAGAAAAGAATATTGAATTAGTGGGTTGGCAGGATGAAATCGTGAAGTTAATCGAGAAGTGTAGCGCGAACATCAGGATAAGTGTACACGATGGTTTTCCGCACACGCCCATTCATTTTATGTTAATGGGCAGGAAAGTAATAACGAATGTAAAGATGCCCTATGCAGATTATATTGATTTATTTCCAACCAAAGAGAATTATATAAATGCAAAGGCAGACTTGGTTAGTTTTATTAGGAAGGTTAAGAATGAGCCAAGGTGGAGTGAGAAGAAGATAGCGGAAGTTAGAAAATATTATCTTGATTTGTGTAATGCAGAAAAGTTTAAAAGACGGGTGTACAATTGTGCAAAGTAAGTTTTGTAATGACTTCTTATAATAAAGGGCAATTTATTGCCCAGGCGATAGATTCGGTCAGGAAACAAACGCTGACTGATTGGGAATTAATTATTATTGATGACTGCTCAACTGATAAAACCCAAGACCTTTTAGAATACTATAGAAGACTGGATGAAAGAATAAAACCTTACTGTAGACAGAAGAACTACGGTTGCGATGCGGCACATAATCTGGGAAATAAGATAGCAAACACAGATATTATTCTGGTTTTAGATTGTGACGACTGGGCAGATAAGAACAGAGCCAAAATAACGTATAACCATTTTCAAAAACATCCCGATACAGATATTTTCTACGGCTCATTTATGACGGCTGAACCGAATGGGCAGACAGCTATTCTCGTTACTGGTACGCCAGTGAACGATGAGATTTTAAAACGGACTGGCATGTTTGAAATTTGCCACTCTACCGTTGCTTATCCAAAAAGGGTAGCAGAGAAATATCCGTATTGTGGGGGAGAATGGAATCTTTATTGGAATGTTTATAAAGATGGGGGGATTTTCAGATGTACAAGAAGTCTCCTGGGGGCATATAGATGTTCAGAAAGAGTAGAGGCGGATTATGGGAAGTTCAAGCAATTAAGAGAAAAAAAGAAACACAAGATGGGGCTAAAATAACATTTGTCGTCCCAACGCTGAATATGTGTAGTTTTATGTCTGAGACGCTTGATTCTTTAATCCAACAGACATTAAAAGACATTGAAATTATAGTAATAGATGATGGTTCTACTGACCACCTTTCTGATCTGGTAAGTTTTTATATCAAGAAGGATAATAGAATAAAGTATAGGGCATTTGTTAAGAGGGGTGGTGCGGGCAGATGTAGAAACGAGGGAAATAAGTTGGCGGAAGCACCAATTATATGTGTTTGTGACGCTGGCGATATTTATAGCAAGTTCAGGGCAGAGATTGCTTACGAGTATTTTAAGAAGCATCCCGACATTGGCGTTCTTTGTTGTGCTGTAATGTATAACGCAAAGAAGTGGCAACCACCAGTTGTTCCCAGGGTTTATCAAGGCAAACCGGGGGAAAAGTTAATGTTTGAACACCCTGGAGTTGCCTATAAGAAAGAAGTGGTGGTTAAATATCCCTATAGAGAAGATTCGCTAGATACAGACCAGTATGATGCTTTCTTTTTTACGCTGGGTAAGAATGGTATAAGGTTTGGCATAAGCGACGAGGTGGTTTGTTCAAAGACAAGTTTATGGGGATATAGTCAGGGCAGGGACTTAAATAAGGCAAGGTTAAAGAAGTTAGAGATATATAAGGAGTTTGGGATAGTATTGCCGGAAGACCATTGGTTAAAAAGGTTTGAACGAAACTATGAAGCAATGCGAAAAGCCAAAAGTTAGTTTCATTTGTCCTGTATATAATGGGTGTCCCTTCATAGCACAGACATTAGAAAGTTTAAGAGCCCAAACACTTAAAGACATAGAGGTCATTGTTATAGATGATGGGTCAACCGATAGTTTACCAGAATTGATGGAGTATTACACGAAAGTTGACAAGCGGATTAAATATATCAAGTTTAAGGACAACAAGGGTGCGGCTCGCTGTAGAAACTATGGTGACAAAATAGCACAAGCGGATATAGTCTGCGTTACGGATTGTGGAGATAGTTACCCAAAAGATAAAGCGAGTTTGGTCTATAATTATTTTAAGAAGCACCCTAAAATTGATGTGTTTAGTACGGGAGTTACTGGCACAGACGAAATGGGATTTCCAATTTTTACACAGGTAACGAGGGTTTTTAAGGGTGCTCCTGGAGAGAAACCCAATATATCTCATCCAACCACAGCATACAGGAAATGGGTCGCTCTTAAATATCCTTACAGGGAAACCAGTAAGGCAACGGATAATTATGAGGCGTTCTTTTTAACATTGGCCAGAAATGGAATAAGGTTTGGCGCAACGAATAAGATATATTGCAGAAAGCCAGAAATGGGTAAATATAGACATTGCCGAGATATAGCGGAGGCGAGGCGAATAAAGTATGCCGTTTATAAAGAGTTTAACATCCATATTCCGGATTGGCTGGAGGCGTATAGTCCTAAGAAACAGAAAGGCTCTCTGGAAACTACATAGTAAGTTCCCTTGGGGAAAGGGTGGAACGGCGGTAGTGTTTGAAAACGAGAGGAGAACGCCGAAGCAGGTATCAATTATTAAATTCTGGACATATGAAACACTTGGGGAAATTAAAAAGGGGTCGGTTGTATTAGACGCAGGTTGTAACGACGGGGTTGTTGGCAGGGAACTTATTTATCAAGGTTGTATAGTTTATGGTGTTGACCTAAATCCTGATGCGATTGCAATAGCCAAGTATAGAGGATTATTTGCCTCCGTTTGTCCTGTTGAGGAATTGACATTTCGGGATAACTTCTTTGACATCTGTTTAGCATTTGAGATATTAGAACATCTGTATAATCCTGATGAGGGCGTAAAGGAATTGCGCCGGGTTTTAAAACCTGAGGGTATTTTAATAGGCAGTGTTCCTTATCCGTTTGGTAAGTTTTCTCAATCAAGCAAATATCAACACATTTATCACCAACACGATTTTACACCGTTAAGTATAAAGCAGTTGTTAGAAAGACACTTTAATAAAGATAAGATAAAGATTGCCCAAAAGAAAATTTCTAATATTAGCGATAAAGCTAAACTATTTTTCAGGGCGGTAAAATGAATATAAATATTGTTGCGGGCATTGACAGGGGATGGGATTGGTCTTATAGTCGTATGGCAATAGCAATACAACAAAGACTTAAATACAATATAGAAATATCAAATTGCCCATTACCCAGTTTTTTTGACATAGTTCATTTTATTCCTGGCGACCAGGCACTTATATCATCATTGCAAAATTTAAATTCAAAAAAGGTCGCCTTTTTGGGTAATTTTTATGAATGGAATAATAAGTTGCGAGGTGTACTCGGTAATATAGACATAGGGGTTTTCCAACAAGAGCAACTAAGAAATGATGTGGTGAAACAGGGCATCGATGAATCAATGTTAAGAGTCATAAGACCAGGAATAGACTTAGATAAATTCAAGGTAATCATTAAGGTCGGTATAGTTGGACATGTTCGGGTGGCACAAAATAGAAATAAGGGTGGGGTGGACTTAATTCAGTTGTTTATGCGAGCAAAGTGGGAAAATTTTAAATTCGTTTTTGCAGGAAAGGATTGGGACAAAGAGTTTGGCAATGCTTATAGAGATTCTGGGGTAAACGTAGAATTTCTCGGTAATGTGCCATATAAAGATATGCCAAGTTTTTATAACACTATTGATTACCTTTTAATTGCCTCAAAAATTGATTCAGGTCCATTAGTTCTCGCAGAGGCATTGGCGTGTGGTAAGCCAGTAATTTCAACAAAGGTGGGGTGGGCACCAGAGTTTGATGTGACACATTATGAAACGATAGATGGGTTGGCGGATATATTATGGGACATAGAAAAGGATTTCTTAACACGAAGAGCACAAGTTGAAAATCTTACTTGGGATAATTGGGCGGAAAAGCACGGGGAAATATACAGGGGGTTATGTGCCAATTTATAAGTCCGAGAAAGAGGCAATAAGACAACACATTGATTATGAGTACGACACGGATTTAGAGGGGAAGTATCAAGTTGGGGGACACGCCTTATTTCTCTATAGGGCATTAAAAGATGTGATTACACCGAACAGTGTAGTTCTTGACATTGGCTGTAATTCTGGAGCGATCGGTAGATTGTTAATGGCAGACAAAAATGTTATCTGCTATGGAATAGATGTCGCTCCCGAAATGGCAAGGAGGGCGGCATTAAAAGGAATATTCGTCAGGATTGGAAAGGCGGAACATTTGCCTTGGCCCGATAATAATTTTGACGCAACAATTCTTATGGAAATCCTTGAACATGTTTATGACCCGGAGATGGTTTTTAATGAGGCGGTTAGAGTAACGAAAGAAGGCGGAATTGTAACTGGTTCTGTTCCCCATCCACGAGGAGAAGCAGGGGCGAAAGGGTTTAGACGACATAAGTATCACGCAAGAGTGTTTGATAAAGCGTCTTTAAAGCAGTTGTTAAAGACAAAACTAAGGAAGATAGAAATAAAAAGCATATACACAGATCCAGACCTAACGGCACTGCCGAACTGGCTATTTTTCTACGGAAGGAAAGGGGGGTAAAAAGATGAACATTTTTAAAAGATTATTTAAAAAGAGAAGAAGGCTGGTAAACAGAGATTGGGTAAAGTATTTTGAAGACTTTGACAGGCGTTGTTTGCGTTGTGAAAGGACTAAGTTTTGCACTCGTATACTTATAGAAAAGGACGAGAATGGAAAGTGTTTAGATTTTGACCCAGTAAATCCGACTGATGAACTTTTTAATTATGATATTGATAAAAAACTGTTAAAAGACTTGGGGGAATTATGACAGCAAGACAAAATATTGAACAATGGTTCAATATAGTAATAACCTGGCTAACAGAATATTTGAGACGCTTTTTAGACGGTATCCAAGCATTAAGGTCTTTGACAATACCATATAGAGAGGAGATACGGGTTAATTTTGGCAAACTACGAATATTTATGGTTCCAACGCTTAATATAGGTGTGGTCTATTATAGGATGGAAAACTTTGTAAACGAAATGAGGGCATTAGGACATCAAGTTGCTTACAGATACCATCCGCCAGAATATGCGGGGACCTGCCAATGGGAACATAACCTAACAGATAAGGTTATACAAGAGTATGAAAACTTAATGAATGTTGCGGATATAGCCATTTTCCAAGCGGTTCATACTCCCCAATCGTTAGCAGTAGTTCAGGGGATAAGGGATGTTTTTAAAAAGCCTGTTTTAGCAGAATACGATGACGACATCTTTGCTGTTAGTTCAGAGAATCTATCTTATAAGACCACCCAGCCAGGCGGAGATACTGAATGGTATAATAAATGCCAAATACAACAATCGGATGGGACCATTGTTTCAACGGATTATTTGAAAAAAAGGTACAGGTCGTTTAATAAAAGGATCTTTGTTATTCCCAATGCCATAGATTTTAAGATTTGGGATAGTGCTAAAAGAGGGAAAGAACATAAAAGAATAAGAATTGGGTGGGTTGGCGGGGCGAGTCATTCTGGAGACCTGAGGTTAGTTAAAGATGCAATATATAAACTGTTGGATAGACACGGAAACATTGAAATATACTTCCATATGGGAGGATTGCCTGAAGAGTGGATGTTGGGTAGACCAAGATTCCACGCTTTTCATAAATGGTTTACGATTGATAAATATCCTCAAGGTTTCGCCAAATATAATTTTGATATCGGGATTGCCCCATTGAGAGATACGGAGTTTAATCGCAGTAAAAGCAATTTGAGATTTCTTGAATTTTCGGCACTGAAGATTCCGACAGTATGTTCACGAATGGAAACATATGAACACGATATTGAACACGGGAAAAATGGGTTATTAGCAAGAGAGTCGGAAGAATGGTTTAATTGTCTGGATTATTTAATTAAGAATGAGAAGGCACGGAAAAAGATGGGACGACGGGCATATGATTATGTGAAGAAGAGGTACAATGTCCAACGGGCAACAAAGAAGTATATCTACACATTAAGGC
>Ga0315296_10003516_pt1 | contig 13049 bp, 27 predicted proteins | sample YL17G14_18_MG_FD_203921 | JGI IMG/M metagenome (GOLD analysis project Ga0315296, IMG submission 203921) | Sediment microbial communities from Yellowstone Lake, YNP, Wyoming, USA - YL17G14_18 | ecosystem: Environmental > Aquatic > Freshwater > Lake > Sediment | place: USA: Wyoming | collected... | reverse complement strand
GCTATGACAACGGACTCCGGTTCATCGACACGGCGGATTCCTACGGCACCCACCCGCACGTCGCGGCTGCGCTCAAGAGACTCCCGCGCGAGAAGATGACCATCTTGACCAAATCGGGAGCCAGAAATGCCGCCGGAATGCAGGCTGATCTGGACCGCCTCCGCTTGGAACTCGGCACCGACTACATTGACATCTTGCTGATGCATGCGGTGACGGAGTCCGACTGGCCAAATCGCTTCAAAGCGGCGATGGACGTTCTGTCCGAGGCGCGGGAGAAGGGGATCATCCGCGCCCACGGCGTTTCCTGCCACTCCCTTCGCGCCCTGCGCGCCGCCGCTCAGTCGCCCTGGGTTCAGGTGGACCTGGTTCGCCTGAATCCCATAGGCGCGCACATGGACGCCGATCCGGCAACCGTCCTGTCCGTGCTCTGGGAAATGCGCGCGGCCGGGAAGGGAATCGTCGGGATGAAAGTTCTTGGCCAGGGCGACATGCGCCATCGGGTGGACGAGGCGCTCAAACACGCCTTCTCGACAAAGGTCCTCGATGCCTTCACCATCGGCGCAGAGAGTCGCGCCGAGCAGGGCGACCTGATTCGCCGCATCGCCGCCGTCCGGGTGTAACGCGGCGCATGCCGATGAGATGGGTAGGAAAGCCGCAAGGCTGTACAGCCGACGTTGCGCTACCTCGCCTCTACTTTGCCAACAACAAGGTCAACTTCTCGGCTGTGAAGTCGTTGAGTATCTTGCCGATGTGACCCTGGTAGCCGCTGCCGGTGTTGTTCTGTCTGATGCCTCGGCTTCTTCCTGAATTTCAGACGATTAGCAGGGAAGGGGGCCGGGGATCTGCCTGGGCTTCAGGCACTTGGAGGCAGGCATCAACAACGTCTGATAAGGTATGATACGGACCGCGAACACACAGGCCGGGAGTCAGCGGGGAACGCAAGCAATAGTGAGCGAGTCGGCTCATAGCCCAACCCATTGTGCAAACCCTACTCCCACGACCAGCCCCGTGTCAAGCGTTATTTTAGGGTCCGGGGATTGGAGAACAGGGCATAGAGCGTTGTCACCACGGACGCCACGCCCGCCGTCACGACAGTATCACCCTCCACCGGCAGGCCTTGCGCGATCTGGGCCGTTGTCGGGGCGAAGAACGCCGCCGCCGTCAGGAAGAGCAGCTTTTTCCAGTTCAACTTTTCCTTCACTTCTCACCTCCACGAGAGAGTCGAGACACAAAGTCATGCGCTAGAATGGCGAGCAGGAGAATCGCTATGCCCATGTCGAGGAAAAAGCGGACATCATCACGAGTGAGCGGCTTGGACACCGCTTTCACATTGGACACCGCTTTCACAGTGGACGATTTAGGCATAGACTACCTCCGAGAAAGATAAGCCTTGCCAACCTCGAACAGTAAGTAAGCCCCCAGGCCCACCGCCAGCACGAGGATGATTCCAGACCGCAGCTTGGCCAGGCCCGCATCCCAATCAGCCTGCTCAGGGTGTTGGTTTTGAGACTTAAGATGGTCCTCAATTTCCTTTTTAGAAGCAGCTTGCCGCTGTGCTACAACCTCCGCCGAAGCCCGGACGGTCTGACCGCCCACTCCCACACCGGAAGCCTGCGCGATATCAGCCTTTTGAGCGGCCTGGATATCATCCAACTTCCAAGGGTTGACGGTCTTGGTAAGTACATCCCACCACGCACCGACCGTCTTGTCCATGACCCAGTTATAGACCGACAAAGGAACCTCACAGAGATCAAGGCCCTTTACCCGCCCGCGCGGACTCCATGTGCAACTGCTCCAAATGAGCCACGCGCGAGCGCAGGTCATTAAGCATGAACAGCCAGAGGGCTTGGAAAAGGGCAATGACCCCGAGCAACAAAGTCTGTGCGTCCATCACTTCTCCCGCATGACCACAAAGCGGACACCAAGCCGCCGCATCTTGAACCGCCGAATGAAGGACCCAGGCCGCGCGCCTTCGCGCCGCAGAGCCTTGGCCTTCGTTTTGAACGCGCCGTGAAACGTGACACGGCGACCTTCCCCGGCCATCACGCCTCCCAGACACGCTCGCGGGTTTGCGCGTCAAGGATCAGGCGAGCGCGTGACAGGTAGAAGTCAAGCGCGTCCAAAAGCCGGGAGCCGTGACAGGTGGACTTTAGGCCGCTCTGCCAATACACGACGTAATCCCGCGCCCGGTCCAAAGAGAGCGCCAGTTTGCCGCGATTTCCGCCCACAGCCTTACCCCTTTTTTGCTTCGCCATATAGACACCTTCCAAAAAAAATCAGCCTTCGATCCACTCCTCAACCATCATCTGCGGCACGCCCCAGTTGTCTCCCGCTTGCAGGTTGGCAGTCAAGGTGGAGATGCGCCAGGCTTGGAAGAGACAGAGGCGAATGGGCATCGCCAAAAAGATATTGGAACCGACCGGGGCAGGTTGGTAACCATACTCAGCCAAGTGATAGTAGCGGGTCAAGCTCGCCGCGTGCCCGGTGACGCCAGCTAGGTTGAGCAGGATGGCTACACCATCATCAATGATGAAGCTAACGATGCGGCTCACAGCCGTGACATCGGTAACGAGGGTGGCGCGCAGCCCGCGCAACACCCAGCGCGCACCGGGGGGGACAACCTCGACGATCTCTGCACCCGCAGCAGGGTCAGACCCAACGACAGACCGAAGTATTCCCGGCCCCTCCAAAGGCGAATTGATGCCCGTGCCCGGCCAATTCACTACGATGTCATGACCGACATAACCGGAAGCCAAAACGCAATGCCGGAAACCAGACTGGCCGGAGCCCTGGAAGAGACTTAACTGGACGAAAAACTGGCCGCGTCTAAAGCTCCCCACCGAGCGCACAACGAGCAAATTCAGAAGCCACGCGCCGTTAACATCACCGGGAAGGTCAAAGGGAAAATCAATGTCGTATAGGCTCCGGTCAGAGGGCGGCGCAACTTTCCGAGTGAAAGCGAATATTCGGCCTTCCGGCAGCAAGAGACGCCCGCGAACTTCCACTTCAGCGCCCGCGACAGAATTGTAAGCACGAACGAAAAGGCGATCCTGGCCGGAAACATAGACGGCGGGAGTGGGGGCCAAACCCTGAGCTTGAAATCCAACGTCACGCGGCAACGCCTCAGAAGGCTCAACCCGCTCAGGTGAGAGCTCAACCCTGTATCCAGGCAGCGCGCCAATAGCAGGCCCACTCATACCAGGTCCCCCAGCTTTGTAGTCACGTCACCGCCCACGTGTTTCGCCACGAACGCCGCGTAGGTGGCCGTGTCGTTTTCGGAAGGCGGAGCGTAAGAAAAGAACAGATCGAGGATGGTCCACTCAGGATGCTGGCCGACGCGCACTTGCAGAAGATGGACGAGGGCAGCGAAGCCTTGCTCCACCGTGCCGAACACGTAGAAGTTTTTATCGTCCAGCTTGTACGCGCCCCAATCGTCGGCCCAATCCTTCTCAGGGATGAGCCGTCCGTCCGCGTCTTTCAGGTTGCCAGGGTTATTGTTCTTGTAGGCGCGAGAACCAGGATACCACCCCTCATAAACTTTGATGGCATTCGCCAGCCCAATGATCGAACCGGGGACAGAGCCGAGAGTTTTAATCACAGGCTGAGTCACTAGAGAGAGAGCGAGCTTCTTGATAGAGTCCGCCAGCGCAACAATCTCACCGGGGACAGAGCCGAGAGTTTTACTCATAGCGTGACTCACTAGATAAAGACCGAGACCCGCAGCACCCGCGAAAAAGAAAAACCACATCACCTTTAGCCGTGGAAAATCAGATACGCACCCAGGCCCGCAGCCGCGAACAGGCCGACAGTTTTCCAACTCAGGGAAGGGACAGAGTCGGGCCGGGGCAAGGCGCGTTGTTCCTCACCTGCTGGCGTAGGTGGAGTAGCCGGTTTCACCGTTGCCAGAACTGGCACCGCTTTGACGACCGGCTTGAGCGGAGCCGGAGGAGTGGCAGGTTTCACCGTTGCAGTGACCGCCGGAGTCAGCGTTGCGGACGCCCCGACAACCGGCTTGAGGATACCAACCGAAGCTCCACCAGACAACACGGTCAGCGCTTTGGGAGCGGTAGCCGTAGACTTGAGAGGACTCGGAGTGAGAGTCAGCGCCCCCGTGGGATTAGTCACGCCCTGGGGCTTAGCAGTTCCCGCCTGAACCAAAGCCATTTAGCCCCCCCTGCCCTTTCCGTGCATCTTCATCAGCACGAACCCAAGCACGCCCACAGCGGCGATCAGCAGGACCGGCGTCCACGGAATCTGTTGAAGGAGAGGAACGGCAGCAGCAGCCTTCGCAGCTGCAGCCGCAGGCGCAGCTGCCTGCTCCTTAGCGTAAGCCTGCTGAGCGGCGCTAGGCACCCCAGTGATCTTCGTGACGATGGCACCCGCCGCCGCTGTACCGATAGCGGCCAGGGTGCCCGTAAAGGCTTCGGACTTGCCCAGCTTGGAAAACACGCTACTGACGCCACTGAGAAAACTCATGCGGACCCTCGCTATTGAACAGTGAGCGCTTGCGGAACAATCCGCCGACCGTGGACAATCACCCGCCGCGTAGTGCCCGCGCCCAGGGTAACGTCCAACTTCACGTCAGGCTTGACCGCCTTCATGTCGAGCGCACGCGACACCATGCCGTCACGCAGAGCCGCCACGTAATAAACCCCCGTCTGCACCTCAGCGGGATTAGTGATAAACATCTCACGATCCCAGCGTTGAAGCATCGCGGCGTTCGCCTGCCCGACCGGAAACCAACTGCGGCCCGCCGACTCCACGGAGATGGAATTGATGATGTCGGCGACGAGCACGTTATCGCGCTCCGCCAGGAACAGCAGCGAAGTGTAAACGTACCCTTCAGCCAACTCGACTTTCAGGTCCGACTGGGTTGCCGTCACGACCACGATCTGCTCGAATTCTTCCGTCAGATGGAACTTGCCGCCCACGCCCCGATCGTAATCCGCCCACAACTCCACGTTCACCGCGTCCAGATTCCAGGTCGGGGGAGTGCCGCCCGTGAAGAGCTGGTCGCGCCCGCCGCACAGAACTTCGACGATGTAGGACTTAAAGAGGCTGAGAGGCAGGCCGAACTCGATAGGGAGTTGCGCCCCCGGAGCTTTGAAGAGGAGAGGCAACCGAAAATCAATCGCCACAGTTTCCGCCGCGTCGGAAACGTCGGTTTCCTGGATGGAATAGCCCCGGTCGAACAACCCTTGCTTGATAATGCTGCGCGCAGTCAGCGCGCCTTTCGAGACTACCCCCAGCGAAGGCGTGCTGCGCGCGTTAATCGCAGTAACCAACGCTTCGGGGTTCTCACGGCCCGTTGCGGCCCCCGGAGCCGCGCCTACCTTCGTGACGCTCCCCGCCACACGAACATACAGAGCGGAGACGATTTCATCGGCCAGGAAACGCTTTAGGTCAAACTGGACGGCAAGAGGATTCGCCGTTGACAGCGAACCGCGAACCGGCCAGGGCACGGCATCAATTTTGCGAAAGCCCCATAGCGCCGGAGCAATGGGAACACCCGCCAGCAAGAGCTCGGAAGGCAGATGCCCGCTGAGAAGCCAGTCGAGCGCCCACGCCGCCAGGGGCAGAGCGAAGATCAGCCAGAACTTCGCCGCACCGCTCAAGCTGCCCAGCTTCGCCTTGAGCGCAGTCCAGCCTTTGGCGATGGGAGCCGCCACTTGGCCGAGAATCCCGGTGGCAGAGGCCACGGCCACGGCCAGGACCGCGATCACGCTCACCACCACGACCGGACGCTTTTCCAGTTGCTTCTCAATGAACTTAAACATGGGACCTCCACGCAGGAAGCGCGCAGGGATGCCGCCTCAGCAGCATCCCCATCACGCCGGGTTGGTTCTCAAAGCTCACTATGGCAGAGAGGGTAACACCCGCTCTCGAAAGCGTGTCAAGAACTTCCTTTAGGCGCGCGCGTAAGGGAAAATTAGGGGTTTAGAGGTGTATTTGGGCCGGGGCAGCAGGAAGGAGACAGCCGAGCTTACCCCGTAAAGACATGTCCACAAAAGGCTCCCGGCCATCCTGCCAATCCACACAAACATAATCACCCAGGAAAGGAAGCCCCTCGACAAGATCACGCGGAAGATAGTCGGAAAGCTTGTCCAGATCGTTCCGCTCCGTGATCCGATAGGCGAGTATTCGCGTAGCTTGCGACAGCATGGTAGCGTGGACCATCGAAGGGCGCTGAACAGTCGCCACGCAGTTAATCCCTTCGTGCCGCCCACTGACAATGAGCGCCGTGAGATAAGGCGGGAGACACCCCGCAGGGCCAGGCGGAGCAAACAACCCCATCTCATCCACGGCCAGGGTCAGATTTTTAACGCGCAGGAGAAGATAGCAGAGCGCGTCCAATTGTTCCTTGAAAGCGTGCCGGAAATGCACGACCACGCGAAAGCGCGAAGCGAGCCGAGTGGAAAAGTAATCAGGAATTGTAAAGCCGGTCCAGCGTTCGCCGGACCATTCCGGCCAGAGATGCGCGAAGTGAGGAAGGGAAGCGAGTTGCGCGCACTTCGGGTCAGCGATAACGAAGCGGGGAGAACGGCGCAACTCGTGAAGCATCCGCGCCGTTTTTCCGGTGAAGGACTTACCGAGAATTAGCGTTACACCGGGTTGCATGGGAGATGATCCGCGAGAGCTTGCCAGGTAGCAAAAGATTCGCGGCAAAGCTCACACACCACGTCACCCTCACGAGAAGCAGGCTCGCCTGCCACAACAACAGGCGAGGCCGCAGATTCAGCAGCCGTCTTGGCGCGCTGCGCGGCTATGACGGTCTGAGACTTATGCCAAGCGAGCAGCGCCATAGCGACCAGGACGCCAAGCAACTCAGGAAAACGCGCGGCGAGCTTGAGAGTAAAAAGAGGGACATACCTCAACAAAAGCCATTCCAAAAATTTCTGCATTTGGGGAGTGGCTTTCTGCGCTTCCGCATCCGACAACGCCCACAGCGGGTCAACATAGTGAGCCATCGGCCAGAAACAGAACTTCACCACTTCGCGCGCGTGTTCCTCAGAGACGGTCAAATCTTCCAACTTTTTCACGAGCGAAGGCGCGGACGGCTCAGGCGGCGGAGCTTCAGAGGCCGCAACTTGCTCCGCCGCCGCTTGAAACTCAGCCTTAACTTCGCTTGAGCCAGGACTTTCGCCCGCCGTCTGCGGGTTTCGTTTCCAGGGATTCAACCGCATGGCTTTTTCTCTCCGCTTCCAACTCCGCCTCAACTCGCGCCAGAACTTTCTCGAATCTATCCGCCGCGCCTTCCAACTCCGTCAGGAACGGCGAACGGTTGATTAAAGACTTGCCATCGGAACCGATCTCCGATTGACAAGCCGGACACTTAATGGAGCCAGGACTACTCACCACGAGAAACCTCCAACGAAAAATTCACCATAGGGTTGCCCTTTGTCGTTTCAGTCTTGCCCGTGCATTCCAGCAAGAGCCTGTCATCTTCCAGAAGCGAGCCGAGACCCGCCGCCGACAGCGCCGCGTGAAAACCTTTCAACGCGCCGACGGCAACGAGCTTGACATCTTTCTGCCCCGCGAACTCAATCGGCTCCGCGAGACTAATCTGATAACAGGTTCCATTTTCAGTCTCGAAAGAGCCGAGCACCTTACCGACAATCTTCTTTCCCTTTTCCCACCAACCCGCGCCGAGCATCTTTCCCAATCCATCTTCCGTTTTGCCTTTGTAAGTCGCCATAGACCAACCCTCCAACAGAGATTTAGAACAAACGAAGCCAGCCGCCCTTTTCATGGCGAGCCGCAGGATATTCAACGAGCAAATTTTCAAGAGACAGCTTCACCGGGGGAAGCTGCCAATCGAACTGATAATCAAAGCGCATTTGTCGCTCACCACCAGGAGCGGAAATCGTCTCAGCATCCATCACTGTGCCGAGATAAACCCAATCTTCCCGGCGACACAAACCACACGCACACTTAAAACCCAGCTTTTCCGGCTGAGGAGCATCCGCGCCGAGAAAAGTCCCGAAGCATTGCAGCCGCCGCACGTGGTGAAAAGTCCGCAGGTATTCATCCACAAGCGCCGGGTCGTGAAGCAGCGTCACAGCTTTTGCCTGATACTTCACCAACTCCCGCACGGCCCGGCGATTGACCGCGCGCATATGAACTACAGCCCCGGCCCCATTCGTCACCGCCAGCCAGTCGCGCCGCAGATAAAAAATCCACGACTGAGGCAGCGAGCGCCCGGCTTCCACGATGACGTGAAAATGCACGTGCCAGTCCCCACGGTCAAAGTTGTAAGTTGTCTCAATGGAGTACACCCCGCCCCGAATTCGCTTCGCCCACGTCTGCAGCTTGCGCAGCTTGGCGAACGACTGAATCAGCCAATTCACATAACCCCGGTTAATCAACGGCACATTTTGCACGGTCAGAGTGATAAACCGGAAAACCTTCCCCGTCGCCCGCGTCAGAGCCAGCACCTTCCGCTGTAGGGGCAGGGAACGCGCCCGCTGACATTCCGGGCAGAGCGCATGGTCACAGGAAGCCCGGACGAGTTTCTTTGTCCCACAGCGTGAAGCGAACACCCGCCAGACAGAACCACACGCAGAGATCAACTCCGCCTCATGTTCCCTTCCGCACGCGCGTAAGGCCGTCACCGTGTCGCGTAAGATGTTTCGGCTGACAAGCTTGCCGAGATGTTCCCTACTACTATCAAGATACCGGGGCACAGCGCCCCGCACCCCCCAGACCGGACCCTCACCCCCCCGCCCCTCTCCCCCGGCTGAGGACCGCTGTGGACAGTCAGCGGAAGGAGAGCCGGGGGAGAGGGGAGCGCGTTTTGACCCGTGCCCGGCAGTAGGGGACGGGCCAGAGCGAGCAGCGGATTTCACGATTTCAGAAATATTTTGCATTGCACACACGAGACTTAGCCGCCGAAACCGGCCATTTCCGCGCCCCCGCCCTTGACAAGTGTGATATAATGAGAATTGGAGGCTTAGAAATGAGGACATACCAAGTATCAGCATACTTCCTGGACGTGCCTTGCCCCGTGGCCGAGCAGCGGACCAGGGAGAGGGCAGGCTCCCCGCAGGTGGCCACGTACCGAGCGCTTCGGCACTTCGTCTCTCTGCGGGGAATCAAAGGACGGCGACTTAAAACCATCAAGATCGTGGTGAGTCGCCTGGACTGACAAGAGGGAGAGAGCGAATCCCTGCCGGTGTACGTCGCGGGACGCTCGCCAGCGTTGCCCGCCCTTATCCCGCCCGGATTCGCTCTCATAAGCCTTCCTTTTTTCCCCTACAACGTGACGTCAGCTCCAGCTCCAGGGCCCCGGCGAGATCTCCGGACCTGGTTCCGCCGGCGGATCCCCCGCGTAGGGGAATGAATTGCAGCCTTGCCGAGATGCACCGTCTTGACCGCCTCGCCTTCCCGCCAACACAACTCTAAATAGCCCCTGTTATTTCGCAGGTGAGCACGAACCATGCGCCTGCCACCGTAAGACCCAGGCCACTCGATATGAACAAAGAGCGGGGGGAGCTTTCCCCTACGAGCCTCAGCGATCGCCACGCTCGAGTTTTTCGGTCCACCAGGTCCCGAAACCGGCGATCGCGGGATTGTAGGGGAATTCTTCATCGGCTTTTTCCTTTGAAAGTGACCAGCGGGTGACGACCATGCTTCACCCGACCCAGGTTAGGAAGCCCGTTGTTTTGCTTGTCCCGGTCCCGATGGTGGACGTCAAAGCCGCGGGGAAGCTTGCCCTTTTTGAGCCGGTAGATCACCCGATGCAAATACTGGTCCCGGTACTTTTTCGTTTTGAGCCGGACCCCGTTGCGCGTCAGAGTCCCCTTGCCGATCCCGGCCAGGTTGACCCGCCGCCGCTTCGCCGGTTTGCGCCGTAGCCAGAACTTCACAGGTCAAAGCCCTCCACGCCCAGCAGGAGCGGTAATTGCTTTCCGTCTGCAACCAGGAAGGCAGCGGGAGCGGCACTCCAAAAGCAATCCGGCCCGGAATGCGCCTTGGAGCACGGACCGCAGAGGTTTAGAAGGTGAGCGCCGCAGCGGGTGACGCTTTCCCAGATCCGGCATCGCTGACAAATCGGCTTTTTCACGGCAGGCAGCTCCATAGAACCTACTCCCGCACCCCTCCCGCGCCACTCCCGCAGCTTTCCCGCAGACTTGCGGGCGCAGAGTCGTCATTCTCAAACGAGGCCAGAGAAACCCGTATAGCGCCCGATTTGATACACTCCTCACAGAACACTCCCAAAACACGAGTACGGTCAAAGGGACTGGTCTTACCGGAATGCAGTTGACGGATGCGAACCGTCACCAAGTGAAAGGGGCCGGAGTGTTCCGACCCCCCATCACAGGTAGCCTTGAAGGCCAGGCCCACCGATCCGACCCCCTCAGAAGGATTCGCGCGGCAGGGAAGAAACCAGCGTGTTGATAGTGAGCGACGTTCGCCGCGTCACCTTGAAAACGGAGACGGACGGAGCGCCGTCCGCCAGAGCCTTTTCCGCTTTCGAGCGTGCGATCTTGCGGTCCGGCCCGTCATAGAGCACAACCGGAGAGGACTTCCCATCCGGCGAATAGAGCAACAGCCAACGCGAGACGAATTTGTTCTTCACCTTCCAACCCTCCCTCGAGTCAATTTTTCCGCACGCGCGAGAAGGGAACTCACGCGCGAGGAAACCTGAGAAGTCGCAGGGGCCGAAGCGTGAACCGGCTCACGCGCCGGATCTTCAGCCCCCTCGCTTGGCAGCGGAGAATCTTCAGGGCGCTTCCAAAAAATCGTTACCCGATGCTCGACAGGATCGCGCCCGTAGCAGAGGAAATGAAACCCGCCCCCCTTGAGCGGTTTCTGAATCATGTCGCGCGAACATTCGGGGCAGGGAAGATTCAACGCGCACCCCCCACAAGCAGACCCAACAACAAAACGCCCGCCGCGACTATCCAGGTCGGCACCGGCAGAGATTCGCACAGCGGAGCGGTGAGCATGGAGGCAACTTTTCCCACGACAGACGCAGCCTTTTCCACGGAACTGATAGGCAGGGAAGCGAGATAAGAATCAGCCAGCCGCGCGGCAGCTTCCAGACTCTCTTTGTACCAGCCCGCCTTGCCGGGCTTTTCATAGAGCGTTTGGGCAGCGAGCAGATCAAGAGAGCGCGTGCGCATAGTCGCAACATCGCGCAGCCCGGCGATCTCCGCTTCAATAACCTTGTGCATGTTTGCCTTGCCCGCTGGCCCCGCCTTGCCGAGCGTCTTCTCGTTCTCTTTGTAGAACTCGTCACCCTTTTGGAGAAAGACACGCATCCCGGCAACCGCTTCGTCACGCGAGATCATCCCGGCCTTAGCCACGTAATTAAGATTATTGGACGCGGCCTCGAAAGCTTGCTCGATTTGCGAAGCCGGGACTTGGCGCGGGTCCGCCCCGTGGAAGATTTTTCCGAGAAGGATCATGACGGGACCCGCGATCCACCCTATGATGGGAACCGCTGCGGCAAGCAGCCCGCCACCGGCAGTAGTCGCAGCAGTCGCCGCAGCAGAAACCGCAGCAGAGGCAGCGGCAGCGCCACCCGCAGCGGCACCGGCAGCGGCAACGCCGCCAGCCAGCAAGGTAGTCGAAGCCTTAACCGCGTCAAACTTGCTCACCGAAAAGCCCCCATCATGCGAAAGAGAGCGACCAACCCCAACAAAGAAGCGACGATAAGCACAAGCGCCAACCCCAGCAGCAAGCGACAAGAACTAGGTCTCTCCAAGGGCTTCGGCCCATCCACGAGCGGCGCGTGTACGCGCAGCGACGCGGGCAGCGCCAGGTAAAGATAGAGCGCGAAGAAAACCAGGTCGAAAAGCACGCTCACCAGGATCGTGAGCGCGACAATAAGAATTAGGATCGTGGGACTCATAATCCGCCTCCATTCAGAAGCCTTGCGCGTGGAGTTGCGCCCGAATCTTCTCGCTCCATAGCACGCAGTCCCGGATTTCCCCGTACACACCACCGCGACGCGCGAACTCTTCCAACAAATGCAGCAGGTCGTAGAACTCTTCCCCATGCAGCGACACATGAAAGAGACGACGCCGGTTCGCCCGAATCCCCCCAGTAACCAAGGGAGTGTCCTCGATCCGCACCGAGGCTCCCCGAGTCAGACCGTTCCCGTCTCGGCTACTCATGACGGATACCTCCCCAGTAGGGAGTATACCGAATTGTTAATTAGGAAGGGGAAAACAGGAACGTCTGATAAGGTATGTTATGTTAACTAAAAGGACTGATCCCGGCCCCCGCCTCAGCCGTGGACTGAGGCTTCGCTAGGCTTCGTAAGCCTCCCCGCGGAGGATCTTGATAGCCTCTCGGACCATGAAGGCGGCGATGGCAAGCCCGGCGACCGGATCAGCCCACCACCAGCCAAGCCATCCGTTTAGCGCCAAGCCAGCCAGTAGCGTTGCCGACAGATATGAGCAGAGGAGGGTTTCCAGGCCGTCGGCTGCCAGCGCCCGACTGTTGAGCGCCCGGGCCAAGCGACGTTTGGCTACGCCTAGCACGGGCATGATAACCAGGGACAGGAACCGCCAATACCAGCCCCAGAAGACTGAATGCTGGTCTGTGCCGAAGCCAGAGGTCGGTCGCGGCCTCATAGCCGACATAAGCGGCCAGCGCGAAAAACGTTCCCGCCACCAGCTTGACGGCACGGGATTCAGCGTGGGGTTCTTCCAGACGCTGCTGCTTGAAGCGCCACAACAGCGTCAGGCCGGATAGGGTTTCGATGATGCTGTCCAGACCGAACCCGATGAGGGCGATACTGGAGGCCAAGCCGCCCGCCGCCAGCGCTATGGCTGCCTCGACAATATTCCACCCCACGGTGAAGTATTCGAGACGGATCGCCCGGCGGCGCAGCGCCTCAGGGCCGGAGGCGGCCGTGCTTGTCTGGGCCATAAGCGTCAGGCTCGACTAGGGGTTTTTCGCGGCAGCTCTTTTCCCTTCCCAGGTTCCCTTTTCACCCGAGTCGACAGACCACGCCCCGCTCAGTTGATTCTTCTTGAGCTTGGCGGTCAAGAGGTAGTTGCCCATTGGCGTGTCAATGCGGATTTCCAGCGTCTTCT
>Ga0315296_10003514_pt1 | contig 13053 bp, 14 predicted proteins | sample YL17G14_18_MG_FD_203921 | JGI IMG/M metagenome (GOLD analysis project Ga0315296, IMG submission 203921) | Sediment microbial communities from Yellowstone Lake, YNP, Wyoming, USA - YL17G14_18 | ecosystem: Environmental > Aquatic > Freshwater > Lake > Sediment | place: USA: Wyoming | collected... | reverse complement strand
GGGACAGTGCAGTTACGCCACGACCAAGGCGGGGCTGATTGGGCTGACCAAGGCGGTGGCCCTGGAAGGGGCGCGCAAGGGAGTGACCTGCAACGCCATCGTCCTCGGTGTTTTCGATGGCGGCGCCTTCTACGAGGTGGCGCCGGAATTCCGCGAACGCATAATCAAGCGCCTCGCCATGCGGCGGCTGGGCAACCCGCAGGAAGTCAGCAATATCCTGGTCTTCCTCGCCTCGGAAGAATCGAGCTACCTCACCGGCGAGGCAATTGAAGTGAGCGGCGGCGCCAGCCTGTTCGTGTTCTAAGCAGATGCTATTCAAAGCGAAAAGTGCTAGAATAAGAGTTAACCCGTTGAAGGAAAAACTAGATACCGTGACCGTCTCGCACGCCAATAACAAAGCGCCCAACCTGGAGACGCTGAACTGGGGCGACCTGACCTGGATTCACCTGGAGCGCCCCACCAAGCTGGAGACCGAGTACCTGGGGAATCATTTCCCCTTCCACCCCCTTAACCTGGACGACGTACTGAGCATTATCCAGCGTCCCAAAATCGACGATTACAAAGACCACATGTTCATCGTCCTGCATTTCCCGTACTATAACCCCATCAACCAGGCAATCGTCTCCAGCGAGGTCGATTTCTTCATTGGGAACGGCTTCCTGGTATCCATCGATTGCTCCGGCTACCTGAAGTCGGTGGCGAAGTTCTTCAAGCTTTGCCAGACCAGCGAGGACACTCTCCGCGGCAATTTCATTCATGGCTCCGGCTACCTGCTTTACCGCATCGTCGACAAGCTCGTTGACGATTGCATTCCCCTGCTGGATATGATTGGCGAAAACATTGACCACGTGGAGAACCACCTCTTCACGGTAGGCATCCAGGGTGCTGTTATGAAGATTTCCACCCTGCGCCGCAATATCATCACTTTCCGCCGCATCATCTGGCCGATGAGGGCCGTTGTCTCCAGTCTCGAAGGCAAGACGCGCCGCTTCACCAAAATCGAGCTGTCCGACTACTTCGGCGATACTATCGACCACGTGGATAAAATCTGGGATGCCCTTGACGAGTACAAGGAAATCATCGAGGGACTGAACGCTACCCATGACTCGCTGGCCTCCCACCGGAACTACGATGTCCTCCGCGTGCTGACCATCCTTGCCACCATCAGCGCGGTGCTGATTATTGTGCCCACCTTCTACGGAATGAATGTGCCACTGCCCGGAGGGTCTAACCCGGGAGGGCACCCGTTTTCCTGGCTCCTGGTAGTGCTCTCCATGGTCCTTTCTATTGCCGGGATGCTCTATTACTTCCGACGCAAGGGCTGGTTCTAGCCTCCGCCACAGTATGAACATCTCGCACCGTTTGCTCTTCATCACCACCATCTTCGTCACCTGCCTGATTACCGCCAACGTCATCGCCGTCAAGGTGGTCAGCATCGGACCCTTCATCGTGCCGGCGGCAATCTTCGTTTTTCCGCTCAGCTACATCTTCGGCGACGTCCTCACCGAGGTCTACGGCTACCGCTGGGCGCGCAAGGTCATCTGGCTGGGGTTTCTCTGCAATGTCATTTTCGTTTTCTTCGCCTGGGTGGGGCAAATCCTACCGCCAGCGCCTTTCTGGCAGGGGCAGGAAGCCTACGCCCAAATCTTGGGCTACACGCCCCGCCTGCTCGGCGCATCCTTCCTGGGCTATCTCGCCGGCGAGTTCACCAACTCCTTCATCCTGGCCAAGATGAAAGTCCTGACCGGCGGGCGCTTCCTCTGGAGCCGGACAATCTCGTCCACCATTGTCGGACAAGGGCTGGACACCGCCATTTTCATCACGCTGGCTTTCATCGGCACGCCGTCTTTCCTGCCGGTAATAATTCTGTACCACTGGCTGGCGAAGGTTGCCATTGAGGCGGCGGCGACGCCGTTAACCTATGCCGTGGTTAACTTCCTGAAGAAAAAGGAAGCCATAGACACCTTCGATGATAAGACGAAGTTCAACCCGTTCCGCATCTCAGAGTGAAGAGACTACCTGTCATTGCGAGGAGACGCAGGCGACGTGGCAATCTCAAGAAATGTGTTTCAGAGTGTCATTCTGAAGGAGTGAAGCGACTGAAGAATCTCATAGAAAGACCCTTCGCTTCGCTCAGAGTGACAGTCCAGACGTTCGCAATGACAATCTGAAGCTGCCAAACGCAAATGAAACCGGAACAAGCTCGGCTACCCTTCGGGAACTGATTGGAGTAAAATAGTACTATGTTCGTCCTCCTCGCCGGACTGGCCATGCTCACCGACATCCTGAGCGGGCTATTGCCCTTTCACCCCCGTTTCAAAGGTATCAGTACCCGCTACGTCCTCGCCTTTGCCAGCGGGACGGTAATTTCCGCCGCTTTTTTTGAGCTTCTCCCCGAAGCATCAGTGGCGGACAACTGGGCGTATCTCGGCGCCGGTTTCTTCATCATGTACCTCATCGATAAAGGGTTGGCGCTCCACCAGTGCGGCGAACATGAATGCGAGGTGACCGGCGTCAGCTGGGTGACCGTCCTCGGCATGGCCGCCGATAACATCATCGACGGGATGGGCATTGCCGTGGCTTATCTCACCAAGCCCGCCCTGGGCGTGATTGTGACGCTGGCCGTCATCGTCCACGAGATACCGCAGGGCATAACCACCACTCTGGTGATGAAAGGGCAGGGTTTCCGCCTGAGCCGGATTCTGGCTACACTGGTGGTCGCCGGCATGATGTACCCTATCGGCGCGAGTCTGAGCTTCCTCATCCCGGAAGGCGCGCACCAGGCGGCGATTGCCTTCGTCGCCGGGGTCTTTATCTATACCGGAGCCGCGGCGCTGATGTTGGAAGCGCACCGCCGCTTCAATCGATTCGTCATCCTGTCCCTGATGCTGGGCAGTCTGCTTGCTTTCGCGATGAAGTTCATTGAATAGGCCGCTGTAACCCATCGGACTGAAATGAGAATCAGAGTTCTCGGCGCCCACAATTGCGAGACCCGGAGCACCCGCCTGGTGACTCTGCTCATCGATGACATCCTGGCGCTGGATGCCGGCGGGCTGACCTCGACTCTGACCATCAAAGCCCAGAAGAAGCTAAAGGGTATTCTCCTGACTCATCCCCACTACGACCATATCCGCGATATCCCGGCGCTCGGCATGAACGCCCTCCTGCACGAGTTCACCGCCAGCGTCTACTCCACCCAGGCGGTGCATGATGTCCTCGCCACCCACCTGCTCAATGGCAAGGTCTACGCCGAGTTTCTCAAGAAACCGGAAGGCAACCCGGTCATCAAGTTCGCTATCCTCGAACCACTTAAGAAGATAACCATCGGCGGCTACGAAGTCCTGCCCATTCCGGTCGTCCACTCCGTCCCGGCGGTGGGGTACGAGGTCACCTCCCCTGACGGCAAGAAAATCTTCTACGCCGGGGACACCGGACCGGGGCTTGCGGAGTGCTGGCAGCACATCGCCCCCCAGGTCATCTTTATGGAGACCACCGCCCCCGACCACTACACGGACTTCGCCCGGAAAGCCTTGCACCTGACCCCCAGCCTGCTCAAGCAAGAGCTAGTTGCCTTCAAGAAGCAAAAGGGCTACCTCCCCCAGGTAGTACTCGTCCATATGAACCCCAACCCCGACCAGAAGAACCCGCTAGCGAAGCAGGTGGCGGCGCTGGCGGCGGAGCTTAAGGCTTCCATCAGCCTGGCTTACGAGGGGATGCGGATTGTAGTATGAGGAGGCAGGCGATGAAACGCGAGGAGGCGAAGAAGCTGGTCGGTATCTGCGGGATTTACTGCGGGACCTGTCCCCAATACCTGGCTTCCCGCGAAAATGACACCGGGATGATGGCAGAAATCTCGCGCGAACACAATATCCCACTGGCGGAAGTCCGCTGCGATGGCTGTCTTTCCGACCGCGTGATTACCTTCTGCAAGGACTGCCGGCACGGCTTTCGACAGTGCGCCCGCGAGAAGAATGTGACCTGGTGCTTTGAGTGCGCCGATTTCCCCTGCCCGCGACTGCGCAACCACAAAGATGTCCACATCGTCAATGGCATCTCGCATCATGCTCACATTATCGATGGCTTGAGGTATATGAAGCGGCACGGCATCGAGGCCTGGGTGGAGCAACAGGACAAGGCCGGGCGCTGCCCGAAATGCGGCAAACGGCTGTACTGGTTCGCCCGCGTCTGCCCCGCGTGCCATTCGCCGCTCAAGAGGTGAGGGCAATCGAGAAGGCGAACCCCAAATTCATCGTCGATACTAACGCCGGCAAGCTCGCCCGGTGGCTGAGAGTAATGGGCTACGATACTGTTTTCTTCAAGGGCATAAACGACTCGGTGATGGTGGCCAGAGCGCTGAAGGAAGGGAGAGTCATATTGACCCGGGACACCCGGATAATGGAGCGGGGACTCATCACCAGCGGCCGGGTCAAAGCCATCCTCATCGCCAGCGACGAGCCGGAGCAGCAACTCCAGCAGGTCGTCGAAACCCTTAAGCTCGACTGCGAGTTCAAACCCTTCAGCATCTGCCTGGAATGCAACCAGCCCCTGGAGGAGCGGACCAAGGAAGAAGTCAAAGACCGCGTCCCGCCCTATGTTTTCAAAACGCAAAGCCAGTACATGGAGTGCCCCCGCTGCCGCCGCATCTACTGGCGGGGCACCCACTGGACAGCGATGGCAAATAAACTGAAAAGGTTAATGCAATGCAATACGGAAAAGTAACCCCGGAAGTAATCGCACAGCTCAAGGAAATGGTCGGCGAGAAGAACGTCCTGGCCGAAGGGCTGGAAAACTACGCCCGCGACGAGACCCCTAATGCCCCCTCCCACCCACCCGATGTCGTCGTCAAGCCGGAGGACACGGCATCGGTCTCTCGCATTCTCAAGCTGGCAAACGAAAAACTCATCCCGGTTACCCCGCGTGGTGGTGGCACCGGCCTCTCCGGCCGCTTTGGCGCCAACGCCGCCTGGTGGGGGATCACGGTTCTCGCCTTCAACTTGAATTCCCTCATGAAGAGACTGGTGCTGCCCCAGGGGTGGGCCCCCAAGCGGATGAAAGCAATCCGGTTTGGCTTTATTAACCTGGCTGGTCGCGTGATGAGTCGTGCCCGGCAGCTAATCATCCGCCTCAGCGGAGGCCATCCCGCATACGAACTACTCAAGGAGGTGCGTCAGCGCCTCAGGTCCTTCTGGGCTGCAACTGGATCCGTCAGTCTCGCTCCCGGTCCGCTGTGATACTTCCTAAGAGCAAGGTTGCCTTAAAATTAAGGCGATGCGCTGCGGTGCGCGGGTTCGCTGGGGGGTATTTATCCTTCTTTAGGCACTGACAAGCTCCTGCCCCACTTTTGAGGAGCCGAGAGGGCCGTGAAGGGCCATCGGCCGCTACACTACGACCATCGCTGACACCGATCTGGCGTAGTTGGATTCCTCCACCCCCAAAAATCCTTGACTCGCGCCACGAGATGGTGGATTTTGGTCAATTCGAGGTATTGCCAAATTGTTCCAAGCCTGCTAAAATAGAGCCAACGTTTTGGAATGCGAAACATAGTTTCACCATGAGAAATATATGGCGGCTCGTAATTACATTAAATGTATAGCTAAAGCCATACTGGTAATGAGGAGTTTTGACCCAGAGAACAGTGAATTGAGTGTTTCTGATATGGCTCGAAAGGTTGGACTGCCCAAGCCCACAGCAAATCGTATATTGTCCACCTTGGTTTGGGGTGGACTACTCGAGCAAAATGCTGAGACACAAAAGTACATGATTGGGCCAATGGCCTTTACTCTTGGAAGTCTGTATTTGACTAGCAGAGATGTCATCAAAAGGGCAGAGCCTATCGTAAAACGATTGAATGAGCTGACAGGTGAGGTCGTGAATGTGCAGATTCGTGACAAGGGCTTTTCCACAATAGTACTTCGGGAAGAATCCAAACGGACTTTTAGGTTTGCCTACCACGTCGGGTCTGTTTTTCCCGCGTATGCTGTGGCTGCAGGAAAGGCCTTGTTAAGTGAGCTAACGGATGTTGAAATCGACAGCCTCTATCCCAATGAAGAACTGGTAGCGTTAACTCAGAAAACTATTGCGACCAGGACAGAACTTAAGAAAGAGCTGGAGCAAGTAAGGGAAAGCGAGGTCGCGTTTCAGAGTGAAGAAAGCCGAGACGGTATAGAGGCGGTTGCCTCCATAATACATGATGCTACCGGCGCGGCTGTTGCGGCTATATCCATTGCCGCACCAGTTTTCACGATGAATGAGGTTAGACGTAGACAGCTAGCCACAATGGTTAGCTTGGGCGCCAATCTCATCAGTAACCAGCTTGGTTACCGGAGTGTAGCTAATGTTGTCTCTAGCATGGAAGAAATATCCGCTTGGTGGGAGCAGAATCAAAATGTACAAATTCACGAGACAACCCCAGACGATGAAGTCTGCCAGGGAAAATAAGGTACGCTCGTAGAAAGTGGCACCAGCGCTCCCAGTGGAATCGGGTACGCGGTCCAACCGATCGTATTCTTACAAAAGCTACCTTGAGGATTTGCATTGCAACATAAGAAGTCTAAATGAAAGGGGGTGATAGACAGGCGAAAACGGATACAGAAATCTGGTGGCCCTAATTCGGACCTATTTTGATCTGGGCGGGTTCCAGGTACAATTTAACATAGTGTCTCCAGATGTACTTAGAGAAGCTCAGAAGCTTCCGGGAAAATATCGAGACTTGATAGTCAAGGTGGCAGGCTACAGCGCGCAGTTCGTATTGCTCGACAAGAAACTGCAGGAACAGATTATAACGAGGACAGAGCATGTATTTAGGTAGCACAGCACAAGCGCCAACCTCAGCAATAAACACCCGACGCCAGAACCAATCAAATGGACGATGTTCGTCGCTAGCCGCACGGTGTGGGAGGGCCGTGTAGTGGATAGAGGAAGCTGCCTCGTCTACCCTGATTTTGCTAACAGGCTGAAGTTAGGATAGGGAAAAGAAGAAAGACCGGACTTGAAGCAGTGCAATACGGGGCGGTTTCTTATTACCAAACGAAATCGCCAGTCTTCCTATCGTCAAAAATTATTGCTCTAGTAACGGTCTTTACTAAAAAGGAGTAAGCGGTGGCCTTAAGAACAAAAGAGCAGTATTATCAGTCATTGGGAAAACTACACCCGACCACCTACATTCTGGGACAGAAAGTAGCCATTCCATATGAGCATCCACTGATTAGACCGATGGTGGCTGGTGTTGGCAAGACCTATGAGCTCGAGCATGGCCCTGAGAGCGAAAAGTACCTGGTAACCAAGTCTAGGCTTGTTAACGAAAAAGTGAGCCGCTTCGTCAAGTTCTATGAGAGCCCTAAAGACCTGCTGGCGAAAGTCAGGATGCTTAGATTCCTCGCTCAGAGAATCGGCACTTGCTTTATGCGGTGCACCGGTATGGACGCAATAAATGCTGTGGGTGTCCAAACCTATAACTGTGACCAAAAGTACGGCACGAGTTACTGGAAACGCCTGCTTGATTTCGTGAAACAACTGCAGAAGGAAGATATAGTAGCCTTCAGTGGTGTCACTGATGTTAAGGGTGACCGTTCACTGCGTCCCTCCCAGCAAAAAGATCCTGACCTCTACCTGCACGTGGTGAGTAGAGATACCAAAGGTATCACTGTCAGAGGTGCCAAAATCCACCAGACTGGCTCACTCTGTGCTCACTGGGGCATTATTGTCCCTGCTCGTGAGATGCTGGAAGCTGACAAAGACTATGCTGTTTCCTTCGCTGTTCCCATAGATGCAGAAGGAGTGATACATGTCTATGGCCGTGGTACGCTTGAAGCAAGAGCACTCCAAGACTGTGACCTCGGTAATGTTGAATACGGCAAGTTTGCCACCATGGTCATTTTCCAAGACACCTTTGTGCCCTGGGATAGAGTATTTCTTTGCGGCGAGTATGAGTATGCTGGTCCGATGGTGCGGGACTTCGGCAATTTCCACCGCCATTCTCATGGTGGTTGCAAATGTGGGGTTGGTGATGTAATCATAGGGGCTGCAGCCACAGCTGCTGACTATAACAACCTAGCCAAGGTGTCACATATCAATAACAAACTGGCTGAGATGCTCAAAATTACTGAAGCAATCTATGGATGCTCCATTGCTGCTTCTGTAGAGTCTCAGCCTACACCTTCCGGCATCTATATGGTTGACCCGGTGCTGTCAAACGTTTCCAAACTCTACGAAGGGAAAGAACTGCACGAGGCTATCCGAATGATGATGGAGATTGCCGGTGGCATGGTAGCTGACTTACCTTCGGACAAAGATTTGGAGAATCCGGAAATCGGTGCCTTATTGCTAAAGTATTTGAAGGGAGCCGAGGAAGTGCCCACTGAGGACAGGATACGTATGTTCCGTTTGATCGAAAAGCTAGCCTTTGAAAGCAGAGACATCGTCTCCAACATCCACGGCGCCGGTTCTCCAGAAACACATCGGCTAACCGTTTTACGCAACGCCAATCTTGAGGCGAAGAAGAAGCTGGCCAAAAATCTAGCCGGTATCAAAAGTGAGAAGAATAATTAAGCCTATATTCAGTTAGCTTTTTTATTAGTGCTATGTCAGACCTTAAGGTAGTCATGACGGCGCGAGTCCTTTCACGGCAGGATATTGAACAATATCACACCAATCTGGGCATTGATTTTCAAACTATTCCAAGTAACACCGAAGACGAAATTATTGCTGCCGCCCGTGATGCTGATGCGGTCATAACCCTGATGCAGCCCTACTCACGGAGGGTCATTGAGAATCTAGAAAGGTGCAAACTGATTTTGAATGCGGGCACCGGATTTAATACCATTGACGTTCAGGCAGCAACCGAGCACGGCATCTGTGTTGCCTATCCTGGAGAATATTGTACTGAGGAGGTTGCCGAACACGCTATTGCTCTGCTCCTCGCCTGTGCCCGGAAGATAACCCGACTTGATAGGGCGGTCAGGGAAGGAAAGTGGAGCACGTTTGAAAAGAGGGAGATCAGAGGGAAGATACTACCACCAATGTTTCGGGTCAAAGGGCAGACTCTCGGTCTAATTGGCTTTGGTAGAATCAGTCGCGCCATTGTTCCCAGGGCGAAAGGCCTCGGATTAAAGGTAATCGCCATTGACTCAGCCATACCACGTGAGGTCTTTGGGCAAATGGAAGTGGTAACGACCTCGTTTGAACATCTTATTCAAACATCAGACTTTATTATCATCGCCGCTTCTTATTCCCCGGAGGCAAAGCACTTGTTCAGCCTGGACCAGTTTAAGAAAATGAAGCCGACCGCCTACCTCATCAACATCGCCCGAGGTGTCTTTATTGATGAAGCGGCACTTTATACTGCTCTCTCTGAAGGCTACATCGCCGGGGCAGCGCTAGATGTTGTTGATGCTGAACCGGAATGCATGTCCCCAGACCATCCCCTACTAAGGCTAGAAAATGTGATTGTTACCGCGCACTCTGCCTATTATTCGGAACAGTCAGCCAGTACCTACAAACAACGTATTTATGAAGCAGTGGCCAATGTCGCCCTCGGTAAGTATCCGGATTGGCTGATCAATCCTGAGGTGAAGGAAAAGTTTGAAAAAAGGTGGCTGAAGGGCTAAGTCTGTTTTTCGACCGGAACGTAGCTAACCAAGGGAGAGATAAAATGAGCATAGCGAGAGCCAATATAGTGGGTGCCGGAGTAATGGGCATGGGCATTGCCCAAGCATTGGCACAACATGGGCGTGATGTTATCGTTTGCGATTTGGAAAACCCGATTTTAGAGAAGGGTATGAACCGGGTGCGCCAGAACCTTGAGTCACTGGTAAAAAAGGAAAAAATCACCTCTGAGGAGGCGAAGAACATAGTCTCCCGGATAAAGACGACAACGAACCTGGACGATATCGCCAGAGCTGACCTTATTATAGAGGCAGTCGTGGAGAAAATTGAGGTTAAGAAGCAAGTCTTTGAACAGCTGGATAGCCTCTGTCCACCCGAAACCATCCTAGCCAGTAATACCTCCATCCTATCTCCCACCGAGATTGCTTTGGCGACCAAGCGGCGTGATAAGGTACTGGGCATGCACTGGTTCAACCCGGCACCAGTGATGCGCTTAATTGAAGTCGTCGCCGGGGCAGAGACTTCAGAAGAAACAGTTCAGGCAGTCATGGACTTCTCCCAGAGAGTGGGCAAGACTCCGGTGAGGGTAAATGAAGCCCCTGGTGGCATTGTCAGCCGCATCCTCCGCGGTTACCTCAATACCGCCGTTGATGTTCTGGCTGAAGGAGTTGCCACAGCCGAGGATATTGACACGGCGATGAAGCTAGGGGCCAATTTCCCCATGGGACCATTCGAACTGATTGACCTCATTGGCGTGGACATCCATGTGACGAATTCGGACGCTCTCGCCCGGGAGTTGGGTGATCTGAAGTACCACCCCCATACCCTGCTCCGCAAGATGGTTCGCGCCGGTCACTTGGGACGAAAGACTGGTCGGGGTTTTTATAACTATACTAGATAGGAGGCTAGGGATGCCTTATCAAGAAATCATCTACGAGAAAGAAGACGGGCTAGCCATCATCACCTTCAACCGACCCGATTTTCGTAATGCGCTTAACTACCGCGCCATTGACGAAGCACTTGAGGCTGCCCGCAATGCTGAAGCTGACGACTCGGTGAGGGTTCTCATTCTCACTGGAGCCGGGGAGAAAGCCTTTATCGCCGGGGCAGATATTGCTGAGTTGCGCGAACGAAACACGATGACCGAATTGGGAAGACGCTCGGGAGAGCGGCGGGTACTAGCCAATTTTCTGGAGACAATGTCCAAACCCACTATTGCCGCCATAAATGGTTTTGCCGTGGGCACCGGCCTTGAACTGGCTATGGCTTGCACGATTAGGATTGCCTCGGAAAATGCCAGGTTTGGACAGCCGGAGATAAACCTGGGGATTATGCCGGGAAACGGGGGTACCCAGCGTCTGCCCCGGCTGGTGGGTGAAGGGCGGGCGATGGAGATGATTCTCACTGGAGAACTCATTGATGCCCAGGAAGGCTATCGTATCGGACTAGTGAATAAAGTAGTGCCTCAGACAAAACTCATGACCTATGTGAAAGATTTGGCTAAGAAACTATCCGCCAAGCCAGCTCTGGCAGTAAAGCTGGCAAAGAACGCCGTTCACACTGGACTCAATATGAGTCTGAACGATGGTATTGAATATGAAAACAAGCTGTTCGCCATCCTCTGCGGGAGCCAGGATAAGCAAGAGGGAGTGGCTGCCTTTCTGGAAAAACGCCCGCCTAATTTTCAGGGGAAATGAGCTTGAGCATACCTTAACACTGATAACGGTTTTAGGAGCAAGGCAACGTGGCAAATGGAGAAGTCGTCATAATTAACGGGGCGAGAACGGCAATTGGCAAGTTCGATGGCGCTCTGAGGAATCTGACGGTTGTTGACATCGGTGTGACTGCCGTCAAGGGTGCCATCCAAAAATCAGGTATTAAACCAGATGATATTGATGAAGTTATCATTGGACACGCGCGCCAAGCCGGCACTGGACCGAATGCTTCTCGTATCGTCTCCGTCAAGGCTGGTATTCCCACCACTGTGCCTGCTTTCGGCATCCAGCAGGCATGTATCTCCGGTTTACAGGCAGTGATGCTCGCCGCTAATAGCATCCGTCTCGGTCTTGCTGAGACTGTCCTCGCCGGTGGCATGGAACACCACAGTAGTATTCCCTACTTGAGCATGAATACCAGGTGGGGAGCGCGGTTGGGTAATGTGGAACTGGAAGATGCTATGTTCAAAGACGGCTACCTTTGTGGCATTGAAGGTCAGTTAATGGGTGCACTCACTGAAGCGCTTGCCCAGAAGTATGCTATCAGTCGACTGGAACAGGAGCAATTTGCCCTGGAGAGTCAGCAGAAAACCACCGCCGCCATCAAGACCGGGTTCTTTGCTAAGGTCATTGTGCCGGTTGAGGTCAAACAGGAAAAGGGCACCACTCTCTTCTGCGAGGACGAGCATCCTCGACCCGATACTACCTTAGAGGGACTGGCGAAGCTGAAGCCAGCCTTCCATAAGGATGGCACAATTACCGCCGGCACTTCCTCAGGTATCACCGATGGCGCCTGTGCCCTAATTATCATGTTACTCGAGCGCGCCAAGAGACTTGGTCTCAAGCCACTTGCATTCATACGCGCCTATGCCACCGCTGGCGTGGAGCCAAAATATTTTGGCATCGGTCCAGCGCCGGCGGCAAAAAAGGCTTTACAGCTAGCTGGACTGGCTCTCAAGGACATGGACCTTATTGAAGTCAATGAGGCATTTTCCGCTCAGGTGCTTGCCGTGATTAAAGAGCTCAATCTTGACCGGAGCAAGGTTAATGTTCATGGCGGCGCAATTGCTCTGGGCCACCCCACGGGTATGTCCGGGGCAAGGTTGGCACTGGAAATTGGATATGCCCTTGAGGAGAGAAATGGACGTTACGGACTGGTGACCATTTGTGGTAACGGCGGGCACGGCGGGGCAATGGTGTTGGAGAGATTCCAGACTTAACGAAGGGTAAAGGGATTGCAGTATGGCAATGAATAAACATTCACTTCCACCCGGGAGGTACTATCTCTCTGGGAATGAGGCAATCGCTGAGGGGGCTATTGCCGCCGGGTGCAATTACTACGGTGGTTATCCTATTACCCCCTCAACGGAAATTATGGAGCGGATTGCGGAAAGGTTTTTCGCCACCGGTGGCGTCTTCATGCAGATGGAGGATGAGCTTGCCTCCATCGGTTCAGTCATTGGAGCATCGTGGGCGGGAGCCAAGGCGATGACCGCCACCTCAGGTCCCGGTTTTAGCCTGATGCAGGAGTCAATCGGGTACGCCACCATGACTGAGACACCAATTGTCATTGTGAATGTGCAAAGGGCGGGACCGAGCACCGGACAGGCCACCCGCGTGGGCAGCGGCGATATCATGCAAGCCAAGTGGGGTTCTCACGGTGACTACCAGGTGATTGCCCTTTGTCCTTGGTCCGTCCAAGAGGCTAATGAAATGACAATTAGGGCGTTTAACC
>Ga0315296_10003512_pt1 | contig 13054 bp, 6 predicted proteins | sample YL17G14_18_MG_FD_203921 | JGI IMG/M metagenome (GOLD analysis project Ga0315296, IMG submission 203921) | Sediment microbial communities from Yellowstone Lake, YNP, Wyoming, USA - YL17G14_18 | ecosystem: Environmental > Aquatic > Freshwater > Lake > Sediment | place: USA: Wyoming | collected... | reverse complement strand
TGTGATCAACTTTGCTTGTTCGTCATCACGTTTTAATACATCAAGCAGATTGAGATGTCCATTAAAGAGGTCTTTTTCGCCTTGTTTATGTAACCATTCCAAGTAATCATCAACACTGGCAGATTCCCCAATATTTTTTCTCTCCCCAACAAAATTTGCCACGTTCAATACTAAATTAACAAAAACTCCAGTTGACCCAGAGTGCAAAGAGTTCCCTATCTGGATAAAGTCCCCGCCAATTTCCGTTGTTTGATGTATTACTTTTTTCTCGCCCTTAATATAGTCACCTTCAACCTTTACCTTATCTCCCTCAACATAATCGCCAGATATTTGAAGGTTAGTTTTGGAGCTGTCTTTCGATTTCCTATAAAAACCGTAAGGTATGGCAAAGGTGGCGAGGGACGCCGCTATGACACCGATTATGATCCAAGTATTTCCGTTCATTAGATTTGTCCTTTCGAGCGGATATTAGGCGAGCAAAAGTTCATAACTATTGTTTATATGGTTTCCGTATAAGAACCATAGGCCTTTCACTGTCCGCATGATACGCTCATTTCTAATACAGGCCTACTAATCATGAACGACATATCGAAGATGCGCTCGCTAGTTACTGAAAAATTTACAGCACTCCAGCGGGATTTTCAAGAAAAAAACCATACAGTTTTGAGTTCATACCATAGATTGCACAGATTCTACGGATTTCAAATCTGTGTTCACAGATGAGTTTGTCGCAACCGGTGTCGATCTCTGTTGCCAGTTTTGATTTTTCAGTTGTGGGGGGCGAGATTGCTGCGGCCTGCGGAATCAGGGCTCGCAATGAGGGTTTTTTCAGTGGATTCCTGCTTCCGCAGGAATGACAAGCATCGAGCATCAAGGATCCAGCATCGAGAATCGAGTCAGATCCCTCCGCTCGGCTGCGCCTCGGTCGGGACGCCGTCTGTGAAATCGGTGGTTAATTTTCACCCAAAAGTGCTGCGGGTTGAAAACAAAAATCGAGATTTTCAAAAAATTTTTTACTCCTTTGCAGCCGGACACTTACACTCCCGGCTGTTTCTGTTTTTTACCGAATTTTCGCATCAAACGCGCAGATCCATCCCATTATGGAAGGCTGCCGTTTTTGACCTTCGGTAAAAAACCGGCAAATCCTAAATACGAGTATCGAAATGCTAAACAAGCACCAATAACCAAAATCCCAAATTCCAAACCTCACGTTTTGAACATTTGAAAATTTGCAACCGTTCGCAGAGTAACATGTCGAATTTTGGCCATTTTTCGTCATTGCGAGCGAGGCAGAGCCGAGCGCGGCAATCTCAGCACTACGAGACCTTAGGATTGCTTCGGCCTAAAGGCCTCGCAATGACATAAAAACGCTGATTTACCGCTGTGAACGGTTACAAAAATTCGAAATTCGCTATTGTTTCGGATTTCGATACCTGTCCTGAGCAAAGTCGAAGGATTCGTGCTTCGTATTTAGGCACACGCCCAGGAGGGCGGATCATCCGAGTTACTTTCGAAATACCAAGCTGGCTTGTGGCACCTTTCATCTGGCTGGCGCTTCTGTATCGCCGGATTCGCTACAGCTATCCGTTCCGCCGGATACCGCTGACCCAGGGCAGATACGCCATCGTGGACCCGGACGATTACCGGCATCTGTCTAAACATAAATGGCAGGCCATCAAGATGGGCAGAACTTTTTACGCGGCTCGAAGTGTTACAGCCAAGGATGGCAAACAGCGTCAAGTTGCTATGCACCGCCGGATACTCAAAGTCCCGGCCAACATGTTTGTGGACCATATCAATCGCAATGGCCTGGACAATCGAAAGGCCAATCTTCGTCCGGCGACCCGCGCTCAAAATGGCCAAAATCGGGCCAAATACAACAACCGTTCCTACAGTTCAAAGTACAAGGGCGTTACGCGGCACCGGGAACATCAGCTCTGGGAGGCGCACATCAGAGTCAACCGTAAGCCCATATTCCTCGGCTCATTCCGTGATGAGATCCAGGCTGCCAAATCCTACGACTGCGCCGCCAAGAAATACCACTGCCAATATGCGGTTTTGAACTTCCCGGATGCTGGGCCTCGTCCCGGCTGGTGCCGCGGAATCGTTGATGCACTGATGCGGCTTATCTGTTTGGCTTCGCCGCGGCTGATAGAATTACCGGCTGTAGCCTTGACAGCACCGCCCGCTATAAATAAAGTAGCGACAATGGCGAAGAAACTTTTCATAATTGACGGGCACGCACACATTTACGCCGCTTACTTTGCCCCGATGCGTCAGAGGCTAACCAGCGCGACCGGCGAGCCGACCAAGGCCACCTACATCTTTACCACCGCAATTCTGGGCCTTATTCAGCGTCAAAAGCCCGATATGCTCGCCGTGGCGATGGATAGCAAAGCTCCCACTTTTAGAAGTGAAATCTACCCGGAATATAAAGCCCAGCGTCCGCCCATGCCTGACGATATGCCCGTACAAATCAGCCGAATCGAAGAAATTTTGCAGGCGATGAAAATCCCTGTCCTCCGGCTGGATGGCTTTGAGGCAGACGACATCATTGGCACGCTGGCTAAAAAAGCCGCCGCCGATGGATACGACTGCCTCATCTGTTCCGGCGACAAAGATATGCTTCAATTACTTGATGACCGTATTAGCACCTTTGACATCAAGACCGATACTCGGACCGATGTTGTAACAATGGTTGAACAGATGGGAGTTACGCCCGCCCAATTTCTTGAGTGTCTGGCTCTGCAGGGCGACACCTCGGACAATGTGCCCGGCATACCAGATGTCGGGCCAAAGACCGCTCTGGATTGGATCCGACAATATGACTCAATCGAGAATCTTTTGCAGCACATCGATGAAATAAAGACCAAACGCGGCGACAAACTCCGGAAATACAAAGACTCGCTGGCTCTGAGCAAAAAGTTAGTGACCATTGACTGCGATGTCCCGCTTACAATAGATTATGGCGATTTGGCCATAAAGGAATTCGACAAAGAAAAGGTGGGCGAGATTTTTACTGAGCTTGGTTTTAATCGTCTGCTAACGCAGTTGGGCATGGCAGGTGAGAAACCGGCGGTGAAACCGCCGGCTAAATGTTTAGCCCCGCATTTGGGACCCCGCCTTGCGGGAACCCTCACGCGGGGTTCCGACTCTAAAACGGTCGGTCACGATTATCGGCTGGTTGATACACAGGAAGAATTCGACGGATTCTTGCCCGAGCTTGAAAAGCAAAAACTTTTTGCCATCGACACCGAAACGACCTCTATCCATGCAATGCGAGCCGACCTGGTAGGCATCAGTTTTTCCTGGAAAGAGCACACCGGCTACTATCTGCCCGTTCAAGCCCCGCTTGGCACAAATCACCTTGATATGGCGGTGGTCAGACGGGACCTTGCGCCAATACTTGCGGACGAAAATATCAAAAAGGTCGGCCAGAACATAAAATATGATATGCTCGTGCTGCAAAATGCCGGGATGCCGATAAAAGGCGTCCACTTTGACACAATGGTTGCTTCCTACTGCCTCGATCCCGAACGCAGCAGTCACTCGTTGGACCAGATGGCGCTGGATTTTCTCAACTACGAATCTATTCCCATCTCAGCACTTATCGGTAAAGGCAAAGATCAGCTTACCTTTGATATGGTGGATACCGCTGCTGCCTGCGAGTATTCCGCCGAAGACGCTGATATTACTTTTCGGCTCTACAATTACCTGAAAAGCCGCCTGGAAAAGGAGCCGCTTCTTAGAAAATTGTTTGAGGAAGTGGAAATGCCTCTGGTCTGCGTTTTGGCAGCAATGGAACGTAACGGCGTTTCACTCGACACGGCGTTGCTTAGAATGATGTCTGGCGTGCTGACCGAGGAATTGAAGCAAGTCACCGACCAAATCTATGGGCATGCGGGCTGCGTATTCAATATTGATTCACCAAAACAGCTCTCTGAAATCCTCTTTGACAGACTGGGCCTGAAGTCTGCAAGGATCGGCAAAGCCGGCCGAAGCACGGATGCCGCTGTGCTCGAAGAGCTTCGCGGCGAGCATCTAATTATTGAGCCGATCCTGCAGCACCGTATGTTGAGTAAATTAAAGAACACTTATGTCGATAAACTTGGCTCATTGATTAATCCGCGAACCGGCAGGGTCCACGCTTCGTTCAATCAGACCATCACCGCTACCGGGCGATTGAGCTCCAGCGACCCCAATCTGCAAAACATCCCCATCCGCACAGAAATCGGCAGCAAGGTTCGCGCCGCGTTCATTCCGAAAGATAAAAGCGACTGCATTCTCAGCGCCGACTATTCGCAGATAGAACTTCGCCTTTTGGCGCATTTTTCAAAAGACCAGGCGCTGATGGCTGCCTTTGCCGCGGACCAGGATATTCACCGCTTCGTTGCCTCGCAGATTTATAATGTGCCGATCGACGTTGTCACCGGCGAAATGCGATCCCGCTGCAAGGCGGTCAACTTCGGCATCATTTACGGGCAGGGGGCTTTTGGACTGTCACGCTCTATAGGGATAAGCCAAACAGAGGCAAAAAGATTTATCGACGATTATTTTGCCCGCTATAGCTCAATCCGACAGTTTATGGATGATTGCATAGCCAGCGCCAAACGCACCGGCTACGCTGAAACGATTTTGCACCGCCGGCGAAAAATCTCGAATTTAAGCAGCAAAAGCAGCAGAAAACGCTCACAGGCTGAACGTCTTGCAATCAATACCGTCATTCAAGGCTCCGCGGCGGATCTCATAAAGGTTGCCATGATTACCATTCAGGACAAAATTGAGGAAGAGCGTTTGCCCGTTAAGATGATCCTTCAAGTCCACGATGAGCTCGTTTTCGAGCTTCCCGCCGACGAAGCCAAAAAGCACGCCGAGTGGATACGAAAGGAAATGACAGACGCGATCACGCTCGATGTCCCGCTGAAAGTGGATGTAACCTACGGCCCAAGCTGGCTAAGCGACAAATAGTGTCCGCCTGTCATTCTGAGCCCATTCGGCGGAGTTTATCCTGAGCGTAGCCGAATGGACTCAGAGCCTGCCCTGAATTCATTGAAGGGGTAAACTCCGCGAAGAATCCTTTTTAACCACGGATTACACAGATTTGGGTTCCCGCAAGGCGGGGTCCCTCACCGATTTTTGCTTAGGCGGAAATTTAGCCTTGCCGTTTTTGCCAAAACAAGTATAATTAAAACATATAGGAATTTGTATTTTTCGGACAGGATTTACAGGATTAATGCGCCTCAGGCGGATAAAACATCCCAAAAATATAATCGTGTTAATCTCGTCTAAAAAAAGTTCCGCCGAAGGCGGTTAAGTTCAAACCACAGCAGGCGGGGTACGGCACCAGAACGATGGCTATAAACTATCGAGTACACGTAGTGCAAAAAGTGGTGTATATTATTATGTTGGCTCAGTAAAAAACTATGGAAAAAGAATACAAGTATGAATGGACGAGATTTTCTGCTGATGTTTTAAAAGAGGCTGCAAATAAGTTATTTGAGGATGTGGATTTTAAGAAGAAAACGCCGTCTTTATACCTGCTAGTTGAATTGGATGATGGTAAGTGGAGGCATAATAATGAGGAAGAATTCTTAAACGATTATCGCCGATCAACAGGTGAGGCTTTATACAGCAAAAGATTTGAGGCGCACGACATTTCTGTGCACTCGTTTTCGACATCAGTCAATGTCACCGTTGAGGCACCCACTCGTTCAAAAATACAATCCGTTTTTAACATATTTGACAAATATGCCGAATCGTCACGGCTGCCCAAGCCAGAAGAACCCACCGAGCCACCTCCGCCGAAGCCAAGAGTTTTTATTGGCCATGGTCGTGCCTTACAATGGAGGGATTTGAAAGACCACCTTCATGATAAACATGGATATGATATTGAGGCATATGAGATAGGTGCACGCGCTGGGCACGCAGTCAGAGATATACTTCAAGACATGCTTGCTCGTAGTTCCTTCGCAATTCTTGTGATGACAGGAGAAGATAAGACGCAAAATGGCGATTTAAGAGCAAGGCAAAATGTTGTTCATGAAGCAGGACTATTCCAAGGACGCTTGGGTTTCAACAGGGCGATTGTACTGTTAGAAAAAGGTACACAAGAGTTTTCGAACATTCATGGCATAGAACAGATCAGATTTGCCAAAGGAAATATAAAAGAGACATATGGTGAAGTTTTAGCAGTATTGCGGCGTGAGTTCCCTGGATCCACCACCTAACCAGCGGTTCAACATTGCCCGTAAGGGCTCCGGCTTCCCGACAAGTTAAACGGGTTGTTATCATGCGTTGTTTGTTTGTAGCATGAAATCTGTGTTTAACTCCTGGGATAGGCGAAGTCACCACGGTAGGATAGAAGAAAATTACCCAATGCAGCAAACGTTGCAGCCCCGATTACGGATGTCGGGGCCAAGCGGGCTGAATCGTGTTGGATATTATTATCTCACTAAGTGAGAACAAATGGACGGATATACCCCAATAGATCAAATCGATTTTTCGATAATAACTATGGGTTGGAGAAGACTTACTCTTCTGGAGGACGATCTGTACCTCGGCATGCAGGGAATGAACATAGGCATGACAGATGCCGTTATCACTCAATGGGAGGATTCTCTGCTGAGGGAATACATCGAGATAGAGAAGACTCCGACAGAATCTGCGTTGCGTGTTTCCGCGTTTTCGCAAATGTGGCTAATTACAGCTTACGAAGTAATGCGCCTCTGGAGAGATCGTCTCTATAAATATCGCAAATGGTATTTAAATGGAGGGATTGATCAAGTAATCGAAAACCTTTCCGATGATGATCCGCTAAACATGACGGTAATAGTACGCAAGCGGCAACTCGAACTCTATCGCAACAAACTTGAATATCGTAAGCGGTCTGATTCTGAGTGGGACCTGTTTGAACCCATTTTCCGGATGATTGAACTATTACGCATGAATCTGGCGAAGCACGCTGCGCCAGGGAAAGATTCTGTAATGCCTCGCGCACCTGGATATGGTCGTATTAACATGATGTGTGGCGCGATGGACTACGAGGTGATAGACAAAGACAACAACTATTACACCTTGAATCGAAGAGATGTTGCCGAACAGTTGCGGTCTGCATTCAAGAAATTGCAGGACTAACAATTGGGCGGAGCGTATCGGCTACCCGCGCCGGGTCACCTCTGACGTTATGCATTAATTGGAATCGACTTATCCGCGGGAGTTTACTTGCCGCTCGCCCGCCATCCGTGTGGCGGGCTTACCTGCCGAAAGGGAATGTCATCGCGGACTTGAGCCGGGTCAGGTTCGATATAATTAAAGTGGTGCGGAATCTTGACTGTCGTCAGACAAGTATCGCACCCTACATGGCTGGCTACGGCGGCGGCTCAGGCGGTATCTCCAGCGGCGGGACTTGCAGACTCTTAGCCTTTTGTAGCCAGGCGGGGTCTCCATATACGCCGGCTTTGGTGTAGTCGAAAGGCACAAAGCCCAGCTTGAGAGCAGGGGAGTCAGGCTTCAAACGAAAATCGAAATTCTTGGCGTCAACAAATAGAGGATCAGCTATCGTAGACTGCTTGTCGTGCCCCGTTTTTTCCTGCCAATCTTTAAGGCTTGTACCGGTGAAAGTCACTTCCTTGCCGGCGGCGTCCCAGTAGCAATTGTTATCCATATTGATCTTGACCTTCGTCCAGGGCCCGGATAAGAGAACACCGCTGTCGTAGTAAACGATGTTCTTTTCAAAGGTAAACGAGAGATGCTCCTCCACCCGCGACGCCTGAACTTGATAGAGTTTGCTAAAGGCCAGGATGTTGTTGCGGATGATATTTTCTTTGCCGTAGTGCTGGTGGAATCCGCCGGTCTTAGTATTGTAGACGAGATTGTTCTCCAAAACGATGCCGGTGCTGCCCTCATCGGTGTAGAGGCCCCAGCCGCCATAAGTATAAGCGTAGACATCGTGAAAGACATTATTGCTGATGACAGTCCCTTCCGATGGTCCCAGCGTATAAATCCCGCCCATGTCACTGAGCACCGCCTGTCCGATATGGTGCACGTGGTTGAAGCTAATGGTGTTGCGTTTAGATAGGCTCTCGGCGTAGCCCCAGCGCCAGCCGACCGAAATTCCCGTATAGAAAAAGTCACCGATGTCGTTATGCGTGATGGTATTGTCGCCGCTTTGCCCGATCCAGACGCCTACCGCCTCGGCGTGAATTCGTCCGCCGGTCTGGATGATATTGTTGTCGAGCGTAATATGGCTGGTTCGGGAAGGCTCGTCAGGGCGGATCGCTCCTTCGCCGATCCGCACGCCGCCCGCACCGAGGTCGTGCAAGTGGCAGTGCTGGAGACGACAGTCCCGGCACCCGCGGCGGAACCACACGCCGTACTCGCCCGTATGGCCGACCTCGCAGTCCTCCATCACGATATTGCGCGCACCGTCAGCCATAATTGCTGCCTCGGTCGCAAAAGCGGCTTGATAAGGCGCATATCCGCTGGGCGGTAGCAGAGACTGGCTGTGCTGAAACGCCAGCCCTTTCAGTTGGATGTGCTCAACAAATTCTTTGGCCTCCGGCTCGCCCTGGAGGATAATGAATTTTTCAACCACCGGGGCGACGACGTAGGCCTTAGTCATATCTTCTTCGTCCGGCAACGGCTTGTAGTAGAGCGTGCCGTCGCGGGCAAGGAACCATTCGCCCGGCGCATCTAATGCCGCCTTGAAATTCTCCAGATGAAAAGGAGTATTTGCCGGCCAATCGGAGTAGGTCTTGAGTTTCTCTCCTATTGTAACTACGGCATTTGCTGCAGTGTCGATGGCCGTTATGAAACGCCGGGTTATGCACCACTTATGGTAGACTACCAGCGTGACATCGCTGATCTGGCGCGGCTCAAGGTTTCGCAGCGGATCGAGCGCATCAGGACGCACGTATGTCGTTCGGCGGAACTTTTCGGGACTGCCCTCAATGGGCACTTCCGATGTTTTTGCCATATAGTGATAGAACTTGTTCGGCGTGCGGGCACGCACTGCCCGGCGGCCGTTGACGAACAGTTGCTCAAAATACCACTTGCCGGCTGGCACCTCTGGTACATGCGTTCGCCAGATGCCCTCTTCGCTCGCTTTGAAACCGCTAATCATACGCCCAGCGGTAAAAATCGGCCTGGCCCCGCCGGCCGCTTCGTAAGCAATCGGGCACTTTTCTGTTCCACTATCTTCAGCAGTAAATACGACCGGCTCGGTCAACCGGTAAACACCATCGGCCACGATGACGTGCACCGGCTCAGTAATCGGCCCTTTTGATTTCAGCCGCCGCACCGCGTCCCGCGCGCCGGCCAGGGAAGCCAACGGCCCATCGGTCCGCTCGGCATTTGGCTGAGCCAGCCGCCCAGACCAGTCGTCATCACCATCTGGCGACACGTAGAAACTCACGGCCTGGGCGCAACTGACCGACAACCCTAAAAGCAACAACCAAACAAAAATCCTATGCAGTTTCGACCTCTGCTCTCTCATCGCATTTGTCTCCTGACTCACCCATTTGCCTACGCACTAATGTTTTCCCACTGAACGCCGAGTTTCTTCAGCGCATAGCCGGCCTCGCGGAGGTAATCACCGTAGCAGGTCATCCAGTGAAATCCCCGCATATCCTCAAGGAGTTTTTGCCAGTCGCCCTCGATCGTTATGTCAATTTGCGAACGGCAGATGTCATAGAAAGGATGGTCGATGATTTTGCCGCGGCAGCCGACCCACTTCTTGCAATGGAAATCCGGCACAAGGTTCGTGACGGTCTGGCCTTTACTCATCTGGACTTTGGGGGCGGCGCCATAGTCCGACTCAAAATGCGTGTGAATTTGCACAGGCTCGTAATCTTTGCCGTTCATTCTTCGCGGCGCCGTGCAGTGGGCTATAGTTATCATTCCATCGTGCGGATGCGTCGGGTCGTTCAGGAACACGGGCTTGCCGGAGATGTAACGCAGCAAAATGCCGGACGGAACAACCACAAAGTCAGATTCGCAGAATGCCATCGGCCCTTCGTCATTGATAAGGCTCAGCGGCATACACGCGGTGGTCTGAGCCATGGGGATGATTGTGCCCATGCATTGATTGACAGTTAGCGCGGGGGCATCTTCTCTTTGCATCAGTTCCTTGAAGACCTTTGTCAACAGAAAAGCGTTCACCAGGAATTTCCTGTCGGTGTGCAGGGACACGCCCTTCTGGGCCAGGTATTCATTTGTCTCCTGCTCGGCCTGCTGGCGTGCTTTTTCGTCGGCCAGGTTCTTTTTGATCATGGGCTCAAGCTCTTTGTAGGTCACGGGCCTGATGTCCAGCTTCCAGATTTCCTTTGCGGTCTGCGGGCCAAGTATATGGCCCTCGCCCCATCCGCCGGCATCGCCGATAGCTACGATTTTCGTGCCCACAGCATTTTTTAGGCCATACAGGGCTCGCAGCCGCCAAAGAACCTCGTCATAATCGTCCACTACGATGTCCCCAATGTCCATATTCGGGTGTTTATACTCGTCGGTAGCTTTGCGCAGAAAGTGCGGATGTGCGATCTCATACCAGAGAGACACCGGCCCGGACTTGTGCCGTAAGAACATAATGTTGGGCTTGCCGGAACCTGCCAGAGTGTCGAGCTCGCCCCAGCCGCCGGATGCGTAGACGAGAATCACATCGCAGTCGCTCTCTCCGACAGCCTTGGCCTTATCGTTATTGTTCACGAGCGCCACGGGCTGAACCGTTATCGGAAAGTCTGACTTTGCCGACATCTTTTTGAGTTCCTGCTCGATTCTTTTAGCCTCGTTGTCCACGTCGTTCTGATTGTGCAGACCGCCCCAGGGCCGCCAGCTCGTGGCCTCTCTCCTCTGGGACAGGCCATAAACCAGAGCCGGCTTGACTCTGAGAGTTTGGCCGATGCGAAGGCCCATTCCGGGGGTCGGCTTTCTAAAAGCAGACTCAACTTGGCACGATGATGATAATGCTAATGCCCCCATTCCCGCCCCGATGCCCACAGCCTTTATGAAATCCCTTCGATTAAAACCATTGTCCATTGTAAGCCCCTTTCCAAATTTCTCATTCCCGCCCCGCATCAATGTGCGGGATAAACTCCGCCGGCACTCAATCTATTTAGCCCCCCAATTTATTGGGGGGTTATTCTGCCCCGCAATCCTTCGACCCGGCTCAGGACGGGTTTATTTGAGGGTCGTTTAGCCCCCAAGTTTATCTTGGGGGTTATTTACTCGCGTAGTATAATTGAACGCCCAGTCGAAGAAAAGCAAAAAGATTTGAAACCCCGCAGCCGGGCGTCTTTTATGCAGGCCGGCGTTTTTCCTTGAAAATCACTCATGAAGAGTGTAAATTGCCGAGTGACTGCGAGAGCACACCTTGGATTCGTGGTTCAAGATTATGGCGTACCTATGAGGCCGATGAACAGCGTGCAGTCGAAACGACTGTGCGCCAAATGTGCCAGACGAAAGACCTTATACGGAAAGCATATAAACAGTAGTCGGCACCAGCGTGCAGTGCAAACTGCCAAAATGAGGACGACTAACCATGGCTCGTTTTCTGATGGCCACCGACCCAAGCGTTGGACATGTGACGCCCTGTATGGCCATTGCCCGCAAGTTGGTCGAACGTGGGCATGAGATTGTATGGATCACAGGTCGGCAGTACAAAGAAAAAGTTGAGGCTACAGGGGCAAGATTTCACCCTCTCCCGAAAGAAAGCGACCCAAATGGAATGGAAATCTGCGATTTTTATCCCGAATTGAAGGAGCTGAAGGGACTCGCCCTAGTCAAATATTTCATAAAGCATATCCTTCTGGATGCTTGCTCACGAGACATTAAAGCCATTGGCACAGTCCTGACAGATTTTCCGGTCGATGTTCTTGTAGGGGACACCGTCAGGCATGCCCCTTACTTCATATCAGAAATGGGAGGCCCGCCGAGCGCGATGATTTCTCTGCTGCCACTGAGCCTGGCGAGCCGTGATACAGCTCCCTCTGGTTTCGGTCTGTTGCCAGGCAAAAACCTCATAACGAAGGCCAGGAACCGACTGCTCAACCTTCTGACCTATCATGTCTTGCTTCGCGATGTTACAAAGTATGCAAACGATACCCGACGAGAGTTAGGACTTAAGCCGCTGAATGGACCAGTTTTTACCGACGTGGGGAAGGCACCTTCATTGATTATGCATATCTCAACACCTGCTTTCGAATATCCTCGCAGCGATCTCCCTGAGCATGTCCATTTCATTGGGCCAGTTTTGCCCGAGCCAGATCCTGCATTTCAACGCCCGCTTTGGTGGTCTGATTTGAATGAATCTAAAACTGTAGTGCTGGTGAACCAGGGCACTATAGCGAAGAACCTCTACGATCTGGTCGTTCCGACGATAGAAGGATTGAAGGATCAGCAAATCCTGGTCGTCGCTGTTCCTGTAAAAGAAGGCGAGTTGGGAGAACTCCCAGAACATGTACGGGCCGAGCCATTCATCCCCTTCGCTCATCTGCTGCCTCACGTAGACGTGATGGTGACTAACGGCGGATACGGCGGGACCCAAACGGCTCTGGCACACGGCATTCCGCTCGTGGTTGCCGGCGAGACTGAGGACAAAATGGAGGTCGCCGCACGAGTAGAATGGGCGGGAGCTGGTATCAATTTGAGGAAGCAACGCCCTTCGTCTGCAGAAGTACGAAACGCCGTTAAGGAGGTACTTGCCAACCCAGTTTACTGCGAGAATGCGAAACGGATTCAGTCCGATTTCTCCAAGTATGATGCCCCAACAAGAGCAGCCGAATTACTGGAAGCCCTGGCCAATGGTAAACTGAGCTGATAATGAACAGTTAGGATTTTTCCTGTAAAGTCTACCAAGAAAGGGAAGGTGAAGCATGGAGCATGAGAGATCTAAAATCGTGAGGCAGCCACCAGCGAGTTCATATCTTTGGCTGGCGAGTGCGGCAGTGTTTCTACTGTTTTCAAATGGAAGATGGGTGATTCCCCTGGCGGCGTGGTTATTTTCACCGATGATGATGCGATTCTTACGCGAGCAGAGACCTTTGCGAGGATTAGCTCTTGGCGC
>Ga0315296_10003511_pt1 | contig 13054 bp, 9 predicted proteins | sample YL17G14_18_MG_FD_203921 | JGI IMG/M metagenome (GOLD analysis project Ga0315296, IMG submission 203921) | Sediment microbial communities from Yellowstone Lake, YNP, Wyoming, USA - YL17G14_18 | ecosystem: Environmental > Aquatic > Freshwater > Lake > Sediment | place: USA: Wyoming | collected... | reverse complement strand
GATCGGGGAGCCCGCAGAGGGGCTCCCCTACTACATTCTCAGCCCGGCAGGGGAGAAGCGCCTGCCCTACACATGGGCGCGGCTTCTCCTGAAGCCGCGCAAGCGCGGGCTCCGAGAGCCCGCGCCCATGTCAAATGTCCAGGTTCTTCGTTTCTTTCGCGTATTTGGAGATGAATTCGCGGCGCGGCTCCACCGCGTCGCTCATCAGCGTCGAGAATATCTCGTCGGCAGCAACTGCGTCCTCGATGTCCACGCGCCTCAGCGTCCGGTTCTTCGGGTCCATCGTCGTATCCGCCAACTGGTCCGCGTCCATCTCCGACAGCCCCTTGTAACGCTGGATCTCGGGGTTCTTTGCATTCATCTGTTTGAGCACGCGCTGCAGTTCGGGATCGGAATATGCGTAGCGCATTTCCTTCCCCGCCCGCACCCTGTAAAGGGGCGGCTGCGCAATGAATACGTGCCCGTGCTCGATCACCGGGCGCATGTAGCGGTAGAACAATGTCAGCAGCAGCGTCCGGATGTGCGCCCCGTCAACATCCGCATCCGTCATGATGATGATGCGGTGGTAGCGCAGGCGCGAAAGGTCGAAATGCTCCGCGCGCGCATTGCCGTTGTCGTTGTCCCCGTTGCCCCCGTTTCCCTCCGACCGGCAGATCCCCGTTCCCAGCGCGCTCACCAGCGCCACGATTTCCTTGTGCGCCAGCGCCCTGTCCTCGCGGTATTTATAGACGTTCAGGATCTTGCCCTGAATCGGAAGCACCGCCTGATACTTGCTGTCGCGCGCCTCTTTTGCGCTGCCGCCCGCGGATTGCCCCTCGACGACGAACAACTCGCACTTCTCCGGGTCGCGCTCCGAGCAGTCCCACAGTTTCCCAGGCAGCCCGCTGCTCTCCAGCGCGCCCTTTCGCTTTATCAGGTCGGCCGCTTTGCGCGCCGCCTCTCGCGCCCGCGCCGCAGTGGTCGCCTTGTCAACGATCCGCCGCGCGACCGATGGGTTCTCCTCCAGGTATTCTCCCAGCCCCTCCCCCACTATCGAGTTGACCAGCCCCTCGACCTCGCTGTTGCCCAGTTTCGTCTTCGTCTGTCCCTCGAACTGCGGGTTCATCAGTTTCACGCTGATCACGGCGGTCAGCCCTTCGCGCACATCCTCCCCGCTGAAGTTCGCGTCCTTCTCCTTCAGCAGGTTTGCCTTGCGCGCGTAGTTGTTCAGGCCCCTCGTCAGCGCGGTCTTGAAGCCCGAGAGGTGCGTCCCCCCCTCGGCGGTGTGAATGTTATTCGCGTATGAGTGAATGCTCTCCAGGTACCCGCTGTTATACTGCAGCGCGATCTCCACCTGCATCCCGTCGCGCTCGCGGTTGAAATAAACGACGCGGTGTATCGGCTCGCGCGCCCGGTTCAGGTGCTCCACGAACGCCGCGATGCCGCCCTTGTAATGGAACTGCTCCTGGTCGCCGGTGATCTCGTTCTTGAAAGTGATCGTAACTTCCTTGTTCAGGTAAGCCAGTTCCCGAAGGCGCGCGGTGATCAGGTCCGGGTGAAACTCCGTCGTCTCGAAAACCTTCGGGTCCGGCTTGAACGTCTGGATGCTCCCCGTCTGTTTGGACTTGCCCACCACCTTGAGCGGCGTCACCGGGTCGCCGCGCTTGTATCTCTGCTCAAACAACTTGCCGTCGCGCGCAACCCTCACGACGAACCATTCCGAGAGCGCGTTCACCACGCTCAGCCCCACCCCGTGCAGCCCGCCCGCGACCTTGTATCCCCCGCCCCCGAACTTGCTGCCCGCGTGCAGCATCGTCATCGCTACCTCGACCCCCGGCTTCTTCACCTCCGGGTGGATGTCAACCGGGATCCCGCGCCCGTTGTCCTCCACCGTGATCGAATGATCGGCGTGCATTGCAACATCAATCTTGGTGCAATAGCCCGCAAGCACCTCGTCAATGCTGTTGTCAACGACCTCGACGACCAGATGATGCAGCCCCCGCACCGATGTGTCCCCGATATACATCGCGGGCCGCTTGCGAACCGCCTCCAACCCCTTCAGCACCTGCAGTTGCTTTGCATCGTATGCCTCGCGCTTACCGCTGGGAGCAGTCTGCGTTGCCACGGGGTGATTCCTCCGTTTCTTGCTGCGACGTTCTTGTGCGATTTCTAGTGCCTTTTTAGGCCCTCTGCCAGCCAGGGGGGAAGGCCGCCGAAGGCCCAAGATAGCGGGCCTATTATACCAGAAAATGACCGCTCGCTCAAGCCTTTTTTCGCCTCTATTTCTCCGCCCCGTGAGCGCCCCGGAAGGCTCTCAGGCCCGCCTGCAGAATCACCCTGAAAATGCCCCGGCCGACCATCACACGTCGTATTTTGTGGACAACTACATCGGCTCTCGTCTTCGCCCTTCTCCTGGCCGCTTCAGGGTGCAACTACTGGCGCACCATCGCCGCAGAGGACTACCTGAAGAACGGGAGTGAAGCGCTCGAAAACGGCCGCCCGCGCGCCGCCCGACAGGCTTTCCGCAAGGCCCTGCGTGAAGACCCCTCGCCCCACGTCCAAGCGCGCATCGGGCTCGCCTACTACGCCGCCCACATGTGCCGCGATGCCATCACGCACCTCGATAAGGCGCGCGCCCGGGCCCCACGGCAGCCGTTCACCGTCCGCCTCGCCCTCATCCTCTGTCTCCAGCGCACCGGCAAGCCGCGCCAAGCGGAGGACGTGCTGGCAGAGGCGTTGCGCATTCACTACCACGATGCGATGGCGCTCAACGACCTTGGCTACACCGTTGCTGACCGCGGCCTCTACCTCCACACCGCGCTTCGCCTGCTCGAACGCGCCGTCGAGTTGGCCCCAAACGAGGGCATGATCGTTGACAGCCTGGGCTGGGCGCACTACCGCCTGGGGCATCTGCGCCAGGCGAGGCAACTGCTGGAACGCGCCGTCAGGCTCGACCCCGGCCAGCCCGAACTGCTATACCATCTCGGCGTCGTTTGCCGCGACATGGGCGACGCGCGGGCAGCCGCCGACTGCTTTTCCCGCGCCCTCAAAAACGACCCGCGCTACCGCCCCGCCTTCGAAGAACTCACCCGCCTCGGCCCCCCCTGACCGCTAACGTCATTCCGACCCCCATCGTGTGATTCTGAGCCGTTATCCTGTCATTCTGAGCGAAGCGAAGAATCTCATCCTTGAACACACAGACCCTTTGTCTGTCATTCTGAGCGAAGCGAAGAATCTCATCCTTGAACACACAGACCCTTTGTCTGTCATTCTGAGCGAAGCGAAGAATCTCTCTTTGAACCCACAGCCCCTTCGCCCGCCGCCGGGCGGACTCAGGGTATTAGGCCGCCGCTCGCGCCGCCGGCCCTACCCAAACATGATGCGCGCGATCGCGTGGATGTGCACGCGCGGCACGATGAACGATACCTTGCCGCCCTCCTGCGTGAACTCCACCGGCGCATTCTCCGGCAGCAGGACAACCGACTTCGCCCGCATCCCTTCGCCGGGATTGATCTCCACCCCAACATCAGTCACGACAGGCATCCGCTCGAGAGTCGGCACGCCGCACATCCTCTTTTCCTCGTGGTGGTTCACCAGGTGCACGAACCAATCGCTCCCTCTCCTGCGCAGCCAGACCTCCAGCGACGGCGGCCCGTCAACCGCCAGCAACTTCCTGTCAATCGCAACATTCAACAGGTTGCGCACCAGGCGCCGCAGCCGCGGGTCGTTCGTGCGCCAGAAAGCGCCGAAGATGTCAGGCGCGGCGTAGATCGCGCGGCCCTTGCCGAATTCCTCGTATGTAATCGCCGCAAGCCCGCTGTCCTGCCCCGGCGGCGCCTGCCTGTGCGAGATGAATCGCCCCGGCGCGTTCTCGGTGATCGGATTCACCAGCCGCGCCAGCGGCCTCGCCGTTACCGGCGCGACCAGCGCGCTCGGCCCTTTCACCAGGATCGGCATCGCCGGCATCCCCGCCAGCAAGTTGCGGTCATCGCACACGATGTAGCAGTTCGAATAGCAACTCAAGCCTCGATACTCGATCCCCAGCACCTTCGCCAGCGCAGGCTCCTTCGCCAGCCGCCCGCTCTCATCCACCGCGCCGCAGCGATGCGTCGCCAGCAGCGCGCCGCCCTCCGATACAAACCTGGTAATCGCCTGCACCACATCTCCACGCAGCACCCCCTGGTCGGGCAGCACCACGGCGCGATACTCCCCCAGCCGCGCAACGAGCGCATCCTCATTCAAGATGTCGAAGTGCACTCCGCTCTGCGCCAGGGCCAGGTGGCAGCCCCGCACATTCTCAAGCCCGTCATACGATGAGCCGACCCCGTGCTCGCGCCACAGGTTCGCCGCCCCGTTCAGCACCGCGATGCACGCCACGCTCTCCGTTCCATCGCACGCCGCCTCCCGCTCCTCGACGAACGAGAAAACCTCCCCGATCGTCTCATACACCGCGGGCTCGATCGTCCCGTCAGGGTAAATCTGGTCCCCGATGCAGCATCTCCCTCCCGCCGCAAGGATCGCCGCCATCTCGGCCTTCAGCATCTCGGCGGGCCTCCACGTCCAGTCGCCCCAGCCCTCATGGAACCTGGTCGTGATCAACTCATACGCCATCCCCGTGCAGCCCTGGTAGCGGCCTTCATAAGAGAAATTCACCTGCCCAAGTTCCGTCGTCGGCGGATCGCAAGTCAAATATGTAACGCTGTCAACCGGAACCGCCTCCGGCTGGCGCGTCGTGTAAGCCCAATTCCCGCACAACTGCGTGCCCGGCTTCAATTGATCCGCCATGCGCCTGATGCGCCGCAGCAGCAGCGCGCTCTGCCCCGTTCGCCATGATCTGTATTCATCCCAGTTGCTCTCGCCCGGCCCCTTTGGAAACGCCTTCCCCGTCTCCAACCTGAACGCCCGCTGGCAATACTGGCACGCGCAATAGGGAGCAAGGGTGAAATCGAACCACAACCCGTCAATCGGATAACCGGCCAGCAGTTCCCTGATCTGCGGCAGCACGAGTTCTTCGATGTAGGGGCTCGATATGCACGGCTGCCGGAATGTGCCGCCCGCCGGGCTTCCGTCGGCCCTGCGCCATTCCCAGTCGGGATTCTCCCGGCAGGCGCGATCATCAACCAGCAGCGAATAGTAAATCCCGACGGCGATGTCGCGCTCGTGCGCGGCCTGAAGGAACTCCGCCACCATGTCGCGCTTCAGCGCGGCGTGCCGGTGCCCTACGTTGGTAAAATAATAGGCGTTCCCGTAGTGGCATTTCGCGAAGAAGTTCGCCACTTGCACTTTCGCTTTCTCCAGAGTCTCCGCCAGAGCCTGCGCATCGAACTTCTCGAGCGCCCCCGGCACGAACTCCGGCGTGTGAAAGTCCAGGTGCACGCGGCGAAAACGCTTCACCATCGCTCCCCGCTCAATCGGCATGATCGTCCTCCTCCCTCACCCAGCCCCCTCATGTTCGCCGCCCAAACACGTAATCCCTGTAATGGGACCGTAGGGGCACGGCATGCCGTGCCTCTACGGCGTTGCCCCATGTTCGCGTAGGGCGGCGGCTCCGCCCCCCGCGCCACCTCCCCGTCATTCTGACCCTTGCCTGTCATTCTGAGCGAAGCGAAGAATCTCATGTGGCACAGCCGACTGCTCTCAGCGTTATGAAACGTCCTCCCGGTGGCTTGCCGGATGCCCCCACATACAGGTGCGCGGGTTCACGCCGCCATCAAAGCGGCGATGAATCGCCGCACTCCAAAGCCCTACCCGTATTCCGTCAGCCCGCCGAACTTGCGCGTGCGCTTGCGGTAATCGCTGATCGCCTGCTCCAGATGTTCTCCGCGAAAGTCCGGCCACAGCACGGGCGTCACCCAGATCTCGCTGTATGCAATCTGCCACAGCAGGTAATTGCTGATCCGCATCTCGCCCGCAGTCCGGATGAGAAGGTCAGGGTCCGGCATGTCGGGATCATAAAGATGACTAGCAACCATCTCCTCGTTGACATCTTCCACGCGCACTTCGCCCTGCTGCACCTTGCGCACAATCGCAGAAATGCTGTCCGCGATCTCCGCCCTGCCGCCATAATTGAGCGCAAGGTAAAGACGCAGCCGCCGGTTGTCGCGCGTCATCTCCCGCGACCGGCTCAACTCCTCCTGAAGCGATGCAGGCAGTTCGTGCACCCTCCCAATCGCCCGAACGCTCACCCCCTTCTCGTTCAACTCGTCAATCTCGCGGCGCAGGTTCTCCTCGATCAGCACCATCAGGGCCTCGATCTCGTGCTTGGGCCGCCGCCAGTTCTCAACCGAGAACGTGTAGAGCGTCAATGCCTCGACGCCCAGCGGCGGACAGGCCTCGATCACCGATCGGATCGCATCTGTCGCCGCGCGGTGGCCCTCGATGCGCGCAAGCCCACGCTCCTGCGCCCAGCGGCCATTGCCGTCCATGATGATAGCCACGTGCCTCGGCCCTGCAGTTGTCTCTGAAGACGATCGCGTCATCTGCCCATCCCACCCCGCCCCAATCCTGCGATGGTGTTGGTAGCACAGGTTTCCAACCTGTGCCCCCTGCTGTAGGGCGGGGGCTCCGTCCCCCGCCGTCCTCTCTCACGCCTGCCGAACGCAAAGCGGCGCGGGGTGGCTCGTGCTACGCAGCGAAGCGCTGCTTCGCAGAGTGGCAAACCCGCGCCCTACAATCCTGCTGCCTGACTTCACCCAGTCAGACCTCCATCACCTCCGCTACCTTCGCGTCGTGGAGTTTATCGGCCTCGCCGATATACTTGTCGGTGATCTTCTGCAGGCGGTCCTGAGCGCGCTTCACCTCGTCCTCCGAAACCTCGTGCGCCTTCTGCTGCTTCCTCATAGCCTCCACCGCATCCCTGCGCACGTTCCGAACCGCAACCTTGCCCTCCTCGGCCTTCTTCCCGACCACCCGCGCCAATTCCCTCCTTCGCTCCCCAGTCAGCGCAGGAATCGGAATCCGCAGCACCTGCCCATCGCTCAGCGGGTTCAGCCCCAGGTCCGACTGCGTTATCGCATTGCGGATCGGCCCGATCAGGCTCTTGTCCCAAGGCACGATCACCAACAGCCTGCTCTCCGGCACTGAGATCGTCGCCACCTGCTTCAACGGCGTCATCGTGCCCATGTAATCCACGCTGATCCGGTCCAGCAACGCCGGATTTGCCCTCCCCGTGCGGATCGAGGCCAACTCGCGCCGGAATGCCTCCACAGCGTGCTTCATTCGTTCCTCTGCGTCGGCCAGCACACGATCAACCATTTTGCTTCTTCCCCTGCTCCGGCCCGGGCAGCGATGACACCACGCTGCCGATCTTTTCGCCCAGCACTGCGCGCTTCACATTGCCGCGCTCGCGAATGTCGAACAGCACGATCGGCGTCCCCGTTTCCCTGCTCAGCGAGATGGCCGTGGCGTCCATCGCCTTCAGGTCCAGGGTAAGCGCCTGCATGTAATCCAGTTCGGTCAACTTCTTCGCGTTCGCATCGAGCCGCGGGTCGCGGTCGTAAATCCCGTCAACCGTCGAACCCTTCAGCAGCACTTCCGCCCCCACCTCCGCCGCCCGCAGCGCAGCCGCAGTGTCGGTCGTGAAGTAAGGGTTTCCAGTCCCTGCCGCGCAGATTACCACCAGGTTCCGCTCCAGATGCCTGATCGCGCGCCGGCGAATATACGGTTCCGCAACTTCGTCCATCCGAATCGCCGTCATCACTCGAGTTTCCAGGCCCAGCGTTTCGATCGCGCTCTGCAGCGCAAGCGCATTGATCACGCTCGCCAGCATGCCCATGTAATCCGCCTGCGTGCGCTCGATCCCCTGCTTTGTCCCCGTGCGCGCGCGCAGGATGTTCCCGCCCCCGACGACGATCGCCAGTTGCACCCCCATCTCGACGACTTCCTTGAGTTCTTGCGCCAGAGCGTGAACGACTTCAGGGTCAATGGCCCCCTGCTCCCCGCTGAAAGCCTCGCCGCTCAACTTCAGCAGAACTCGTTTATACTTCGGCCGCGCCACCAGGGCCCCCGCGCTCCTCGTCCTCGATTGCCTCGCCCACCTGAAATCGCACGAAACGCCTGATCCTCATGTTCTCCCCGACCTTCGCGGCCACTTCCTTCATCAACTGCTCGACCGTCTTGTCGGGGTCGCGGATGAACGGCTGCTCCAGCAGGCATACATCCTGGAAGAACCGATCCAGTTTGCCCTGCACTATCCGCTCCACCACCTGCGGCGGCTTCTCTGCCTGCTCGACCTCCGCCCGGTAGAACGATTTCTCCTTCTCGATCACCGCCTCCGGCACGTCTTCCCTGCGCAGATATTGAGGATGCTGCGCCGCCACCTGCATCGCCACCTGGTGCGCGAAATCTTGAAACTCCGGCGTGCGCGCCACGAAGTCGGTCTCGCAGTTCACCTCGACGAGCACCCCGATCTTGCCTCCCGCGTGCACGTAGCATCCCATCGTCCCTTCCGCGGTCGCCCTGCCGCTTCTTCTCTCGGCGCGCGCGACCCCGTGTTCGCGCAGCCAGTCCCGCGCCTTCGCCATATCTCCCCCCGTCTCCTGAAGCGCGTGCTTGCAGTCCATCACCCCTGCGCCCGTGCGCTCGCGCAGTTCCTTCACCATCTCGGCTGTAACGGCAACGTTCTCTACTTTCTCGCCCATCGCGGCGGCTACTCCTCCTCTTCGATCGCGCCCAGTTCCTTGGCCATCTTCTGGTAGCGGTCCTCAGGCTCGGCCGCCGGTTCCTCTACCGCCGGTTCCTCTACCACCGGTTTCTCCGCAACTCCCGCCTGCACCATCTCGGCCTGCGCCAGCACCTCCTCCATCGTGGGCTGCGGCTCGATCACCACAGGCTCCGCTGGCGGCGGCAGCGGCGCTTCGCCTGCCACCGCCGCTTTCATCGCCAGCCCGTCGCGCGCCGCGTCCGCCATCTTCGTCGCAAGCAACTTGATCGCTCGAATCGCATCGTCATTCCCCGGTATCGGGTAGTCCACCTCATCCGGGTTGCAGTTCGTGTCCACCACCGCCACCGTCGCGATCCCCATCCTGCGCGCCTCCAGCAGCGCGATGCGTTCCCTCTTCACGTCCACTATGAAAACGGCGCCCGGCAGTTGCTCCATCCCCTCGATCCCCGAGAAGACCCTTTCCAACTTCCCCATTTCGTCCGTCAGCCGGGCGACCTCTTTCTTCGGCAGCAACTCGAACATCCCCTCATCGCGCATCCGGCGCACTTCCCTCAATCGCTCCACCCGCTGCCGGATCGTGCGGAAATTCGTCAACAGCCCACCCAGCCACCGCTGCGTTACCCAGAACATGTTGCACGATTGCGCCGCCTCCTGCACCGCCTGCTGCGCCTGACGCTTCGTCCCCACGAAAAGCAGCGTGCCCCCGGCCGTCGCCAGGTCGCGCACGAACCGGTATGCCTCATCTATCTTCTTCAGGCTCTGATGCAGGTCAACGATGTGAATCCCGTTGCGCCCCCCGTAGATGAACTTCTTCATCTTCGGGTGCCACCTGCGCGTCGGGTGCCCGAAGTGAACTCCCGCCTCCAGCAAGTCCTTCATATTCACCAGTGCCACACTTACCTCCCGATCAATGCCCTCCGGGTATCACGTCGCCCGGTGCGGATCTCGCCGCCGCCTTACCGCGGCCAGCGCGCGCCAGACGTGTCCTCGCCCTGGCTTCCGCCCACGGCAGACCTAAAAGTCTATCACAACCCCTCCCCCCTTGGCAAGCCCACCCCGAAACAGTAACCGCTAACACGCGGCGGGAGGAATTCGGCTGCGATTCAAGAACTAGCCCCTGCGCGTTGACGTCTCTGCTCCGGCTGCTATAATGCCTGAGCCTACGTTCGACCGCTCGCACCAAGGGAGGTTACCATGCGTCTTTCTCTGCGCTGCGCACTAATCGTTGGGCTGCTCGTCGCGCTGGCGAGCCCGGTCCTGGCTGCCCAGGCCATCCACCTTGCGCCTAAAATGCCGATGTCGTTGGACCTCGCGCCCCTGCCGCGCACGTTCTTCATGCACTCGGTTGACGTCAACTTTACCGGCGGGCGCGCGATCCTGGCCTCGAAACCCGACGGCACCGGCAACCTCCACACGAACGACGAGTTCCGGATGGTTGTCGTCCATCCAGACGGCACGGCATCGTGGTTCCGCCACGACTACGCCGGGTCTCCCGCCAAGACCCCGGGCGAGACGGCCCCGGTGGACATCACGGGCATGCTCCAACCCGGTGTCAACCGCGTCGAAATCCGGCTGCTCGATCTTTACGGCTCGCGCTTCGCCGCCAACGACTACTACATCGTTACCTTCGCGCAAGGCGAGGCCGCGCCCAAAGCGATCCGCGCCAAGCCCTATCGCCACAAGCCGGAGGCCTTTATCTACGCCGAGACGCCGGTATTCGTCCGAACTTCGCCAGGCCCGATTGACCTCTGCATCGTCAGCCCCGCCGGCGGTGAACAGGCAGTCGCTCGCATCCAGGTGCGAGGACGACTTGGCGGCCAGCCAGCGCCCATCACGCTCACGCTGCGCCCGGGCTTCGACCGCATCCCGATCCCGCTGGGAGACCTCGACGCAGGCACTTACACCATCAGGGGCACCGTTCAGATTGGCAGCCGCAGGCTCGAAATCCGGCCGCATCAGATCTCAAGGATTTACCCGCCGTTCACTGAGAGCGATGTTGCAGGGATATTGTCGGACCTTGCAGCGCGATTCAGGGCGGATCAGGCACAGGTCGCTGCCGGGCGGGATATGCGCGCCGCCGCTGCCGATGCGCTCGTCACCCGCGCCCTGATGGAGCGCATTCGCCGCGCCCGTATTGCTTCTCTGCCAACTGAGACAGCAGCCGATCCCGGTAACTTCGAGGCGCGTGTCAGACTGCTCCTCTCGTGCAGCCGCCTGGTGGAGAGCGGAGCCACCGTCAGCACCATAGCGGACGAACTGCGCGTGCTGCAAGGCCAATACCTGGACTGGGGCCGGCTGGGCGACGCGAAGATGGCTGCTGCGCCAGGCCGGCAGCGCTACGAGATCGGGACATACGCGGAGGTCGGAACGTATCACAACCTCGCCATCTACTGGGCCAACCTGCCGATTGCTGGTCTCAGCCGCTTTGTTCCCCTGCATTCGCGCAAGATGGAGCCGGTATCGGCCTGGCCGGAGGTGAAGCGGGGTGCAAGACCGATCACCGTCGCGGCCAGACCTGCAGTGCTCTTCACGAGGACAGCCCAGTTCGTCCGGGTGCTGGCACGCACCTCGCGGTTCGATCTCGATGTGGCCGCGCCGACCACCCAAGCGGCCCTGAGGTTGGCGGAACTCGCACTCGAAGAGACGCCCATTACCCCCCTGGTGGCTGACGAAATCCTGGCCTGCCTCAAGCCGCCGGTGAGGGTGAGAGGCATCCGGGACCTGGTGAACGCCGCATCAGCGGCGCCTACGCTGCTGCCAGCGATAAAGCAATCGGCCGCCCTGGTTGCCGAAGGGCAGTTTGATGATGCAGCGAAAGCGGCGTCTGGCGCTGCTCTTGCTTGCGATGCAGGCCGCGCGCTTTACGCCGTCGGGACCCAGGCGCCGCCCGACAAGGCTCCGCCTTTGCCCGATAAGGGCCCCGCCATCGCCTGCTGGTCCGAAGGGCCAGAGCGCCGCTACCTGCTGCTTCAATATGACAGCCCAGCAGCGCGGCGCGAGGCGGCGGCAACTCTGACCGCGATCCTGGATTTGCTCCCCGGCCGCCAGATGCTGGTGGGCGATCTGCACCAACACTCCAATGTGTCAGATGGCACGGGCGATCCGCAGGAGATGTTCTTCCAGACCGTCAGCCACTTCACCGACTTCCACGCGCTCACAGATCACGACACGATAACAGGCGCGCAGGCCATTGCGGCCGATCTGCCCTCCTGGGGCCTTGATTATCCGTTCCTCATCGGTGAGGAGGTTACGCGCGACTTCGCCCACATCGTGGCCATTGACCCTGCCGCAACGGTGGACCCGAAAGGCGAGCCCAACGAGGTGGTCAAGCGGATCCACGACTCCGGCGCGGTCGCTATCCTTGCGCACCCGTGGGACACGCCGTTCCAGAAGACCTATCGCAAGAACCCGTTCGCGCAGCCGAAGATGGATGCGTTCCAATACAACCCGGAGTGGTACGCTGAATGGCAGCGCAAGGGCAGCATCCCGCCGATGGTCGAGGTTACCGACACGCACGACATGTCGCTGGCCTGGCCGTATCGGGCGATCGTTTTCGCGGAACAGGCAGCGCCTGCAAGCATCAAGAAAGCGCTGCTGGAGGGCAACTGCTGCGCCTGGACGCCCATCGGCCCAAAAGGGCCGGACCGCATAACGCGCGTGGTCTGGGCGCTGATCTCGGACCGCGAATACTACGAGGAACAGCAACTGGCCCGCCTGGTCCAGCGCGCGACGGCCCTGAAGTAGGGGAGCCAGTCCGGCGGCCGGCAGACCGCTCCCCACGGGCGGAGCGCCGCTCCACCACTACTCATTGACCGGGATGGCGCAGCAGGGAGAGGGTGTTGCCGAGCACGAAGAAACTGCTGCCCAGCATCAGGATAGCAGCAAGCAGGGGGTGCAGATACCCGAAGGCAGCAATCCCGATTGCCGCCAGGTTGTAGCCGAAGGCCCAGGCCAGGTTCTGCCGGATTTTCCGACGCGCCTCGCCTGCAAGCCCAACCACCCGCGGCAAACGGCCAAGGTCGTCACCCAGAAGGGTAACGTCGCTCGACTCGCGCGCCAGGTCAGTGCCGCCAGCCATCGCCACCCCAACATCTGCCTCTGCCAGAGCGGGCGCATCGTTGATGCCATCGCCGACCATGGCAACGAGCTTGCCTTCTTGCCTTGCCCGCCGAATGGCGAGAAGTTTGTCGGCAGGAGTGCACCGGGAGAGAACGTCAGCGATTCCCAGAGCGCGCGCCAGCGGCTCCGCAACCTCCGCCCTGTCGCCTGACAGCATCACCGGCCTCAGTCCGAGACAGGCCAGCGCCTGAACCACATCCCGCGCCTCTGTGCGCGGCTCATCGGCCAGCGTCACCAGGCCGCGCACCGCGCCCTCCCAGCCCCAGTAAAGAGCCGTGCCCTGTTCTCGCAGCG
>Ga0315296_10003510_pt1 | contig 13055 bp, 11 predicted proteins | sample YL17G14_18_MG_FD_203921 | JGI IMG/M metagenome (GOLD analysis project Ga0315296, IMG submission 203921) | Sediment microbial communities from Yellowstone Lake, YNP, Wyoming, USA - YL17G14_18 | ecosystem: Environmental > Aquatic > Freshwater > Lake > Sediment | place: USA: Wyoming | collected... | reverse complement strand
TAAAGAAATTGAAGGGAAAGGTTGTGGGTGTCTGCTTCTTAATAGAGCTAACCGCCTTGAAAGGCAGGGAGAAACTAAAAGGGCACAATGTCCTTTCCATAATAAAATATTAAAGACTGTATGAAAGGTGCCCTCGTAGCTCAGATGGATAGAGCAGCGGTTTCCAAGGCGAGAACCCGGAAAAAAGCGAATTCGAAAAAGATAAACGATAATCCCAAATCTGCTTGAAAAATCAAGGAGATTTGGGATTTTTTATTTTATGGGAATTTATCGGAATTTATGGGGTTTTGGCGGACTTGTGGTAACAAAATGGTAACAAATTTAGGGATGGAAAAGAACCCGGGGGTTGTTCTGAATATAATAAGTTATTGACCAGATAGAAATAATTTTGCTATACTTAAATAAACCTTCTGGAAATGTGCTTGGAAATAAAGGATTTTTTGAAAGAAATGACGCGGTACCCAGGTGGCTGAAGGGGCGGGTTTGCTAAAGCCAAAAATCTCCGACGACAAATTGCGACATCGACGATAAACGTATCCACCATTATACATCAAAAGTCACCAATTTGTGCCTCTCATGGACACTTTTTGGACACCTTTTATTGGCATCTGGAGCTGCCCAGATTCTATAGCAAAGGCAAGGAGGTGATTGTGAAACCAACGAAAGGCAAGACCGAAATAAAAGGCAAAGTTATTGAGTGCACAAAAAGTTTCGGCGAGGAAGGCGAATGAAAAAATTAAAAGTTCGGTATTTATTGATTTTTTTGTTGTTATCTCAAATTTTCTTTGTGAATCGAAATAAATCCTACGCTGAAGATAAACGAAATCCCTTAAAACTTATTGGCGGAATTATCCTGACTGGGGCAGGCATATTCATGGCGGTCGATGGATTCAAGCAAATTGAAAGTTCGAAACCGGGATTGGATATAGATGATTGGTCTTGGTCAAAAGAGCAAATTATTAGTTGGTGGGCGGATGCGGGCGGGAGTAACTAATACAGGTAATGTGCCTTTGAGTGATGTCACAATTTATATTTCATATTATGATGTTTCAGGTCAATTACTTACAAGCAATTGGACTTTCCTTGAAAGATATTGGCTTGACCCTTTGCCTGAAGGCAGCATAGATACTTGGCATACATTTGACAGCATAGGCTTAATTGAACCAAAACTGGCAGGAATTTCGGCAACTTACAATTACAAAAAGGAATACAAATCCAAAAGCATAATCGAAGGCGGAGCCGGAATTGCGGTAGGTTTAGTTGGCGTATACCTGATATATGATTATTTTCGAGAATTGGGCTATTTTGCCAAATTGGAAGAAAAAGGAATTGAAATTAAACTTGTAAATAAATCTGGCGGAATGCATCTTCTTGCTTCTGCCAGATTATTTTAATAAGGTAATTTCTTCACCGCCCCTCCAGATGCTCCATTGACAAATGCTGGTATATCATCAAAGTGGAGGTCGCCCTGCTTTTTTTATCTTTGGCAGCTACAGCTGGCCAGATTCTATGGCAGGGGGAAGGATGTGATTTTGAAGCCAGACAAAGGCAAGGCAGAGATGAGAGGCAAGGTCATTGAATGCACTAAAAGTTTTGGAGAGGAGGAGAAATGAAGAAAACATTTAAGTCAATAATCTGGATAGTTGGCATCTTTATCATTTTTGCTGTCGTTGCTAATATATCCTACTATACCAGCTCCAAAAGTAAACCCAGAAAAGCGACCACTGTTACCGTTCCTGCAAAAAAGGAAAAAGAAATTAATGTCCAGAAATATGAGAATGATATAAAAATATTGAAAGATAACGGGCTCCTCATAACAATTAACCCGCAAATGAATGAGGCATTTATCGAGCCTGCTATCTGGAACAGGCTGGACTATCAGACCAAGCAAAATATCGGGAGGTCAATAGCATTCTATTGCGGAATCAAAAAGGGGACAAATCTTAATTGGGTGGACATAAAAGACCGCTATTCGGGCAAGAAAGTTGCAAAACATAGTGAAGCTTGGGGATTCAAGACTTATTAAGGTTCAAAGGAGGATAAAAGATGAGAAATATAAGGGACCTCCTAAATGATAAAGATATAGGATTATATAAAATTGCTAAGATTGCTTTTTCTGCGTCCTATTTTTTTCTTTTTCTTGTACTATTTCCGTGGATCCTAAAACTTTCGGACGCAGATTTTGTCCCTGAGAGAAATTTTATCTTGGCTGTAGTTTTGGGATTTTTATTTGCTAATATTAGAACTGTTTTGAAACTTGGAGATATTTGGGAACGTAAAAGGGTAAAGAATATTAAGAGATTAATCCCAGTCTATTTTCCGAATTACATTATAACGTTAGTTGCCATATGTCTTATAGGAAGCTATTTTCTTCTTGATATATGGAATTTATCAAAAACTGTATCTTGGTATATTCTCTTTTGTTTAGGTTTTGCACCTGATAGTATTTTTGAGATTATAACTGACCCACGTAGCTTGATTCCAAAAGCAAAAAATCTTGGTCAATAAGGCAGCTTGTTGACTGCTCCCTCCAAATGTTCGATCGACAAATCCGCGTAGACCATCAAAGTGGAGGTCGTCCCGCTTTTTTATACTGATGCATCTTTTGGTAAAAGGTTGGGTAGGTTGAATTTAGAAAGAGAGGTACGCTTTTGGATATACTAACAGAAATTTTGAATACGTTAAAAGAACCTGGGCGGCTTGCCGCTATAGGGACATTGCTTTTAGCGTTGGCGACTTTCCTTTCGCTTCATCAATATAGAAAAAGTGAACAAAGGAGAAGGAATATAGATGTCTCAGAAAAGATTCTAAAACCGTTATGTATAGACCTGGAAGAGTTGGCTCTCCGTCTGGAAAGCCTTGGTCTGCCTTCTTCTTTTCGAATATTGCATGGGTTGTGTGTAGAAGAAAGATATCCCCTTTGGGAAAAGCTAAAGCAAGAAAGTTTTTATCTCCTAGGCGACTTAGACAGAAAAATCATAGACAAATCAGATGAATTTTCCAAAAATATGGGAGCATTTATCTATTTGCGTAACCAGAATTTCGAGCAGTTTAGAAATGTTGTGAATGAAGAAATCAGAAATAGGATAAAAAGAGAATACTTGGAAGGAGGTATTGGAGAAGGAATATATTATGGAGCAACTATAGGCGGTAAATCTATAGGAGGCAAAAATTCTCACGGGATTCTTTTACAAAATTTAATCTTTCGAGGTCAAACTTTGGAAGAATATTTTGGTGAATTGGCTAAAGATTTTTCTCTTTTGAATAAGAGGGTTGATAATGAATTTATTATTATAGGGGGCTCGATGTATGAGGACCTTGGGAGAGAAGTTTTTGAGCTTATAGCCTCAAATGTAAAACAGAAAATTTCAAAAAACCCTGAATTATGTGAATTTATGGAAATGAATAGAAAGATACACAGACAAATTAAAAGGTTAATCGAAGATTTACAAAAAGAAAGGGGCAGGTTAAGTAAGGATTAGGAGGGCGAGGTCGCCCCGCTTTTATGATGAAGATGCATATACTCAATTATTGAGAAAAATAGAAAGAAAAAACTGAAGAAAGGATTCAAAAATGTTTGTTAACTATATTCTTGGTGCGGCCTATGTCTTTGTAACAGCGTTATTACTGAAAAGTTATCGTAAGCAAACCAGGATATTGCAAGAACAATCAATAAACCAGCAAGAGCAAAGGATTGGTTGACTGGGGTCCTTTGGGAGATACCGATGAAGAAGCAGAAGAAACTTTGAATAGAATTTTCGATTCTTGGGGGTAAAATAGTAGTCCAAGAATAGCATGGAACCGGGGGCTGAATAATGACTAACCCAAATCAACAAATAGTAAATACTCATCAAGGTAATGACGAAAAGAAAAGAAGAAGGATTAATGTAACAGTTCTCGTGTTGGTTGGTTCTCTGCTAATTGCTGGAGTTATTTATTTCACAGTGGGGTTGTTTGTAATACAACCAATAGGTGCTATCCCTGAAGGAGCTACAATTCTTTATTGGCGACACGGCACAAACCTGCCTTTTATATCTTCTCCTGATGGTCTACTTTTGAATAAGGGGCAAGGGGTTTCATTGCTTGGAAGAGTTGTTGTTCTAGGTGTAGTAGGAAAACTCCTAGAAAAACGAAAGATTATTGTGTTGCCATATTCTAGAACTCTTTATTTGATTTCGACTGGTGGTAAAGAGTTTGAGAAATAAGAATTTCCTACTTTCGTTCTTATGTTCTTTATGGAGTTGGTATATTTTACCATTGTTTAGAGCAGGCCGTAGCCAGAGGCCAAGAACTGGAGTATATCTTGGCTGTGGAACTTCAAAGGTAAGGCAACCCGCATGACTAGAAAATTCGATACTTTAGTCTTGTGTTTGCTCTTCACGGCTTTTGCCGCTATACCTTCCTTTGCCGGGGAAGCCAAAACAGAATCGAACCCTGATAGGCGAACCAACCTTTCATTCGACTTGGGTTATCTTACGCCATTAGGGTTGGAAACGGGGGTCGGAGTGATGTTTCCGTTTGGATTCTTGCCATACACCCAATTTGGCTTCGGTCTTTCTGGAATGATACCAGATGGTCAAGAAAAGTGGGGCAAGGGGCTTTTTGCAACCTGGGCACTTGGCTTCAGATTGCGCGTTCCGAAACTTCATTTCAAATCCCAGTTCACAAATTACTTTACTTTTGGTTACCTTGTAAGGGATTTCTATGCCATAAATGGCGGCAATGCTCTGGATAGCCTGTATTCCACCGACTGGTCTGACCAGCTTGACATCCCGTTTAACCATTACATAACTTTGGGGTATCGCTTCGGACCCGCATACCTATCTCTGGAATTTCGCATTTCAGATTTCAAGGGGCACTATACAGCAAGTGGCTATGACCCATACGGTGTTGCCGGTAGTTGGTACAATGAGATTAATGATGTTAACCCCCCACGCGTCATTTTGATTCTCGCAGCGCGGTTCGACTGGCCTATTCCGTCAGGGGGAGCAAAATCTAAAGCAACAGAGAGCGCTAGAGGAGAAGAAGTCGGTCAGGCAATTGCAGCAGGACAAACAGAGGAAGAATGGCTGCCTCCAGCGGTAAACCCAGCACAAGAGGAAGAGAAAATTGTCTGGGTAATGGTAAGGTCAGCAAATATAAGGGATGGTCCCTCAACCCAAAGCAAAGTAATCGCTAGTGCTAAGTGGAATGATAAACTATTAGTGCTTGAAGAACAGGAAGAATGGTATAAAGTCCAGTTACCTGATGGGGAAACTGGCTGGGTCCATCGCTCGCTATGCTCCTCCAAGCCACTATATTCAGGCACCCCTCTCGAAAAGAACATAGAATATATTAGAACCACTAAATTTGTCTACAGAGGCATTTCAGCAACATATGCAGAGTTATCAACAACATACGCTTTCGCATATGAGAATCCCCAATTTATAGGTTGGGAAGCAGCTCCAGACCCCGATAATCCAGTTGCAACCCTTGTTACAATGAAATTTTCTATCAGTGGAGTTCCAGCCGATATACTAAACGCCCCGGAAAATGAAGTAAGTTATTCCACAAAGACCAAAATGAAAGAAGCTGTTCCTTTATTAAGAATAACATGGCGCGTCAATGACTTGATTAGTCTTAAGATAACTCCATATAACTTCTACGCACAAGACGCATTAACGGTCTATAAAGATATAGTAGGTGGGCTCCACAAATTAGGAGAGTAATTCCAAAGGTATCCTCCAAGGAAGGCAAAACAATTAACTCCGTCTCCGTTACAGACGTCGAGTGGACAGTCTATTGACGACCAGGAGTCACTAATAACTTCACAGGGCACTAAATAGCGAAAGGGGGTTATGATGTATTGTCCAAACTGTGGAAGGGAAATAGAAAAAGGCAGCAAATTCTGTAAGTTTTGTGGCGCAAAGACTGAGGAAGGTGAAATTGGGGCCAAGGAAAAACAAGCACAGCAGGTCAGACAGACCCTGCCTTCCTATGATATCCCCAGGATGATACCTCGGGATATGTTAAAAGAAGGAGAGAGCATAGTTTTTGAGACACATCCACACAAAGTATTTACGCTTTTGGGACCGTGCATTTTGGGATTTATTCTCGTTCTAGGAGCAGCGGCTTTCTTCTATATCTCAACTGTTGAAGTAACCCCACCGACACTTATACTTGCCTTTGTTATCCTTCTTCTTGGCATATACTTGCCTTTAAGCTCCTATCTTCAATGGCGATACACGATTTACGCTTTGACTACAAGTAGAGTCATCAAACTTAGTGGTGTAATAACCAAAGACCTTTATGAAAATTCTCTGGACAGAATTCAAGACCTCAGGGTAACGATAGGTCTCTGGCAGAGAATATTTGGATGTGGAGATATAATGATAACCACCGCTGGCACGGCTGCGATTGAGTGTGTATGGGAAAACATCAAAAACCCCCGAGAGATACAAAGCACACTAAGAGCTCTTTTGGGGTAAAAAACAAGGGTCGACCCTAAATGCTTAAGCACGTACAAACAGGATTACTGGAGTAGCTAAGGTTTATAGGTAGGTAAACTCGCATCTGAAAGTGCCAAATAACCCCACTTTCAGACCCTCTTTTCCCAGGCCCCAAAAGTAGCCTTCTAATTAGCATTTTTGCCAAGTAGAGCCAAAAATATTGCAAAAATTATATTTTAGTTGTAAAATTTTATCTTGATAGGGGGAATCTCTTTTGCCAGAAGCACCTTTATTCATCTCCAGGAATAGCACCAGGCTTAGTCCACGTCAAGTCCAGAGAGATTTTAAGAAGTGGTTGAAAGAAAGCGGTATTGAATCAAATCTCTCACCACACGCCCTGAGGCATACTGTTGGGACAAGACTTCTAAAGGAATTCAAAAACGCTAAATTGGTTCAGCGATATTTAGGACATTCGGATGTGGCGACGACGTTAAGATATTATGTGGATGTGTTTCCGGAAGATTTAGAGGAAGCAGCAGAGACGTCGGCGGGAAAGTAACTTAATCCTTACAAGGAAATTTTTAGGTGTTATACGAACTGCGCATTTTCTGCTATTACAAAGAAAATACGAATCTTTGACCCAAAATTCTTTAGTTTTTCTCAAAAAATACGCTATTTTGAGTAAAAGTAGAGAAGTAGCCGGAAAAAACGAATTCCGTCTATTCTATGTTCGATGAAAGAGGAGAAACAAGAAAGGGGATGGCATGAACATCACAACAGTCTTGATCATCGCGGCGGTTCTGATCATCTTTGCACTCAGTGTTAAGCCTCTTCGGAAAGCAATGGGTCTGCTCATTGTGATCTTGGGATTGATTGCCTGTCTCACGGGCATCGGAATCATCATCGGTATCCCAATGATTCTGGTCGGGGGAATTCTACTGTTCATCTGACACCATGTTGTCGGGGCGTTTTAGGAGTAGTGGGACAAAAAAACAAACAAAAACAAAATTTCACAAAAATTTTACAATTTTTTTACACGGATGTGACATAGAAATGATAAACTTAAATCAAGGATACATTCTAATTTTGAAAGGAGAAAAGCTATGAAGAGAGCTTTAGTGGGAATTTTGGCACTCGGATTAATCATTGGTTCTATTGGAAGTAGCGTAGGAATGGGACAGAAGCCTGAAACAGGAGAAATTATGGAAGCCAACGAGGGGGCAAGAAAGGAATATTTAGCAAAGCAAGAGGAAGAAAGGGAAAAACTCAAGAAGAAAGTGCCGGAGCTTATTGAGAAATTAAAGACAGCAAAGGGATTTAAACGGGAACGAATAATACTTCAACTGGGGTGGTCAAAAGACCCCCGAGTGGTAGAATCGCTCATAGAAGTGCTAAGCAAAGACGAAAATTCAAATTTAAGAGCATTAGCCGCACAATCCTTAGGATGGGTAGGAGACAAAAAAGCCATTCCTACCTTAAGAAACAGCTTAAATGATGAAGATAAGAAAGTACAATCACAAGCTGCAGTTGCATTATTTAATCTTGGGGATGAATCCATAGAACCTGTGCTGATGACTTTTGTAAAAGAAGGCAATGACAGTGCCTTGGAAGCGCTGTGTTTCACCGATATTAATGAGAGGATAATGCGCAGCGAAAAGTCAAAGCTAATTCTAAGAGAAGTATTAAGTTATTCAAATGAACATATTCGAATATTGGCAGCATTTTATTTGGCCGAGACGGACCAAAAGGACAGTACTTACCCGGTGGCAGTTGACATCCTCCAAAATGGCATCGACCCCGGGAATCGTTCTCTCGCAATCTATACATTGACTAAGATTGGCAGTGAAGAAGCTATTTCAGCTATAGCAAGTGCATTGGATGATGAAGATAAGTTAGTTAGCAATGATGCCAAGCAGGCCTTAAAAAAATTGAATAGGGAAGATATAATTAAAGAACATTTCAGGAAGAAGTGAAAATATGAATAAAACAGGATGATATTAATGAGAAGTCTCAGAGGTTTCGAATCTATTTCAAGAAGTGTACGTTGGTGTATGAGGATATTGGTAGTTCTAATATCTGCCTTAAGTCTTTTTGTTCCGAAAGTAATAGCTTATGACCGACAAGCCGCAATCTACTATGCAAATATGTGGGCTACTAAAGACATGTCTGATGATGGAAGAGGGTATAATCCAGAATATTATGATTATACACTTGAAGGAGGTGATTGTGCTAATTTTGCTTCACAGTGTTTGATAGCTGGTGGAGTAACACTTAGCTCTGTTGGGTATATTGATGGCAAAGGTTGTATTCCTGGTGCTGAGACGCTTAGACAGAGTCTAAGAACCAATCACGACGCATTAGAATCTGGTTTACTTCCCGATGCTCTTACTATTGGGGATATAGTTTTTCTTGTTAACGGGGAAGCCTGGCATACATTATTTGTTGTAGATAGGATTGGAAATGACATCTATATAAATTGCCATACTGATGATAGGAAGCATGCTCCACTAACTGAGTTTGCAGGAGAATCTATGGTGTACCTTAGTTTGGACAGCACTCCTCCAGAGACTACAATAGAGGAAGGTCCTGGTGAATATGTAGATACTCCCGATGTATCTTTTACTTGGAGTGGTGCGGATGACAGGACTCCAAGTGCCGAATTGGTTTATTCATGTAAGTTAGATAATGGGGATTGGTCAGAATATACAACGGAAACCAGCCATTCTTTTTCAAATCTAAATGAAGGTAAACATACATTTTATGTTAAAGCTATGGATAGAATGGCAAATGAGGATCCAACACCGGCTGAAAGGTCATTTACAGTTGGCCCACCTTTTATATTAACCGTCAACCCGCCATTTGCTGAAGTGTCTAAAGGGGAAACTGTCACTCATACAGTGACAATTAAGAATAATTATGTTCCTGAGAGCGAAACATTCAGTCTGAGTGCTTATGGCTTTTCACCAGGGTGGAGTGTCTCCGGACTGGATGCGCGTTTCTCCCTTCCGCCGGGAAGAGAGACTTCCTACACATTCATGGTAGCCAATAGTGGTGGCTATGGGGATGTAGATATTAGTGTGGATGCACTCGCCTTGGGAGAAAGAAAGAGTCAGGCAGTATACGACTGGTCGGCAGAGCCATATAATCCCCGTGAACATCCTGATGAGACATATGAGATTTCCAGTTCCAATTATCCTACGCCTTGGAAGATAGATACTAAATCTAAAATAGGGATATTGCTATCAGGATGGGGAAATGGATTGGGACATCTATTAGGGAGATGGAATGTGGAAACAGTTGGAGTTAAGCCAGATTTGACCATAGTAGGAGAGCCCAATAGAAGTCTTAGTGATTTAGATGTTTTGCTTATAGGCACCGGCGGCCTCACGGGCTTAGATAACTCCTCCACATTCAGGAATAAGTTAGCAGGATTTGTCAATCAGGGAGGAGTAATTATATCCTTGACTTTCCAGTATGGGTATGAATTAAACGCTTTGCCCGGGTCTCCATCAGGCTATGGATGGAGTGAGGACCAATCCTGCCATACCAATGCTTGTTATATTAACACCTACCATCCAATATTTACTGGTCAAGATAGTGCTATCTTGGATGCTTCAGTTGATGGATACCTCACCCAATGGCCTTCCGAGGCAATGATTCTTCTTAGAAGAACGAAAAACCAGATGCCAGCAATGATTAAATATGGATATGGTCAAGGGAAGGTAGTAGTCTTAACCCTCCCGTCAAAGACTGGAAAAGACAGAAAACTTTTGTAGGGACGAACAAAATTTGGTAAAATGCTAGTCAAAACTTCAAGGTCAAGGCAAAGGGAGGTGGGAAAAAGGAAATTTTCTGGAATCGACTGTAAAGTATGTGTGGGACAAAAACGCACTCACTAAAATTTCACAAAAATTTTACAATTTTTTTACATAATTGTCATATAGGAATGATAAACTTAATCCAAGGAGCACAATTTGATTTAGAAAGGAGAAAGACTATGAATAAAGCACTAGTACGGATTTTGATACTGGGACTAATAGTAGCCACAGCTGGCAGTAGTGTAGGGAAGGGAGAAAAACCAGAAACCGAAGAAATTATCGACGCCCCCGTTGCCACGCAAGAAAATCCCCCTTCCCTAGAGGTTATTTCGAGCAGTGGAAACTATGTAGTACAAGTTGATTATGAAGATTTTAACAGTTGGCGTGGTCATGGTAAAGCATATTACACAATAAAGAACAAAGATGGTGAAGTGTTGGACAAGTTCTCTTCGGAGATATCTCCTCTGGAAGTTTTTGTTTCTAACCAAGGAAATATTGTTGCTTTTGGAGGAGATAGGACAGAAAAAATTTTTATTGATAAGATTTGTTTCTATGATGTTAAAGGTAACCTATTGAAAACACATATAGTGAATATCACTATACCAGGAGGGCAAGTGATATCCGATGATGGTAAATATTTTGTTTTAGGCTACCAATATGGCGGAAGGAAAAGTCTGTCCCTACTTAATGTGGAAACAGGCGAGAAAATGTGGGAATTATCATTAGATGTGCGTCCTGATGAGGTAATGATTTCAAATAACGGGAAATGGATTGTTGCCGTTGGTTCGCTGAAAAGCGAATGGGGAAATGGTAAAATATTATTTGTAGTTGAGAAAATAATCTTATTTGAGAGTTCTGGGAAGAAACACTGGGAGAGAATAGAGAAATTATTGCCAGGGAAAACACTTCGTCTAAATTATATAAATGAAGAAGGAACACTTTTTAATATAAGAGAAATAGAATTTAGATTTGACAGACAAAAGAATGTTCGCGAAGAATTCATAAGAAAAGAAATCATTTACAAAAACGCAGAAGGGAGAGTTGAAATTGAGAAAATTATAGATAAAGAGGAGCAGTTACCTGTTAAAAAATGAAGAAAAACATCATCCTTACAGGAATTTTCATTTTAGGATTTTGTTCGACAGTTAACGCTATAATATGGCCCGTTCCTGTATCAAAGAAAATTGGTGGGGCGTACGGGGATTATCGCGGTGCAACGACTTGGGGATTTCATACAGGAATTGATATCGAGGCTCCTCAAGGGACTGACGTTAGAGCTGTGAGTGGTGGAAAAGTCGATTATGTACAGGATGGCCAATTACGAATAGAGGTAGGTACTGGAATTTATTACTGTTTTGCTCATGTTCAAAATATAGTTGTGTCGGCTGGTCAAATTGTTAGTGAAGGCCAGAAAATAGCAGAAGTAGGATTATTCGATGGATACAATCATCTTCATTTTAATCTAGAAGATGACTACGAAAATCCCAATATTGATAATCCTTTAAATATAATTTCTGTAGATGATACAGTTTTGCCAATGATTGAAGGTATCTGGTTTCGGAGCCAAGATGATAAGACAAAATATTTTGAAACTTTGGTACCCACAGTTCCTGATGCAATTTTGGTTTGGGATGAGATTGATATTGTAGCAAAAGCTTCAGATGTAGTGGCTGATGCAGCGTCGTACAGACCAGGAATATATAAAATTGGTTATCAAATACCTCAAACACCCTATGGTGTCACGCCAATAACCGATACTCAATGGCTTGTAGAGTTTACCGGGGCATTACCTTTAAAAGCTAAGTTAAGTGATGTTTATTCAGAAGACCCAAAATTAAGAAGTGACCAATATGGAAACTTTTATTATGTTGTTTCTAATACGAATAAAGACGACAACATTTATTGGAATACAAAACAGAAATTAGGTGGTGCTTTAAGTGAAGATGCAGAAGTAAATCTTGAGTCTGAAGCCAGATACATGGATGGTCTATATAAAGTAAAAATAGATGTACAGGATATAAAAGGAAACTCTGATAACACAGATAATTCAGTGAAAAAAGCTATAGTTGATAATTTTCGCCCGTTTGTTCGTAGGGTTACTATTGGGGATAAATATCAGGCAGAATGGACGTTTGATGGAAATAATTTGAATTTCGATAAATTAATTGATGAACGATTAGGGCCAGGTACACAGATAATAATGGTCGTTTTCAGTGAACCGATGACAGAGGTAACTATTTCTATAGACACTTTTGGTTCAATTCCATTGACTTCATCTGACCCAGCATATAATCAAAAGACTTTCTTAGGTAAATTGGATATTGCTTCTGGCGACTCTTCTCATGACGGGTTCCGTGCAATGACAATCTCCGCGCAGGACCTTGCAGGTAATCAGATTCTTCAATTGGCTTCCGATGATACTCAAATAGATCCTGCAACACAATTGACAAGAGATAGTTCTGGTAATATGCAGGGAATAGGTGGTAATGATACACGGCACCACTTCAAGGTTGGAGAACCTTTTACACTCACAGTTAACCCTCCTTTTACTGAGGTGTCCAAAGGCGAGACTGTCACTCATACAGTGACAATTAAGAATAATTATGTTCCTGAGAGTGAAACATTCAGTCTGAGTGCTTATGGCTTCGCACCAGGGTGGAGTGTGTCCGGATTAAATGCCCGTTTCTCCCTTCCGCCGGGAAGAGAGACTTCCTACACATTCATGGTAGCCAATAGTGGTGGTTATGGGGATGTAAATATTAGTGTGGATGCACTTGCCTTGGGAGAAAGAAAGAGCCAGGAGGCATAC
>Ga0315296_10003509_pt1 | contig 13057 bp, 9 predicted proteins | sample YL17G14_18_MG_FD_203921 | JGI IMG/M metagenome (GOLD analysis project Ga0315296, IMG submission 203921) | Sediment microbial communities from Yellowstone Lake, YNP, Wyoming, USA - YL17G14_18 | ecosystem: Environmental > Aquatic > Freshwater > Lake > Sediment | place: USA: Wyoming | collected... | reverse complement strand
TTTATTCTCGCAACCTTCCACTCCCTCCGCGAATTATATGCTATCCCAAATCTCTTTTTGCACACTCAACAATCCGGTCAACTTCTTTGGCTAACGCTTCATCTATCGGCTTCGGCTTGTGAGTTGCCAGAATGTGTTTTACCTGTTCCAAAGCTCTATCCGCCATTGAGCTGCTGCCCTCGCTTTCCCACCCATCCCAGCTTTGTCTTGTCCAGGCCGGCCCACAGAGCCAAAGCTCATTCCGGAAATGTCTCGCCGTATGCTCCTCCGAAAGAAAGTTCCCTTTCGGGCCGACCGCTTGAACTACCTCGGTGGCAACCGTCTCATCGCTAACTTCAAAACCACGGACAATTCGCTTGACGTAGTTCATCAGCTCGTTGTCCATAAACAGCCAGATAAGACTGCCGCCATGGTCTGTTCCGCAGATGCCACAGTGCCCGAAGGTGTCGGCGCCGGCCAGAGCGCCCAGCAAAAGCGATGTCCCCTTCTCTGTCCCGGCCTGGGTATCAAGTGTCTTTGCATCCGTAAGCCCCACATTTATATATACAGGAAAACCGTAAAAGCGCGCTATCTGCACCATCGCCACCCCCATTAACGCCTGCTCCGGTGACCCGAACGAGCAGATGCTTGTTCGCGGGTCCATAATGTGCGGTATCCCCCCGTATGTTATTGCCGCCCCAGGCGCAAAAAGTTGGGTAACCACTACGCCGACCAGTATCTCCGCATTCTCCTGCGCCAGTGTTCCTGCCATAGTTGCCGGTGCTGTCCCTGATGTCATCGCCATTGGCCCGATACTGACAGGCTGACCCGCTTGCGCATATCGCTTGACAATGTCCAGACCGTCTTTCGGCAGTTGCAGCGGACTTATCGGTTCCAAAAATGCCTCCGCCATACGACGACGCCGAAGAGCCGCATCTCCACCGGCAATGGTGCGATATATTTCCAGAATATAATCGGCTTCCTGTCCCTTGAAGACCCAGCACCGGGTTGGTTTGCTCGTCCCTTTGACCAATTCCCCTGTCAGAAAGACCGAACGGTAGCTTTCAGCCACCTCTTCAGGCTGGGCCATCGACCCCACTATATTTATGTTCTCCAGAGCGTCACCCAATCGTATCGCATCACGCGCATCCTGCACCGTGGCAGCTCGCCGTTTATTGGTGTCCGAATCCACCCACACGTATTGACCCGGACTTGACATCTGTATAATATCTCCGTATCCAAAACGAGCCCGATGCTCCGGGTCGCGACCGTAAAGAATATATTTCTTGCAGGCCTGGGCAATAGAGTCCATAACCAGCTTCTCAGGAATACGGGCAATATTGCTTGTATTGTCTATCTTCGCACCAGCCTCACCTAACAGCCTCAGCGCCTCTTCGTGATGGACCATAACACCCGTATCACGCAAAATCACAAGACTTGCTTCGTGGATGTCTTTTATCTCTTTGTTGGACAAAACCTTTACCTTGATTTTAGCCATGTAAAACCTTTTCCTTGGTTTATTTCCTCTATCGTTTAACCTGACATCGTCCGCCGAACATTAAAACACCTGTTTAATGTTAATCTTTCGTTCTTGCCTTCAGCCATAATTCTATTGGTATCTTGACTCCTTTAGGGCGGAATGGCAGTTTAATCTTTCCTCCGGTTCCCGCCGACTGGTAACCTGCATATAAAACCTCCTCAACCACACGTCCGTCCTCGCCGGTTGACTGTGGTTCCTCCTTGCCTCGCACGCACCGCGCAAAATGATGCATCTCCTGTGGAAAACCGTAATTCCATAATTCCTCAAATACAGGATATGTCCACCCCTTCGTACTTGGCGCCTTCTCCACCGCATACCCGTAGCCATTTTCGCTGTAAGTCGGCAGGGCGTTGCCCATGTGCAAATCGGCGTATGTCACTCCCCCTTCGCCGTAAACCTCAATCCGGTCCTCCATACCGCCGCGCCTCGCCCAGCTGTTCTCAATCAGCCCGATTGAACCGTTGGCAAACTCAATTATACAAATGGAATCGTCTTCGCCTTTGGTCTTGTCCTTGTGGACATGCGTTGCCATCTGGCAATACACGCTCTTGATTTTTGGCCTGTCCAGGAACCAGTAGCAGAATGCAATCCCGTGACATCCCATATCCATCAGCACGCCGCCGCCCGACCGCTTGACGTCCCAGAACCACTCCGAGTGCGGCCCAAAGTGCTTCTCGCTTTGTTTGACCATATATACCTTGCCGAACGCCCCCTCATCTGCCATCTGCTTGGCCTTGACGTATTTCGGCGTAAAAAACAGCTCCTCCGCATACATCAAGAGAACCCCTTTTTTCTTGCAGGTCTCAATCATCAAGTCCGCTTCTTCCAGCGTCATACATAACGGCTTTTCACACACCACATGTTTGCCTGCGTTTGCAATATCTACCGTCATCTGGCAGTGCAGAAAATTCGGCGCCGCTATTGATACCATTTCAATATCATCCTCAGCTAACATTTTTTTGTAGTCCGTGAAAACGCGGGGAATATTATACTTCTTCGCTAATTCTTCTGCCCCACACTTCGGCGGCGAAGCTACAGCCACCACCTCCGCCTCATCCGGCATTATCCGGAACGACTCAGCGTGGATATCTGCAACAAACCCGGACCCGATGATTCCAACTTTAACTCTTCCTTCTTTTCTGGCCATAATTCTTAATCTCCTTTATTTTGTGTCGGATTGAACACCGCTCCAATTGTTATACTGTTATGGTTTTTCCGGTTGCATAATCGCAGCTATTATATTCAAAATTGGCCGCTATTATAACACATTTATAATGCTTACATCACAAACTTTTTTCTGTTATATGCCGATTTGGAGTTTTGTGACGGACATTGAGACTTGTGTATTAAAATAATACTTGTTATCATATAGATTCCGCTAATATCGCACCTGATGGTGTGTTTACCCTTTTTCTAAAACGGAAGTAAACAGAATGGGCATTATAGATAGCTTTAAGAAAAAAGTTAGAGGAAAACATCTCTCGGTCGTTCTGCCCGAAGGAAACGATGACCGAGTCATTCAGGCAGCCCGAATACTCAAAGACCAGGATTTGGCGATGCCGATTGTCCTCGGAAAACCGCAGCACATCGAAATGGCCGTCAAAAAAGCCGGCGTCCGTCTCGACGGCATCAAAACCATAAACCCCCGACAAAGCGATAAGCTCGATGCCTATATCAAAAAATACGTCCGGGCAAGAAACGGCGTCTCTGCCGCCGCCGCAAAACGAATTCTTACGAAGCCTTTGTTCTATGCCGCTATGATGGTTGCTTGTGACGACGCCGATGCCGCCGTCGGCGGTGTCGCCAGCGCAACGGCAATCTTCATTCAGGCCGGCGTTCTAATCGTCGGCCTGGCTCCCGGCATCAAAACCCCATCCAGCTATTTTCTTATGGTCGTTCCCGAATTCCTCGGTCAAAAAAATAAACCCTTCATTTTCGCTGATTGTGCCGTCAACGTTGACCCTACTGCTGAACAACTGGCTGATATAGCACTCGCTTCCGCCGCAAGTGCCAGGCAAATTCTCGATGAGCAGCCCCGCGTGGCTTTACTGTCCTTTTCCACCAAAGGAAGTGCGTCAGCCCCATCTGTTGATAAGGTCAAAAAGGCCCTCGAAATAGTTCGTTCTCGACAGCCGCAACTGGCAATCGACGGCGAGCTCCAGGCAGACTCCGCCATTGTCCCCAGAGTGGCCGCCATCAAAGTCAGGGACGAAAGCCCCGTCGCCGGTAATGCAAATGTCCTTATCTTCCCGACCCTCGACGCAGGCAACATCGCCTATAAGCTCGCTCAGTACCTGGCCGGTGCACAGGCCATCGGTCCGCTCCTTCAGGGATTCGCAAAACCAATAACCGACCTCTCCCGTGGTGCAACCGTCGACGACATAGTTTCAGCGACAGTTTTAACCTTGCTTCAACTGCTCTAAAAACTAAAAACAATAAAAAAAATTAAAGAAATAACCGAAAAAAATGAAAGTCCTCGTTATCAATGCAGGTAGTTCCTCAATCAAGTACCACTTATACCAGATGCCGCAGGCAAAAGTCCTGGCAAAAGGTGTAGCCGAAAAAATCGCAGAAGTTGGTTCAAAGCTCTCCCACTTTTATGGCGGCAAAACCTGCTGCATCGAAGCAAATATCAAAAATCACGAAATGGCAATGCAGTTGATTCTGGATACCCTTGTTAGCAGGGATGTGGGCGTTATAGAGAGCATTTCCGGAATCGGCTCCGTAGGCCACAGAGTAGTCCACGGAGGCGAAGAGTTTACGGGCTCGGTTATCATCGATGATGATGTAATCGCCTCGATTGAAAAATTCGCAGACCTTGCCCCCCTCCACAATCCACACAACCTCACCGGCATCAGGGCCTCGCAAAATGTGCTGCCAAACATCAGGCACGTCGCCTGTTTCGATACCGCTTTTCATACCACTATCCCCCAGGTCGCCTATATGTATGCCCTTGACTATGAGCTTTACGAAAAGCACCGCATCCGCAGGTATGGCTTCCACGGTATAAGCCACAGATGTGTAGCTCGTCGCGCCGCAGCTCTTTTGGGCAGGGATAAATACGACATCAACATCATATCCTGCCATCTCGGAAATGGCTGCTCCGTTACCGCCGTAAAACACGGCAGGTCCGTTGACACCTCTATGGGTTTTACTCCCCTCGAAGGGCTGGTGATGGGGACACGCTCAGGCGACTTCGACCCCGCTATTATTTTTTATCTCGTTGATAAAGGATATGATGTCAAAACACTCAGCACGATTTGCAACAGAAAAAGCGGCCTCCTCGGAATATCGGGTGTCTCCAATGATATGAGAAACCTCGAAACCCTCGCCCAAAAAGGAAATCCCCGCGCCAAGCTCGCTGTCGATATCTTCTGTTACCGTGTCAGAAAATACATCGGCGCATACACCGCTGTTCTGGATACCATCGATGCCGTAATCTTTACCGGCGGAATCGGCGAAAACTCCGTCTCCGTGCGTCAGCATATTTGTGAAGGTCTTACACAGTTAGGCATCCGCCTTGACCCAAAAGCAAACAAAGCTGCCTTGGCAAAAGAAGCCGACATCAGTGCCGCCGACAGCAAAGTCAGGGTCTTTGTCATTCCCACAAACGAAGAAGCTGCTATCGCAAATGATACTTATGAGCTTACAAAATAATTAAACTGACCGATTTATTGTGAAAACCAATATAACCTATTGTGCGGTAATTAATTATGGAAACGAAAAACACGATTTAAAATAGCTGTCCCGACATAGTCGGGATTCCACAATTTTGCGTTTTTAACCTTGATTTTTGCATTCTCAAACTGACCATTTGGTCAGTTTGAGAGATAGAGGTGATTATGTCCCCGAAAAATACCTGTAAAAATCTCACGAAGGAACAAATAAAAATCCTTCAGAATCAGGGCTGTTCCGCTGATGATTGGAGCCTCGTTAAAGTCACCGATGGCTTCAATCCGCATCGGGTAATAAACGTTCAATTTCTCGGCCCCGTTCAACTCGGTAGATTCACGGAAAACATAAAGTTTCCTGACGGCCTTGAAAAACCCAGCGGCATTTATAACGCCGCCCTCGCAAACTGCACAATCGCTGATAATGTGCGCATATCTAATATAGGTGTCCACCTCTCGAATTACGACATTGCCAACGGCGCCTGTATAGAAAATGTCGGAACAATGGCAGCCCGCCCCGGTGCCACTTTCGGAAACGGTGTCGAGGTGGCGGTTCTTAATGAGGCAGGCGGCAGAGAAGTCATACTTTTTAATGAGCTTTCCGCCCAGTTTGCCTATCTGTTGTGTATGCACCGTTATCGCCCTCGGCTGACTGAAAAACTCTTCGAAATCGCTCATAAAGACGCCCGAAAAGCCCGCACAGAACGCGGAAAAGTTGGTCAATTCGCCCACATCTCCTCCACCCCCGAAATCATAGATGTTAATGTCGGTCCTCACGCCGTAATAAACGCAGCCGCATCCCTCATAAATGGAACCATTTTAAGCTCCGCCGATGCCCCCTCAATCATCGACTCAAATGTTGTAGCACAAGACTTTATCATCGCCGAAGCTGCCTCCGTAACAGGTGCTGCACATCTGAAAAAAGTCTTCGTCGGTCAGGGCTGTCAAATCGGAAAACAATTCTCCGCCGAAAATTCCCTCTTCTTCTCCAACTGCGAAGCCTTCAACGGTGAAGCCTGCTCAATCTTCGCAGGCCCATTTACCGTTACTCACCACAAATCAACACTCTTGATTGCCTGCCTTTTCAGCTTCTACAACGCAGGTAGCGGCACCAACCAGTCTAATCATATGTACAAGCTCGGCCCGGTTCACGAGGGAAAGCTCGAACGCGGAGCAAAAGCCGCCTCCTTCTCCTATATGATGTGGCCCTGTCGAATAGGCCCTTTCTCTATCATCCTCGGTAAGCACACTCGTATCTTTGACACCTCCGACTTCCCCTTCACGCATCTGGAAGCTGACCCCGATGGAAAATGCTTAATGGTTCCAGGACTTTATCTCGCTACCGCAGGAACCTTACGCGATGCGCAAAAATGGCCCAGCCGCGATAGACGCAAAGGCCCAAAAATACGTGATATCATTTCTTATCATATCCTTAGCCCGTATACCGTAGGCAAAATGGTAAAAGCCTCCTCCATTCTTAAAAATCTCATTGATACCACCGACAAATCCGTCGAGGAGGTTTCTATAAATGGCGCTCATATCAAACGCGTCCTCCTGCGAACGTCCCTGAAGTTCTACCGCGCCGGCATCGAAATGTATCTCCTCGAAAAGGTATTTGCAAAAGCCGAAATGGCTCTCAATGCCGGAATTAAAGAAATCCCCAAATCCTTCACCGCACCGTCGAATGCCGTTTATAGCCCGGATTGGGTCGATATTGGTGGACAGCTTATGCCAAGGCAAAGGTTGCTCGATTTAACCGCCGCCATAGAATCCGGCCAAATCGCCGATGTCGCGTCCTTCAACGCTCAAATGGAGGCAATCCATCAGGCCGCTGAAATTGATGAATGGCTCTGGGTAAAAAATACCTGTAAAGAATTTCTTGGCCGTGTTCTGGATCCCCTCTCAAAAGACGACCTTCTTCAGATAGCCGAATCTTACCACCAGAACAAAATCAAATTCCTCAAGCAAATCCTTGCCGATGCAGAAAAAGATTTTAGCGCACTTAGCCGCACAGGTTTCGGTCAGGATGGCTCGCCGCAAGACATTGACGAAGATTTCCGCCACGTCCGAGGCCGCTTCGACGACAATAAGTTTGTCAAAGAAACACTCAGTGATATCCAGACCGTCGAACGCCGCGTGACCGAATTCAAAGAAAAAATCTCAGCCGCCCCCTCGAAAAACCGACCGTGACGCCGTCTCCTTCATCTCTTGGCGGCTTTTTCGTTTTAGATTTTGAATTTTGGTAATTAGTATTTGCCTGTCCCGTACCAAATATTTCCTGGTGTTATTTGGTGCGGGGTTTCGGACTTCGCCTGCCCCTGCGAAGGCATGGGTGCTTCGTATTTCAGACTCGTCAGTCATCAGTCGTCCCTCGTCTGTCGTTCCCTGTTCGACGTTGGATGTTCGATGTTCAATGTTCTTCATTTCTCGTCCCTCGTCCGTCTTCCGTCTTCTGTCTTCTGACTTCTGTCTTCTGACTTCTGTCTTCTGACTTCTGTCTTCTGCCTTCTGTCTTCTGTCCTCTGTCTTCCGTCTAACCCCCTTTTATAATGCGGTCTATCCGCCTTGCTATGTCCCTCAGGTATGCCTCATCCCCGCCCTCTAACTCCGCCGTCATATATCCCTCGTAGCCGATTTCATCGAGTGCCTTGCGCACCTGTGGCCAGTTCACGTCCCCGTCCCCGAGGTTTGTCCACTGGTATCCCTCGCGTTTGAAGTCTTTCAGGTCGATTTTGACAATCCGTTTGTTTAGTGTCCGTATCCAGTCCTGCGTATAGCCGTGGATGACCACATTGCCGGTATCGAAGTATGCCCGAACCCACGGACTTTCGAACTCGTCTATATACCTGGCAAATTCGAGCGGGCTTAGCAGAAACTTGTTCCACACATTCTCGATGGCGACAATTACCTTCATCTCCTCTGCCAGCGGTATTAGCTTACGGATGTGTTCTTGCGACCGCTTATAGGCGTCACCGTAGCTGACGTTCTCCCCGACCACTGCCGGCACTAAAAGCACCGTCGTCGCATTCATTGCATTGGCGCAGCGCAGCGCTGTTTCCATTCCCTCCAGTCCCTTCTTAATTACTTTGGGGTCAGGGTCTGAAAATAGTGCATGCCATCCCCCGAAGACTATTCCGTGTATGGGCACGCCGGCCTCTCTCGCTATTCTCGCCTGCTCTTTCGCTGCCTCTAAGTCCTCCATCGGTATCCCGTCTATTCCTTCGAAGCCGCATCTTTTGGCCAACTTGAATTTCTCCGCATCCGACAGTCTCCTCGGCAGCATACCAATCTTAAGCGCCTTATAAAGTTTTGCTCTCTTTTCGTCCTCTGCTGCCGACAATGTTGCTCTGCCCGCAAGCCCCGCTCCTATCACAGCAGCCGAATACTTCAGAAAACTCCGCCGACACATTTGCTCATCACTCATCTGTCTTTTCCTTTCGTTAAAATTGTTCTCTTTCAGACTAATTCCGTCTTGCCCGGCACAGCCACCGGCCTTTCCGGCAAATCCCCAAACTCGTATGTCGCAGGCGTCAGGTCCAGCTTCGATGCATTCATCACCCAGTCCCACGACAGTGCTCTGCCGGTGTATGCGCTCATTCGCCCCATAATTGCCGTCAGCGTGCTTTCTGCAACCCGCCGCCCTTCATTTAGCGCCTTGCCCTCTCGTATTGCTGCAATCTGGTCCCTGTGTTGTTGTATGCACGGGTCAGGTATTTCCCCCTCGTATTTGAACGGCTTTTTCCCTTCAATCACGGCGTTGCCGAAATCAAGGTATGCCGTCCCTTTTGTCCCCGCCAGCCGCTGGTCGCACCGAACAGTGCACCCGTCAATCTGCGCGCCTATATACCCGACTCGCACCCCGTTTGGATACTCATACTCCACACTGAAATGGTCATAAACATCGCCGAACTCCGGGCCGATTCGAACCTCTCTGCCGCCCGTCCCCATACATTGCACAGGGTGCGCCCCAATCGCCCAGTTCATAATGTCAAGGTTGTGAATATGCTGCTCGACAATAAAATCGCCCGATAGCCACGTGTAAAACAGCCACCGCCTCAGTTGCCACTCCATATCCGTCCACTCCTGCTGTCGTATCTTCGGCCCCCACCAGTTCATCATCGATTCCCCGATTCTAACGCACCACCCGGCTGTAATGTCCCCGATATCCCCGTTATGAATCCTCTTCATCGCTGCAACAAGATGGGCAATACGCCGCATCTGTGTCCCCGCCATTATCGTCAGCCCTTTCGCCTCCGCCGCCTCTGATGTTGCAATGACAGACCGCACTCCCGCAGGGTCCACCGCCACAGGCTTTTCCATAAATACGTGCTTGCCTGCTTCCACCGCTGCCTTCAGATGCTCGGCACGAAAGTGCGGCGGCGTCGTCAGTATCACAAGGCCCACGTCGCTCGCCAGCACCTTCTTGTATGCGTCGAACCCCACAAAGCTCATATCCTTACTTACAGACACTTTATCGTCCACCGTCCTGCTCAGCTCCGCAAGGCATTTGTCGATATGGTCCTGAAAAACGTCCCCCATCGCAACAAGTTCCACGTTCTCCGACGACTTTAGGCAGTTTGTTGTGTCATACAGTCCCCGGTCGCCGCATCCAATCAATCCCACACGGATTTTATCTGAACCGGCGGCAAATGCCTTGCTCGCTCCCAACCCTAATGCCGCCAGCGCTCCCGCCGTTGTCCCCGTGATGAATTCTCTTCGTGAAACCTCACCTGTTTTTCCTTTTGCTTTAGCTTTCATTACTTGACCCCTTCTATTATCTTTTTTATCTGGTTTTAAGTTTCAGTTATGTCGTATTATTTTCCTGAAATTTCCCGCACAAATATATTACGAAACCGCACTTTACTCTTTTCATATCCTTCTCCGCCGGGATGAACCTGAAGGCACAGCGTCCCCTCTTTAGGGATTCCCCCTGTCGTCTCTTCAGTGTGCTGAAAGTCTGTAACCATTGTCCCGTTTATCCACACCCGTATCCGTGAAGGTTCTCCCTCGCATATAATCCTGATATTATTCCATTCGTCCTTTTTGAAGTATTTTATCCCTTCCGGACAGTGATGTACAAAATCCTGCGTCCACGGACAATAAATCCCTCCAATCTCACCATCAGGGCGATAATCCAGTGTCACCTGATGGCTTTTCCCGTCTGCCCCGACTCGCAGAAAAACTCCGCTGTCAAATGGCCAGTCTATCTTCGTCTCTAACATCACCTCAAAATCCCGAAACGTTCGCAGCGTCGTAAGAAACCCACCTTCACCAGGCGGGTCCTGCATACCGACCAGCGCCCCATCTTCCACCGTCCACTTCCCGCCGATGACTCCTCCGGGCAGTCCTTCGTGCCTCTTCCATCCTGTCAGGTCCTTGCCGTTAATTAGCGATGTAAATCCTTTGGGAGTATTGTTGTTAAGTTTCTGCTCTCCGCTGCAACCGTACATTAAAACAACCAACATAACCAGTAAAGTTACTTTTTTATACATAGTTTATCCTATGATAATTACCCTAAGGATTCCGCGAAATTAAAGGAAAGTCATAATTATCCTTTGAAAAATATTATAAACGCTATCGCGCAGATAATCGTTAAGACGCAGGGCACCAGAAAAATCGGCCGCCACTGGAATTTATCGCCGGCCTTGAAGCGATCCATAACCATACCGGTAAACCGCGTACCCAGAAGAAATCCAAACCCGATCGTAGCGACGGTAAGCAGCGCCTGTGCCGAACTTTTGATTGTATCCGGCGCAACTGAATTAACATAGATTTGCCCGCCGATAATGAAAAGCACGTAAGCAATCCCGTGAAATCCCATTGAAGTTATGACTAACCATTTTGGCTTCTCCAGCGAATAAATCAGATACATCGTCAGCCAGCTTACTACTCCGATTGTCAGCGTCCACCTGAACCCCAGCTTCAGCAGGTAGCCCAGTAAAAACAATGTGGCGATTGTCTGGACAATTTGAGCGATAGTCATAACCGCGGGAACGTTTTTGCTCTGTACCCCTATGTCGCCCAGGTATTGTGCCGTCCCTAAATAATAAAACTGCAATTGTGCTGTCATCACAAACGAAATTATGATGAAAATAAGGAAGTTGGAATTGCCGAGCATTTGAAACGCCTGCACAAATGGCAATACCTCGCCTGCTGCACCCGGAGGCGGTGTGTGCGGTACGAACCGGAAACAAAAAATTCCCATAATTATCGACAGGCCTGCCCCAAATTTTAGACAGTCGCTGCCGTCGCCGCTTCCCTTTGCGCGTCGCCAGGCGGTCAATAACAGACCGACGAGCACCCACGCGATTGGCGCCCATATAAATATATTGGCCGATGCCGCGTTGACAGCGGAATTGTCCGTATAAACCTTGGCCAGCTGCGAAAACATCAATGAATTAACCAGCGGTATCGTTGGCGCATAACAAAGGGCGTACAAAAGCATCACAAGAAACAAACTGCCGAAACTCCGCCTCTTTGCCGCCAGCAGGAGCAAAACGCCGCCTATAATTTGCGCCCCTCCAAGAAACCATTCAGTCGCTATCCACCTGTCCGCAAATTGTCCCGCAATCAAAGGCGAAATTATACACGCAATCGGAATTGTGCCGTAAATCCACCCCGTCTGCTTGCCGCTGAATTTCAAAGGCCCCAACAGCCTCGCCGCAAGTACCGGCGACCACGCGCCCCAGATGGCGTACTCCAGGAACATCATAATGCTCAAACTAAGAAATAATTGCCAGCTCATCCTGCACCTCGCTAATTAAACTGTTTTTATATTCTTATTTTTCTATGCAGAAGCCTTGACCACCGAATCATCTTAATTCGGCGTTCAATGTTTGACGTTCAATGTTCGACGTTCGATGTTCAATGTTTACAGTTTTACCGCACGCCCCTTGCGCACCGACTCATCTGCCGCCAGTACTATCCGCAGGCTGTTAATCGCATCTTCCATATGCTCGCTCAGGTCGATGTCCTCCAGTATCGACTTAAGGAAATACGCCTGTTCCCGGTTGCACAGCTCTTGATGGTCTGGCTCATCCCTCGTATCTATCAGAACATCCTTCTTGACAAAGTTGCCGTTTCTGTCCAGTTCCGATATGTGTTTCCGCAGGCAGTTGGTCTTGGTGTGTGCCGATATATCAGCAGAGCTTGCCTTGCCCGCTTCCTCCGGCTCAACGATGCTCACGCACCCTTTCGGACCAACCACATCTTTAACAAAAAACGCCACCTCGCTCATCATTGGCCCCCAGCCGGCTTCATACCACCCAACCGACCCGTCCTCAAAAACAACCTGCAGTTGCCCGTAGTTGTACATATCCTCCCTTATTTCATCGCTCAGGCGGGCACCTATCGCCTGTACCCGTATCGGCCTGCTCCGCGTCATCTGGCACATCACGTCCACATAGTGAACACCGCAGTCAACAATAGGTGACATCGATTTCAGCAGGTGTTTGTGACACCCCCATTCCACTCCTTTGCTTTGCTGGTTCAGGTTCATCCGCATTACTAACGGCTTGCCGAGCGTCTGCGCTATCTCAATAAACTGCTTCCACGCAGGATGGTGACGCAGTATATACCCGACCACCACCTTTTTCCCTTTGGCCTTCGCTAACTTAACTACCTTCTTCGCCTGTTCGACCGTTTCTGCAATCGGCTTCTCCACGAATACGTGCAGACCCGCGTTAAGAGCTTTTATTGCAAACTCCGCGTGTGTATCGGGGTATGTGCAGATTGACACCGCATCCGGCTGCACTGCTTTTATCGCCGCCTCTAAATTATCAAACCACTCCGATACGCCTAATTCTTCCCCGAGCTTGATTAGTTTTTCTCTGTTTAGGTCCACTAATCCGACCAGCTCGAAACCCTC